>Ga0308409_1000424_pt1 | contig 23377 bp, 25 predicted proteins | sample HotsprSampleMSe4_FD_203469 | JGI IMG/M metagenome (GOLD analysis project Ga0308409, IMG submission 203469) | Hot spring phototrophic mat microbial communities from Mushroom Spring, Yellowstone National Park, Wyoming, United States - 20060912_MSe4 ... | reverse complement strand
GAACAACTGGCAAATGAATTAGGAACGGCGCGTGTGGTTGTCTCTCGCCTGCTTAAACAGTTGGAAACAACGGGTGCGGTTAAACTTGGGCGCAATCGCATTACACTCTTGACCTAAATCCATCCATGTTCCACAATCCAAAATCGCACTATTTGCGTTTCCACTTCCACATTTCTCTGTAAGGATTAATGGGCTTTGGCAAGCCGTCTTTTCCGAGTTGCAAAATCATCAAGTGTAAATGGGTGGGCGAGCGGCGTTTGAAGGCGTGGAAGCCTGTCCGTCCAACTTCCCCAATCGGCTCACCACTAATAAGACAATCCCCCAGTTTAACGAAGACACTTCGCAGGTGCGCGTAGTAAAAAATTCGTTTTGAAAGCGGGTCATAAATCCAAACATATTTGCCGCCGCGCAATCGACTTGTATCGCTCCATTCGGTTTTTATTTCAATCACAACGCCGCTTGAAATGCTCAAAATGCGCACAGGTTTTTGGGTATGGTCATCAAGTTCATCTTGATTGTTGTCTAAAATGAAAATGTCGTGAGCAGGGTGCGGATTGTGTCTATTTTTCGCAAAGAAATCGAAGCCGTAGGCACGATAGCCTTTGCCGTTTCCACCAACGGCTTGTGGTGTGTAGCCTTCAATCGGAAATCGCCACTCGCTTGGCGTTGAAGTTCCGCGATTGTGGAGCGCAAAGTAGGTATCTAATTGTGGCAAGATGTGCTTGAAGGCGGCAATAGCTGAATCTTTGCTGATGGCTTCGGCACGAATGTTTTGTTGAAGGGTTACAAACGCTTCGCAAGGAGCGCAGTCAGCATGTGCCGTTGAATCCAACAAGAAAACTGACAGAACAAGCGCAATCACGTGTTCAAGCGGCAATCAATTTTTGAATGATGGTTTCAGGTTTAATGCCGTCGGCTTCGGCACTGAAATTCGTGAGAATGCGGTGTCGTAAGACAGGCAAGGCAACGCTTTGCACATCGGAAATTTCAGGCGTATAGCGTCCTTGCAAGAGGCAACGCACTTTTGAGGCAAGAATAAGATACTGCGAGGCTCTCGGTCCTGCGCCCCAACTAACGAACTTTTTGACGTCGGGATTTTGCGAGCGGCTGGGGCGCGTTTTGTCGATAAGCCGCACGGCATACTCAACTACATTATCCGCTACTGGCACCTGCCGCACGAGTTTTTGATAGGCTAAAATTTTTTCAGCGTTCATCACTTGTTTCAGTTCAGGTTTGTAGGCGGAAGTTGTCGATTTGACAATCGCAATTTCTTCTTCAATCGTTGGATAATCAATCCACAAGTTGAACATAAAGCGGTCAAGTTGCGCTTCGGGCAAGGGATAAGTGCCTTCTTGCTCAACTGGGTTTTGCGTGGCTAACACGAAAAACGGTTCAGGCAGTTGATAGCGTTTGCCACCAGAAGTTACTTGATGCTCTTGCATGGCTTCCAGCAAGGCGGCTTGGGTTTTCGGCGGGGTGCGGTTGATTTCATCAGCAAGTACCACATTTGCGAAAATCGCACCTTGAATAAACTTGAAAAACTTGCGCTTCGTCTCATAGTCCTCTTCCAAAATTTCTGTGCCAGTAATGTCGGAAGGCATCAGGTCGGGCGTGAATTGAATTCGATTAAATTGTAAATCCAAGATTTTTGCCAATGTCGAAACAAGCAAGGTTTTTGCAAGCCCAGGAACGCCAACCATTAAGCAATGACCGCGCGCTAAAATTGTCATCACTAATTGCTCAATGATTTCATCTTGTCCGATAATGACCTTGTGCATTTCGGTTTTAAGCGACTTGAAATCATCAGCAAGTTGTTCAGCAAGGTGTAATTCAGTTGAGGCTACGACTGACATAAAAATTAAGTGATAAGGTTTCCGTCTGCATCTTCAACGGAAAGCGTTCCAAAGCGTTCGACTTGTGTGCGCACTGCACTTGCTTCGCCAGCAATCGCAAATAAAAACGACTTTGGTTGAAGGTGCTTTTGAACAGCGTCAAGTAATTGCTGACGCTCAACTGTGTTGATAGCATCAATGTAAGTGTTGTAATAGGATTTTGGCAACCCATAGAGTTCGACATTTGCAAGGCGAATTGCAACCGAAGCAGGCGATTCATTTTGAATCACAAAATTTCCTGTGATATATCGTTTTGCGGCGGTGAGTTCTTTTTCGCTTGCGCCTTCTTGCAAAAAGCGATTGACTTCAAAAAGAATTTGTGCGATAGCTTCTCCGGTGACTTCGTTTCGCACTTGGGTTGAGATATTGAAATCACCTGCAAGGCGTAGTGCGTCAAATCCGCTTCGAATGCTGTATGTGAATCCTTGCTTTTCGCGCAAGTTCATGTTGAGTCGAGAGCCAAAGTATCCGCCCAAAATCATATTCGCAACATAGAGCGGAATAAAATCCTCATGATTGCGCGCAATGGAAAGATGCCCGATGTTCAAAACAGATTGCACAGCACTATCTTTTTGCACAATCGCAACATGTGGCGCAGGTCGCTGTGAAGGTAATTCAAACGATGGCTCTTCAAAGTTGCGTGCCGCCCAAGCCCCGAAATACTTGTCTAAAAGCGCAAGCATTGAACTGACTTCCACATCACCTGCAATCGTGATGAAGGAACGATTAGGAAGAAAGTGCGTGGAATAAAAATTGGTCAGATGTTCTCGCGTCAATGCTTTTAGCGATTCTACCGTGCCAAGCGATGGATTGCCGTATGGATGCGGCGCATAAATCAGCCGATTAAAGAGTTCAGAAGAAAGTCGTGTCGCATCGGCTTTTGAAAATTGCAACCGACTTAAACTCTGCTGTCGCACAAACTCAATCTCGTTTTCTAAAAACGCAGGATTCAACACCATATCAGAAAGAATTTCCAAGCCTTTTTCCAAATGCTTGCTCATCACGGTAAGCGAGAGCGTTCCAACATCAATCGAACTTGATGTGGTGAGGTCGGCTCCAAGAAACTCGATTTCATCAGCGAGTTCTTTTGCGGTGCGTTTGTATGTGCCTTGTTGAAGAAGCGCAAAGACAAACGATGAGGCTTTCAGCATTTTGCCATCTAACACTGACCCTGCACGAACATACAGGCGAATGTGTACCACAGGCACATCTCGCTGTTCGTAAATCATTACTTTTAATCCGTTTGAGAGCGTATGTTCAACCGTTTCAGGAAAAATGACGTGAATCGGCTCTAAATTGATTGGCGCAATGCGGCGGTCAAGTGTGCTCATAATTCGTTGAAATGACAAAGGGAGACTTGTTGCAATCCCTTTCAAGATTATCAAAATATCGCTGTGTTTTCACTTGCCATGCTGTTTCTGAACAACAGATCTGTCTGCTTATACGTTGTCAAATAATCCTGCCGAGTGTTTCGGCTTTTGAAGGTTGAAGCGTTGATAGGCGAGGTCGGTCGCCACGCGTCCTCTGGGTGTGCGCATCAAGTAGCCTTCTTGAATCAGATACGGTTCATAGACTTCTTCAATCGTGTCCGATTCTTCGCCGACAGCGACGGCTAACGATGACAAGCCAACTGGATTGCCGCCGAATTTTTCCATGAGTGCAAGCAAAATGCGTTTATCCATTTCATCTAATCCGTAGGCATCGATTTCCAATGCGGCAAGTGTGGTGCGTGCAACATCGAGCGTGATAGTGTTTGAGCCGCTGACTTGGGCGAAGTCGCGTGCGCGTCGGAGCAATCGATTCGCAATGCGGGGCGTGCCGCGTGCGCGACGTGCAATCTCAAATGCGCCTTCTCGTTCTATCTCTACGCCTAAAATGCGCGCAGCACGCATGATGATTTTCTCGAGTAACTCCGCAGTGTAGTAATCCAATCGCGCTGAAATGCCGAAACGCGCACGCAACGGCGCCGTAAGCAACCCTGCACGTGTGGTTGCACCAACCAGCGTGAATTGTGGAATCGCAATCTGAACGCTCCGCGCCGACGGTCCTGAATCAATCATAATATCAATCTTAAAATCTTCCATTGCCGAGTAAAGGTATTCCTCGACAACTGGATTGAGCCGATGAATCTCATCAATGAACAGCACATCGCCTTTTTCAAGCTTAGTGAGCAAGCCTGCCAAATCGCCGGGTTTATCTAACACCGGTCCTGACGTGGCTTTGATGCTTGCGCCCATTTCGTTAGCAATAATGTATGCCAGCGTTGTTTTTCCAAGCCCTGGCGGACCAGATAACAGCACATGGTCTAACGCTTCGCCACGACTGCGCGCCGCTTGAATAAACACACGCAAATTGTCGACAATCTTCTGTTGCCCTGTAAAATCTTCAAAGCGAACAGGACGAATTTTTTCTTCGAACTGTGTATCGACGATGGTCTTTGTTTTCTCTATGCTTTCGTTTCTCACAATTCTTTCGGATATTTTTTCAATTTACTTCAATTCAATGAGAGCATCAATGATGTGCCTGCGTTGCACTGTTCATTTCATCATCGGTTTTCTTTTTTTCGCCTCACATCTTCATGCGCAACTGTTTCCTGCAAAGCAAGGTGGCAAATGGGGTTATATCAACTCGAGCGGCGTGTTTGTCATTCAGCCAAAGTTTGATGATGCCAAGAAATTTTCCGAAGGGCGCGCCGCTGTCAAACTTAAAGATGCTTGGGGATTCATTGATACAGCAGGCAATCTTGTCATTCGGACGCAATTCGTGAATGCTGAACCTTTTTCGCACGGCATTGCGGTTGTTCAAACAAAACATTTCATCACAGGGTTGGAAACACAGTTCATTCGTGCTAATGGCGATACGCTTACCAGCGAAACCTTTACCGATGCAGGCAATTTTTCTGAAGGCGTTGCGTGGATTAAGGTCGCTGACCGAAGCAAAGTGCTTTTGCGCCAACGCTTCGGATTCATTGATACAACGGGCAGAATCGTCGTTCAACCTATTTTAGAAAAAGCCTTTCCTTTTTCGGAAGGGTTTGCCGCCGTTCAGTTCGACGGAAAATTCGGTTTTATTCGCCTCACCGATACGCTCAATGATTCTGTGCAGACTTTCACAATTAAGCCGAAGTATCGATATGCAAGCACGTTTTCCGAAGGCTTAGCGCGTGTGCGTTCAGAAGCAAAGTGGGGTTTCATCAACACAACAGGAGAATTGGTCATCGCCGAACAATTCGATGCGGCAAGTGATTTCAGCGAAGGCTTGGCGCGTGTGCGCATGGGCGAAAAGTTCGGCTTCATTGACAAACAAGGCAATCTCGTCATTCCCACAACCTTTGACGCCGCAGGCGATTTCAGCGAAGGCTTCGCATGGGCTTTTAAGAACGGCAAGTACTTCTACATCGACCGCACCGGAAACACAGCGATTGACATTGGACTAACAGGCGTTAGTAATTTTCAAAATGGACTTGCCCTTGTCAATATCGGTGGAAAACAAGTCTATATCAACAAAGAAGGAAAAATTATCTTTGAATTTAATTGAAAGAAACAGGTGGATTGGGGATTGCGGATTTAAGATTGTGGATTGTGAATTGCACTTTGGTCGTGAAACATATATTCTTGCGTGAATGACGTTCAACTCTTAACTATCAATCCTTTCAAGTCAATGGCTGATATACCGCCTTATCTTTCGTTCATCTTGCTTGCGATACTTGTCGGCATTGCCGCTTTGGTTGCGGCTGTGTTTTATTGGCTAAAAAGAAAATCGCTTTCGGCGGCGCGTTGGGCGTGGTGGGTGTGGTCGGGCTTGGGTGTGGTCGCACTTATCGGAGCGATTCTTATCGTGAAAGAATCTCACGCACTACAAGCGGCAACTGAAAAAAAGAAATGGACGAAAATCACAGGCAAAATTCTTGCATCGGAAATGCGCGGCAAAAAAGCCTACATTCCCTTTGTAAAATACAAGTATGAACTGAACGGAACAGCCTACACTGCCGAAACCGAACTTTATTCGCCGCAATGGGGTGGCAAACTGTTACGCAAAGAAACTTCGGAAAACATTTTGTCAATGTTCAAGCCAGAAAGCACTGTTACGGTGTATGTTAATCCCAAGAATCACGCAGATTCTGCGCTTGAAATTCTTTTGGGTTGGGATTTATTCATTCGCTTGGGCGTTGGAATGTTCTTGTGGTTTCTTTCAACCGTAGCGTTATGCTTTGGTGCATTCAAGCACTTGCTTCATGCGCCGCCTTTCAGACCGCAACAAAATGCACCATAGCCTTTGATGTGTGCAGACACATTTTGCTTCGATTTTCTCCAACAATTTTTCTAACGTAAAACGCCTTTCTATGCGTCAGTTGTTCGGCGATGATTTGTCCGTCATCAGATAGGTTTTATTGCGCAACGAGTTTTTCGGATTAACTTTGCCAACGACTTCTTATCGGTTTAACTTCCTTTATGCCCGACCATGATTTTGATGTGCTGATTCTTGGCGCAGGACCCGCAGGCGCAAGTGCGGCACTCTCGTTTTCTAAACATACTTCACTTCGAATTGGCATTCTTGATAAAGCCAAATTTCCTCGTGATAAAATTTGCGGCGATGCGCTAAGCGGCAATGTGATTTCAACGCTGAAATCGCTTTCGCCTTCGCTCTATCAGCGGTTTCAAGCGTTCCCTGAAAAAATTGGCTCGTTTGGAATCCGCTTCATTGCGCCGAATGGCAATTACCTTGATGTTCCATTTAAGTCGCCGAAAGTTCAAGTCAGCGAGCCGCCGGGCTTTATTTCAAAACGCATTGACTTCGATAACTTCTTGGTCTCGGAAGTCAAATCGCTTCCGAATGTGGCGATGTATGAAGAAACCCCTGCGCTCTCTGTGGAACTTAACAGCGAGGGCGTGTATGTAAAAACTAACCGCGCAACCTTTTCAGCCTCGCTCTTGATTGGCGCAGATGGCGCAAACGGCGTTACCACTAAAACGCTTGCAACATTCAAGCCCGAAGCGGCACACTTCTGCGCAGGACTTCGCGCCTACTACAAACACGTGTCAGGACTTCACGCACAAAATTTTATCGAACTGCACTTCTTGCCCGAACTACTTCCCGGTTACTTTTGGATTTTTCCACTTCCGAATGGCTATGCAAATGTTGGGTTAGGTATTCTCTCGCAGGTCGTTAAGAAAAAGCGATTGGATTTGAAGAAACTGCTCTTGCAAGTGATTGAAACACACCCTACGATTGCCCCGCGATTCAAGCGTGCTGAACAGGTTGATGACATCAGGGGCTACGGCTTACCGCTCGGCTCAAAACGCCGACCGCTTTCAGGCGAGCGATTTATGCTCACTGGCGATGCCGCCTCGCTCATTGACCCATTTTCAGGCGAAGGCATTGGCAATGCGATGAAGTCAGGCAAACTTGCCGCCGAAGTCGCCTACGAGAGCCTTCTCCAACAAGATTTCTCACAAGCCTTTTTGAAACGATACGATGAACGTGTGTATCAAAAACTCGGAAGCGAACTTTGGCTTAGCCACACCTTGCAACGCTTAGCAAACTTTCCTGTGCTGTTTAACTTCGTTGTCAATCGTGCAAGGCAAAGTCCCACGCTTTCCGAAACGATTTCTTGTATGTTTGATGATTTGGAACTCCGCAAAGAATTGAGCAAGCCTTCGTTTTACGCCAAACTGCTTTTCGGCAGATGAGCCGATTTTTTGCTGTTGCTTTATCGCTTTTGAACTTCTATTGCAAATCGGTAAGGAACTAAAAGTAAGTTTCCATCAATATATTTGTCGCCAAGATTAAAAACGATTGAGCCTGTTTTTTTCGTAACCCTTACACATTCTCGGAATACTTTGATCATGTTCTCGATATACTCTTCAACAGTTTTTTCGTTGCCGATACCATTTCCGCCGCCATACTCTCGTTGCTGAAAGTATGGCGGGCTTGTAATTACTAAGTCCATCGAGTTTGAAGGAATATTCTTCAAAAGTTCATTACAATCTCCACAATAAATTTTATTTAGTTCTATTCCTGTCGGCTTTTCTGCTTCTATCATCTCCCCAATGTATTGACGTTGTTCACTTGGCGACCGCTTCTTCGGCACTAGCAAACGCCAGCACGCGCTTGACAATGCTTTCGGGGTCTAATCCGACTTCTTTGTGCAGTTCAGCAGGCGAGCCATGGTCAATGAATCGGTCGGGCAAGCCAATCACGCACACTTTATTGCCGTAGCCTTTTTCTTGTAAGTATTCTATCACAGCCGAGCCGAATCCGCCTTTAATCGTATTTTCTTCAATCGTTACAATCCGCTCGAAGCGTTCTACGATGGCATCAATCAAATCGGTATCCAACGGTTTGACGAAACGCATATTCGCAACAAGTGGCGAAACGCCTTGCTCTTCCAAGAGTTTAGCGGCTTTAAGGGCATTGTTTGTCATAACGCCAATGCCAAGAATTGCAATATCCGCACCCTCTTTAAGCACTTCGCCTTTTCCGATTTCAAGTTGTTTGAACTCTTTGCGCATTTGCATACCGGTTGCGTTGCCGCGTGGATAGCGAAGCGCAATCGGTCCGTTGTCATACTTCACGGCGGTGTAGAGCATATCGCGCAGTTCTTGTTCGTTCATCGGTGCCATGATGACCATGTTTGGAATGAGCCGCAAGTAAGAAAGGTCAAATGCGCCGTGATGGGTTGGTCCGTCTGCGCCTGCAAGTCCGCCTCTATCCATTGCGAACACAACATTGAGATTTTGCAGTGCGACGTCGTGAATGATTTGGTCGTAGGCGCGTTGCAAGAAGGTTGAATAAATTGCGCAAACAGGCTTCATGCCTTGCGTTGCCAAACCTGCGGCGAAAGTTACAGCGTGCTGTTCCGCAATGCCGACATCGTAGAACTGTTCAGGCAAGGCTTTGCCTAAAATTTTGAGCGATGTTCCCGAAGGCATTGCCGCTGTGATTCCGATGATGCGTTTATCCTCTTGTGCCAGTTCTGTAATCGCATTTCCGAACACATCTTGATAGAGCGGTGGCGGCGGCGTGGCAGGAGGCGTAGCCAGCGATTTGCCCGTGATTTTGTCAAACGCCGTGCTTTGTGCGTGCCATTTGAGTTGGTCTTCTTCGGCAGGTTTGAACCCTTTGCCTTTCACTGTAACAATGTGCAAGAGTTTCGGGTGCGGCAGTTCTCGCAACTCCTTTAAGACTTTGACAAGATTAATGACATCATGCCCATCAATCGGACCGAAGTATCGGAATCCAAGGGCTTCGAAGAATGCACCTGGCGTGAGTGCGGCTTTCAATCCTTGTTCTATGTTCAGCACAAACTTCCGTGCTTTTTCGCCGAACTCGTTATTTGCAATGCGATTGAGAAAGTCGGCAAAGTCGTTGCGGATTTTGTTGTAAGTCGAGTTCGTTGTAATTGCGGTGAGATATTCTTTTAAGCCGCCGACGTTGGGGTCAATCGACATACAGTTATCGTTGAGCACAACCAGCACATCAGTTTTGAGATGCCCAATATGATTCAATCCTTCAAATGCCATACCGCCGGTCATTGCCCCGTCGCCGATAACTGCAACAATTTTGTAATCTTCTTTTTTCAAGTCGCGTGCGACAGCCATGCCTGCGGCGGCGGAAATGGAAGTCGAGGCATGCCCCACGCCGAACGTATCGTAAATGCTTTCGCTTCGTTTAGGAAAGCCGGATACGCCTTTGTATTGGCGGTTCGTGTGGAAGTGCGCTTTGCGCCCTGTCAGAATTTTGTGAACGTAGGCTTGATGTCCGACGTCCCACACTAACTGGTCTTTCGGCGTGTTATAGACGTAATGCAGTGCAACGGCAATATCTGCCGCGCCCAAACTTGCGCCGAAATGCCCTCCATACTTGGACACCACTTCGATAACGAAGTCTCTGCACTCTCTTGTGATTTCAGGCAGGGCTTCAATCGGGAATTTTTTTAAGTCATCGGGAGAGTTGATTTGTGATAGAAGCCTTCCGAAGTTTTTCAACTCTTCGGAGACAGGAAAAGGTTGTGACATAATCGCACGTGGTTTAAGTTCAAAGTTGATTCGTCAAACGACCGAATGCTTTACAAGTTTTGAAATGGATACGGTTGATAACGAAAAGAACAATGAAAATAATTTCACCGTGCTATAAATTACGACAATCCTTCACCAATCTGAACAGCAGTCTTATCGCTTAATGCCGTTTTAGTCGCCTGATTAGAAATCGTGTGTTGAATTTATCCGTTGGTATAGATGGGTCCGCCGCCGCCTTCAGGCACTTTCCAAGTAATGATTTGATATGGGTCAGCAATGTCGCACGTCTTGCAATGCACGCAGTTTGAGGCATTGATTTTCAGTTTCTTTGCGCCCGTGAGTTCATTGACCACTTCCATCTCATAAACGTTTGCAGGGCAGAAGTGTTGGCATGGATTTCCATATTCGACGGTGCATCTTGTATTGCAGATGTCGGTAATTAACTGTGGCTGAATGTAGAGGTGGCAGGGTTGGTCTTCTTCGTGTGTAGTGCCGCTTTCAAAGACGTCTGTGAGTTTATCGAAGGTGAGTTTGCCGTCGAACTTGAACTCGCGCTTTTCTATCACGTGTTTGCGTGTCAGACTTGAAAGCCGTTGCATGTGCGAGTGGTCAGGCTCTAATGGCAGTCGCTCTTTAATGATTTTTCCGCCTAAAAGCATTTGCAAGCCCACACGCGCCATACCCCAATACAAGCCGACATTGAACGCCTGACGGAAGTTGCGCACTTTATACATTTCTTTTTTCGCCCATGAATTTTCAAAGCGTGTCTGATAGCCTTTGAGCGTTTCTTGCGAGAAATCATTTTTGAGCAGGGCTTCGAAAATTGTTTCTGCCGCAAGCATTCCAGATTTCATTGCTAAGTGAATCCCTTTGAGCCGCATCATGTTCATAAAGCCGCCCGATTCGCCCACCAGTAGCAAGCCATCGTGATACAGTTTTGGCATTGAAAAATAACCGCCGCCTGAAATGGTTTTCGCGCCGTAGCCTACCATCTTTCCGCCTTCCAAGAGCGTGCGCACGAAGGGGTGTGTCTTAAATTTTTGCAAATTGAAATGTGGGTCGTTAGCTGGTGAAGTAGCATCAAGCGCAGTAACAAATCCAACTGAAAGCATTGTCTCGCTCATCGCATAAATCCAACTGCCACCATAAGTTTCAGGCGGAAGCGGATAGCCTAATGTATGATACACGGTGCCTTTCTTAATTCTTCCCGCAGGAATTTCCCAAATTTCTTTAACGCCTGTTTCGTAGGACTGTGGATTTTTTCCTTTATCGAGATTGAGTTTCGAGACAATTTGCTTTGTCAGTGAACCTCTGGGTCCTTCGCCTAACACGGTAACTTTGGCGTGAATGTTCATGCCCGGCTCAAAGTTTGGTTTCAGATTGCCGTGTTTATCAATGCCCTTGTCATCGGTTCGCACACCCACGACTTTTCCGCCTTCCAAGAGCATCTCTGCGCCTGCAAATCCTGTGAAGATATTGACGCCTTTTTCTTCGGCAATTTTGCCAAGCCACGCGCCAAACTTGTTGAGCGAAATAATGTAGTTGCCACGATTGTGAAGCGGCGGCGGCGTAATCGGAAACGGAATCTTGAACTTTTCTGTCAGAAAAATCACTTTTTCATGTGTAACTTCCGACTCAATCGGACAGCCTTTCTCCATGAAATCAGGAATTAACTCTTTAAGGGCTTTGGGGTCTAACACAGCACCTGAAAGCAAATGCGCACCAACGCTTTGACCTTTTTCAAGTATGGCAAGTTGCGGCGAAAGGGGTTTATCAGGGTGTTTTGAATTGTGGTCAGCGATTAAGTTTGAAAGATGTATAGCGGCAGAAAGATTTGCCGCACCTGCGCCGACAAAGAGCACATCCATCTCCATTGTCTCGCGCTGTATCGTGTTAGCCATAAGACTTCTGCGATTTGAATTGAATCAAGTTTCTTGATGAAATATAATGCTATCGTAGTTCATCAAAAGCAATTTTATTATATTCAGCCATTAGTTGCGTGCAACTTTTGCAAGCATCGGTAACAATTCTCATCATCGCAACGTTTGTTGTGCATTGACTTGTTGTGCATTAACTTCAAATCTGAATTTGTTACATTCTTCTCCAAATCAGAACAGTATGACACGGAAAATTTTACTTGCCGACGACGACCAAGATATTCATCTTTACATTCAGTCGGTACTTCAATCTCAATGGCTTTCCATCAAGTCTGTTTATACAGGTAAGGAAGCACTCGACGAATTTCAAGCCATGAGTTATGATTTGATTATCACCGACCTTTCCATGCCTGAAATGAACGGACTGAACTTTATGAAGGCACTCTTTCAATCCAAGTTCACAATTCCGCCTGTCGTCGTGCTTAGTTCAGTTTCAGACACGAACTTGATTATGAAGTGCCTCAATGTTGGCGTTTCCGATTACATCTTGAAACCTGCTGACCCCACACGCATTCGCAAAACGGTCTACGGCATCTTGCACTTGGACGAGAGCGGCAAGCCGATTGAACATCGCCCACTTTCGAGCTACATGGGCGAAATCACTATGCAGAAACTCACAGGCAAGCTGCTCATTGAAGATGGACGAAATAAAGGTGAATTGCACTACGAAGAAGGCAAACTCCGACACGTAACGTTTGCAGGTCTTACAGGGGTCGACGCACTTGAAGCCGCTAAGAGTGCAAAGTTCTTGCAAACCAAATTTGTTCAAGGTGAACCGATTCCGCCTCAATGATTGTTAGTTTGAAGCGTTCTCAATTTGCACGATGTCCGAGAATCCTTTACAACTTTCACTTCGCAAAGTCCTCATCATTGATGATGAAGAAGATACCCATCTTCTTTTGAAAGCCGCACTTAAGCACTTTCCGCTTGATTACGTTGACCTTTTTGACGGCGAAAGTGCGATTGCTCAAATTGATAAAACGCACTACGACTTAATTTTCCTTGATGTCTTGATGCCCAACGGCTCTGGCGGCGATTTTCTCAAATACGCTCTCGACCATGCCATTAATCTCCCTACGATTGTGATATTGACTTCACTTCAAAACGCTTCATTTATGCGCAATGCGCTGAATCTTGGCATTGCCGAAGTGCTTTACAAGCCCATTCAGCCTGATGACTTGCGCCAAGTTGTTCAAAAATATCTTTTCCCGCAATTTCAACTCTAACCTACTTGCGATGCCCTGCGACTTGCGCCTTCCCATGATGCTTTTTTTGATTGTGCTTTCAGGGTGCGCCTCAACGCAATTCATGCTTGAAGATGCCGAGACCAAAGAGAAAATGATTGTGGGAACTTGCACTTGGAACGAGTGGAAGAAACATGCTGATTGGACAACCTACGATGCCCCTGACTACACGCCCGACAAGGAAATCCTTGCTCGCCTTGCGCCGCTTCTCAAAAGTCCTGACCTCTCGATAATCATCTTCGGTGGAAGTTGGTGCGGCGACACCAAAGCCGAATTTCCCAAATACTTCAAACTCTTTTCTACACTCAACTTTCCGCAATCCTCTATTGCACTTCACGGCGTTTCGCGCAAGAAGAAAGAGCCAAGCGGCATTGCCGAGCGTTACACCATCAAGCGCGTGCCTACGCTCATCGTATTGAAAGGCGGAAAAGAAATCGGTCGAATTGTGGAATATCCAACCGAAAGCGTTGAGAAGGATTTGCTCAACATTCTGACGAAGTGATTTATACCAACATTTGAACGAAAGTGCAATCAGTGGTGAGGCATTTGAGATAACTTTCACTACTTGAATGAACGGAGGGTTTGAAGGTCTTGCTCAAATGAGAGTTCATCGTAGTGAAGCGGTATGGCACGAGCTGCCAAAAGTCTCATCATTTCCGCCTGACTAACAGAGGCTAATTGCGCGGCTTGTCCCAGCGTGAGTTTCTCTTTCTGAAACAGTGCGATAGCAAGTTCTTGAAGAATCTCCTGCTCCGTCATGCGTGTTGCTTGAATAATGGTATCAGGTATTTGGATACTCATACTTTCAATCAGATGTAATTGATTTTTGTTCATCTTCGCTTAAAGATACAAACAAGTATCACAACGAAGCATTGAACCGAAAAACTTCTCATCAGATTTATTTAACCTGTGAAAATCGATTCCATCTGTGTTATCCGTGTTCCATTGAAAGAGAGAACACTGATGAGACAGATTCAGCGGATATACACGGAAACAACTTCCAACTTCCGTTTTCTCTTCTTACAATAACAGTCAAGATGCGAGTGCGGATTCAATCACACGCTTGATGCGCTCCGATTCAGGCGCAACGCCGCTTTCAAATCGTGCAATCACTTTGCCGTTTTTATCAATCACGAACTTTTCAAAATTCCATTTCACATCGCCCTTTTGTTCAGCATTCTCTTTGAGCCACTTGTAGAACGGGTGCGCATTTTCGCCATTGACATCGATTTTCGACATCATATCGAACTTCACGCCGTAGTTCGTGGTGCAGAATTTTTCGATTTCTTCATTCGTGCCCGGCTCTTGCCTACCGAATTGATTGCACGGAAATCCAATCACACTTAATCCCTTCTCGTGATAGGCTTCGTGCAAGGCTTCAAGTCCTTTGTATTGCGGCGTGTATCCGCACTTCGAGGCAACATTCACGACGAGCAAGGCTCTGCCTTTATAGTCGGAAAAGCGTTTCGTTTCGCCTTTGATGGTTTCAAATGTGAAATCAGTCATTGGAAAGTGTTGTGTTTAAGTTGATGTTGACGGTGATTAAAACACGACAAGCAGAATCGAACATTCCGCTTTACTTCTTTTTCTTCGGCATATAGACCAGCGTTGAAAATGGACGCTCCCCAAAGAGCGACTCGGCAACCGCACGAATCTGTTTAGGTGAAACCGCATCAATGGCTTCCAAAACTTCTGTATCGGAACGGAATCGCCCGAAGTAATACAAATCGCGTGCAAGGTGATTCATACGCGCCGACATATTTTCTTGGCTCATGATAATTCCGCCTTTGAGTTGTGCTTTGTTGAGGTCGAGTTCCTTTTCAGGCACGAGTTTGCTTGCAATTTTCTCAATCTCCTCACGAATCAGCGCAAGCGACTTTTGCACTTTGTTAGAATCTGTGCCGATGTAAATGCTAAACAAATTCACTTCATCGCCCGAATTGAAGTTTGAAAACACGCTATACGCAAGTCCGTGCTTTTCGCGCAGTTCCAAATTGAGCCGTGAGCTCATGCCGCCGCCCAAAATCATGTTGAGCAGGAGCACGGCGTAAAAATTTTCATCGTTGCGTTCAAACGGAAATCCTGTAACGACATGCGCTTGTGAAATCGGCTTTGCAAGTTCTTTCTCAAAGGCTTTGTATGTGCGTATGTTGTATCGTTCTCGGACGTGCGTGGCTTTCGGACAGGACTTCGGCACATACTTTTCAGCAAGTTTGACCAACGCTCGATGGTCGAGATTGCCTGCCGCCGCTAAAATCATTTTATCGGTCGTATAGTAAGTTCGGAGATGTTCAAGCACCTTTTTGCGCGTGAAAGCGCGAACAGTTTTTTCAGTGCCTGCAATCGGAAATGCAAAGGGGTGGTCGTTGTAGACAAACTTATCGAAGTCTTCAAAAATTGCCTCATCGGGCGTGTCGTCTGCACTCTTGATTTCTTCAATCACAACATCTTTTTCTTTTTCAAGTTCTTTTTGCGGAAAGGTTGGATTAAAAACAAGGTCAGTCAAGACATCGACCGCCATGTCGCTATATTCATCAAGCACGCGGGCATAAAAGCACGTGTTTTCTTTTGAGGTAAAGGCGTTCAAGTAGCCGCCCACGCGCTCTAAACTTTTTGAGATTTCGATGTAATCGCGCTTTTTCGTGCCTTTGAAAACAAGATGCTCGATGAAGTGCGAAATGCCTGCGGTTTCTTTGGTTTCATCGCGCGAGCCTGTTTCGGTCCATAATCCAATCGCAACAGACCGAACAGTCGGAACGTGTTCGGTAATCACCGTCAATCCGTTGGGCAGAACCGTCTTCTCAACACGATTCGGTTGCGATGTCTTGATGAGTGGTGTTGTAAAGCGCCCTCGTGTGTGCATGTCGGAGAGAAGCATTTTGATAAGTTACAGTTGAAAGCGCGCGAATATACAACGAAAAATCGGGCTCAATGGTTTTTTCACGCAAAGAGAAATCGCACACAAGGAGAATCGCACACGGATAACACAGATTGAACGGATTTTGCACAGATTGACCTTTGTGAACTTCGTGTATTCCTTTGCGTCTTTTGTGTTTTCCTTTTAACCACAAAGCACACAAAGTTGTTTTCACAAAGGGCGCAAAGAAAATGGCACAGGAACACACGAATTCAACAGAGTTGCACGGATTGTTGTAGGAAGTTATCCTTGCGGATACATCACCGTTTCATTTACCTTTGATTATGAACAAAACTTACTTCGAACTTTTCGGACTTGAAGAAAAACTTAATCTTGATGTGAAGTCGCTTCAAAAGCAATTCTACGCGCTCTCGCGTGAACTGCACCCTGACTTTCATCAAGGCGGCACAACGGCAGAACAATCGCAGAGCCTTGAAGCCGCATCGTTTCTCAACCGCGCCTTTCTCACGCTCAAAGACAAAGAAAAACGCCTGCTCTATGTGATTGAACTTCATTTAGGCGACCTCAGCGAAGCCGAAAAAAAACAAACCCCGCCCGAACTCTTAATGGAACTCATGGACGTGCGTGAACAACTCGAAGACTACAAACACACGCGCACCGACTCGCTCCGCACCTCACTGCTTGCCTCGCTTTCCGATTTAGACGCGCGTATTGCCGAGTGCGACCGCGCCATCGACGACCTCTCGCACCAATTCGATGCTACCACGATACCCAAAACGCGCAACGCGATTCTCACACAAATTCGCGCCCTCATGCTCAAAAAAAATTTCTTGCGCTCACTTGCCCGCACGATTGATAGCGAATTGAATCCTTCGGAAGTTTAAGCCGAAACTTGCCTGAAAACATGTAACTTGCACCAACCTTAACACTGCGTTGTAACATTTATCAGCCAATCGCTATGAAATATCAAGCCACTGTTTATCAATCTGCTTTTGAAGTCGAACCGCTTGGAAGCGATGCCGTAAGCATAAACGGTGCAAGAAAAGACTCACGCCTTGTTCAACTTTCCGAGCGGTTTTATCACTTCATTTATGACGGCAAAGTGTATCGAGTTGAGGCTATTAAAACTGACGACGGATTTAATTTCAAAATCAACGGTGAATTGGTTTCAGTTGATGTCAAAGATGAACTGCAACTCTTGCTCGATAAAATGGGCGGAAACGCAAAGAAGAAATCGGCTTCGGGCGACATCAAAGCCCCAATGCCCGGCTTGGTCGTTAAACTTTCGGTCTCCGTTGGTGAGAGTGTGAAGAAAGGACAAGGGCTACTGATTTTAGAGGCAATGAAAATGCAAAACGAAATTAAATCTCCGATGGACGGCGTTGTCAAAGAAATCAAGGTCTCCGAAAAACAAGCGGTTGAAAAAAATTACCTCTTGATGAAACTTGAATAGCGTGTGTCCAAAGAAACTGTTCTCATCACGGGCGCAACGGGCTACATTGGCTCGGCACTTGCGCGCCGCCTTCATCAAGCATACGGCACTTCCCTTCGCCTCAAAGCCTTAGCGCGCCGTTCTTCTTCACGTGGCTATTTAGGCTCGCTTCCGATTGAGTGGGTTTATGGCGATTTGCTCAACCCTGCTTCGCTTTGGGACGCAACCGAAGGCGTTGATGTTGTTTTTCACTGTGCGGGGTTAGTTTCCTTTCATCAGAAAGATTATCGGCGGCTCTATCGCGCCAATGTGATTGGCACGCGCAACCTTGTGAATGCCTGCTTGAAAAATCACGTGAAGCGATTGGTGCATGTGAGTTCAACAGCGGCGATTGGCTCAAACGGATTACGTGCGTCAGAGTTAAGCACCGAGCAAACGCCTTTTCACGCATGGCAACATCAAATCGGCTATATGCTTTCAAAATATCTGTCAGAATTTGAAGTGTTGCGTGGCGTTGCCGAAGGGCTCGATTCGGTGATTGTCAATCCGTCCGTTGTGCTTGGTGATTTAGAAGAGGGGCTTCATTCCGCATCGGAATTGATTGCGGATTTATTTCGCGGAAAAATCCCCTTTGTGCCAACGGGCGGAACCGGCTTCGTGGATATTGGCGATGTTGCTCTTGCGATTGAGCGTGCGTGGCAGCACGGCAAAACAGGCGAGCGTTACATCATCAGTTCCGAAAATCTTTCTTATCGCGCCCTTGCAGAACGCATTTCGCGCTTTCGTGGCGCACGCTCTCGAGACATTGCCGACCTTCCGCCAACACTTGGCTTCATCATTGGCGGCATCTGCGATGTGCTTGCCTTTTTTTCCAACTTCCGTTCCGCCATTACCTTCGATACCATGCGCCTTTCCGAAAAAACGCTCCGCTACGACAATCGTAAATCCATTGAGCAACTTGGACTTCGCTACCGCTCACTTGACGAGACGATTGAGCGGATTCTTCATCGGCGCAATCTTTTACGTTAAGTTTTTGTTAAGCCCGCCTGCCCGCCAACCCTGCGTGCTATATTTGAAATCCAACTTTTATTCAAATATGCAACGCCTTCGTTACGCTTATATCATTGTTTTCACGCTTCTTTTTGGTTCATGTGCGGTGGAAGAAGAGCGTCCGATAACGATTCGCGGCTCTGACACGATGGTCGCAATTGGTCAAAAGTGGGCGGAAGTTTATATGCAACAATTTCCCGAAGCCACAATCCAAGTCAACGGGGGCGGAAGCGGAACAGGGATTTCGGCACTCATCAACGGCATTGCCGACATCTGCCAATCCTCCCGACCGATGAAAAAGCGTGAGCGCGACATCATCAAACAAAAATACGGTCGCGAAGTGATTGAAATCCCTGTTGCCAAAGACGGCATTGTGATTTACGTTCACGAATCCAATCCGCTTTCTGAAATTTCTATTGAGCAAATGAAAGCGATTTACACAGGCAAAATCCGAAACTGGAAAGAACTCGGCTGGGAAGACCAAGCGATTGTGATTTATGGACGCGAGAACAGTTCAGGCACTTACGAATTTTTCAAGAAGCGCATTTTAGACGGAGCCGATTTTGATGCACATGTGCAAACGCTTTCTGGCACAGGCGCGATTGCGAATGCGGTCGCACAAGACAAATACGCCATCGGCTACGGTGGTATTGCCTACTCGCGAGGCATTAAGTTCTTAGCGGCAAAAGCCACAAACGATTCGCCTGCTGTTCCTGCTTCTGAACTTACGATTGCCGATAACACGTATCCTGTTTCTCGCGACCTTTATTTCTATCTTGTCAAAGAGCCACAAGGCAGAACACGCGCCTTTATTGATTGGGTTCTTAGTGATGAAGGTCAATCACTTGCGATTGCAGAAGGCTATTTCCCGATTCGCCCGATTAAAAGCCTGCGTCCTGAAACGGCTTCAACCAAATAACTTACTTCAATGACCACGACACCAACCACTGCCATACCCAACGCCTTAAAAGTCAATCCCGCCGCAAAGCGATTAGACCGCATTGCCAAGAATGTGATTTTCGGTATCTCGCTTGTTTCGATTTCTATCATCTTATTGATTCTCATCTTCACTTTCAAAGAAGCGCAAGATGTGTTTTTTGATGCGCACGTTCGCAAGGAAGTGTTGCCGACGCTCATCGGCACGAATTGGCAACCAGTTTCTGATTCGCCCAAATACGGCATTATTCCGCTTTTCATTGGCACGATTAAAACAACCTTGATTGCAATGGTGATTGCCGTTCCGATTGGCGTGCTTTCTGCGCTGTATTCGGTGATGTTTGCGCCGAAGTGGATAAAGGAAGTCTTGAAGCCATCGGTTGAGTTAGTGGCTGGATTGCCATCGGTTGTGATTGGATTTTTCGCATTGGTGGTGCTGTCGGGGTGGCTTCAAGCTTTGACGGGTTCAGCGTTTCGGCTGAATGCGCTTGTTGGCGGCGTAGCGATTTCGCTCACGGCAATTCCGATTATTTTCACGATTTCCGAAGAAGCCCTTTCTGCTGTGCCGCAATCCATGAAAGAAGCCAGTTATGCACTTGGCGCAACAGAGTGGGAAACGGCGTTTTATGTGGTGCTTCCTGCCGCGTATCCGGGTATTTTTGCCAGCATTTTGTTAGGGCTTGGACGCGCTGTTGGCGAAACGCTGATTGTGCTGATGGCAACTGGCAACGCCGCCATTAGTTCGTGGAGTTTGCTCGATTCTACGCGCACGCTCACGGCGACCATCGGCGCAGAAATGGCGGAAGTCGTTTTCGGCGACCCACACTACAACGTGCTTTTTCTTATCGGCACATTCCTTTTCATCTTCTCAATGATTCTGAATCTTATCGCCGAATTTTATGTGAAGGCGAAACTGCTCAAAAAATTTCGTGGCGGATAAATCCCCTTAAAAATTTCCCCGACCAAACCACCACACAAGTTCCAACAGCGTTGCGGAAAAGCCTAATGTGCCACCTGCAACCGTCTGCATTGGCGTATGTGCCTTCAAGTGAACCCTTGCCCAAGCCAGCGGCAGCATCAGAAGCAAGAGCCACAGAGATTGCACTCCAAACACGTAGGTCATGGCGGCAATCGGTCCGCCAAGTGAGGTTACATGCACGCTAATTTTCCACACCAGCGTAATGAAAAAAATTAACATCGTGTTAATTGCGTAGCAGAGCATGAAGCCAACGATAATCGGCGGCGCATTCAAAAGATAGAGCGTCAGTGCGCCAACAAAATACCCAACCACGCCAATTAAAAATGGAAGTGCGCGACTTTCACGTCTTGAAATATCGTAGTCGCTCACTTTGCCCATCTTTTTAAGCACAATCACCACAAGCGAGGGAATGACCGAGCAGAACACGACAACCACGAACAAATACAGATACCTATCGTTCAAAGGTTCGCCGAATCCAAACTGCATTAACGTCCAAAATGTAACAATTGGGAGAACAATCGGGTGAATGGTGTTTGAGATAAGATGTGCCAGTTTTGTCATTGATTTGTTATAGAGCTCCGTAATAAACGCACGGCGTGCGCAAGGCATTTCAGCCGTCAAAAAAAGTTTTCATGCGATGTGGCGATTGCCATTGCGATTCTGATGAGCGTTTATTTCCAACGATAAGGTCGATGACAAACTGACCTTCTTCTTCACGCAGTCCTGTGATGCCCACGATGTTCATTATCCCATGCTGAATGAGCAGTGAGGCAACAGTTTTCTGTTGTAAAATTTTTTCGATGTTAATACACAATCCAATGGGGCGCACCACCTTACCGCACAAGCGAAATTCCGGCTCCAAAGTGAGGCACGGCACGCTTTTGACTAATGCTGCAAGCAACCGCCGCTCGCCAAAACGGCTGTTAAAATACGCCTGAACGAATTGATAATAAAATAATTGCCAAATGGATTCAGAGGCGATGCGCAATTTTCCCGCCCGTTCGACAACTGCAACCGATTCGTTTTTGACAACCGTCAGTTCTGAAATGTGCAGCGGCAAGCGGCACGAAAGCCAATCACCAAAAATACCTTTGAAAGAAAAGTGAAGTTCGGACACATTGGGGCGAAACTTGATGGAAAAATCTCGTATCGGCGCATCAGCACGCTCAACTGAACGAAGCGCAAGATTAACGGCTTTTTCGGTCAGAACAAGTTCCGTCTGAAAATATGGTGTGCGCCACACTCGCTGATGCTCTTGAAATGTGCGCGCAAGGTGCGCAACCCCCGATACAATATCAGCCACATTGCGAAGAAATCCTCCTAATCCCATCTTGCTCTCCTTTCTTCTCGCTTGGCTTTTTGCAGGTATAAACTTCGCATAAACGTAAGTGGCACTTACCGAAATCCTCAATGCTAAATCTACTCAAACACAGCCGTTTCAGCCGAATTTACGCTCTTACATCATTTCGCTGTTTGTGCCTGAAATTTTTTTGATGTTTGCAACTTCTCAATGATGATTTGCGTTTCCTATCGTGTCTATTAGTATCAGTTCTTGTTATCAACAATTAAATCTATCTCAAAAATGCTAACTGTTGGAGACAAATTTCCGGAGTTTGAACTCGATGCGGTTGTTTCAACCGAGAAGAACAAAGAGTTCGCCAAAATTTCAACTACCGACCACCGCAAGCAAGGCAAATGGGCGGTTTTCTTCTTTTGGCCCAAAGATTTCACGTTCGTTTGTCCGACGGAAATCAAAGGCTTTAACGACAAATTCGCTGATTTCCGAGACAACGATGCCTTGCTTTATGGCGCAAGCACCGACACTGCCTTTGTCCATCTTGCCTGGCGCAAAGACAATGAAAACCTCAAAGATTTGAAGTTCCCGATGCTTGCTGACCACGGCAAACATCTCTGCCGTGCGCTTGGCATTCTGACAGGTTCCGAAGAAGTTGCACTTCGAGCTACTTTCATCGTCGACCCACAAGGCACAATCCAATGGGTGAATGTCAACAACCTTGATGTTGGTCGTAACATTGATGAGACCCTTCGCGTGCTTGAAGCCCTCCAAACTGGCGAACTCTGCCCATGCAACTGGAAAGAAGGCGATGCGACACTTAAAGTCGTAGGTGGCTCGCTTGTTGAAGCCTAATTATCATTTATCACACTCCAAAAGGCGGGCGACAATCCGCCTTTTGTGTTCAATCTTCAATTAACCGTTTATTAACACCAATGGAAGACACCAGAAAAGATTTACTCGCTGATTTAGGCATTTCTGCTGACGCACGTTTTTCAGGATTAGACGCTTTTGTCAAAGGCGATTACAAATACATTCGCGACTTGCGCATCAATTTGAAATCAACGCTTGATAGCCCCAGTTTAGGTGGCAGAAAGAATGCGTATTTGATTGCGCTTGCCGTTGCCGCCAATGAACGCAACAACGCCCTCATTTCGGCTTTCACCGAACTTGCCAAAAAAGAAGGCGCAACGGAGTCGGAAATCGGCGAAGTTCATGCGATTGCTTCACTGCTTGCTACAAACAATGTCTTTTACCGATTCCGCCACTTCTGCGAGAACAAAGCCTACGAGCAAATGCCCGCAGGAATCAAGATGACGATTATGGCGCGCCCTGTTTTGCCAAAGATGTTCTTTGAACTGATTTCGCTTGTCGTGAGTGCGGTAAATGGGTGCGAAGTGTGTGTCAATAGCCATGAAAAATCTGTGCGCCACGAAGGCGGCTCTGAACAACTCATCTTTGATGCGATTCGCTTGGGTGCTGTCGTGCGCGGATTATCGATTTCAATGAACGAATATCAACCTGTGTCGGTATAAAAATGGAACACTAGTTACTTTGCGCCCTTTGCGGTGAAGAAGAGATGAAAACCACGAAGAACACGAAGGCGGCACGAAGTTCGCAAAGGTATTCTGTGCAAAATCCGTTCAATCCGTGTGTTCCGTGTGCCATTTTCTTTGCGCCCTTTGTGAAAACAACTTTGTGTGCTTTGTGGTGAAAA
>Ga0308409_1000408_pt1 | contig 23750 bp, 25 predicted proteins | sample HotsprSampleMSe4_FD_203469 | JGI IMG/M metagenome (GOLD analysis project Ga0308409, IMG submission 203469) | Hot spring phototrophic mat microbial communities from Mushroom Spring, Yellowstone National Park, Wyoming, United States - 20060912_MSe4 ... | reverse complement strand
CGGGGTAGATAGGCGAGTAATGGTATGATACTACTCAATACCCATCCCCGCCTCAGAACAGCTCTAAATGCGAAATACGATAGACTGACACCTTGGCAGTCGGTATATTTGAGTATGGGAGAGAGATTATCTCTTTATTTGGTATCTTTGTATGTACTGGTGTAGCGAGAGGTTTCTTTTTGGACTCATATCAGCGCCCTTCGGGGCGCTTTTTGTTTTCTGTCTGTCGGTGGCTGGTAGAGGTGGGGCTTGAGTTGGCACGATATTTGCATACATTTACAGCATGGACAAGCCATTCAAGCTGCGACTCTTCGGTGATATTTACGCCGAGGAGACAGAGAGCAAGACCCTGAAACTTTACAGGGGGAACGATGTAATCTCGCCGCATGAGTATGCTTATGTCTGGAGCTTATCTCCAAATGCCTATGCACTATGTAGGGCAGATAAAGAGAGGCTCGACATTGTGTTTAGCAACGGCCTGATGAACTTTGGGGCATTCTATGCACATCCCATCGGTGCAGTCGGCGAGAATGAAGATAGATACCTAATCGCCGCACTTGTCGCCAGTGGGACACTCGTTCTTGATGATACGGGGCATTATTTACTATTCATATCTGGCTACCCTCGCATTACTACGCTTTATGATGAGTTTTTGATTGTCTATCATCCCGATGGCGTTGTTCCACACGCTCAGGCTTATGATTTAGATGGCAAGCTCTTGGCCGAGGGGCTGCCTTTGCAGGTCAGAGATGAAGTTCGCAACCTGTTGCGAGGTCAGTAAGATTGGCACGATATTTGCCTTATCCTCTGGTATATGCGTTCAGACCTCAAAGTCGGAGCGGGAAAAAATCTGAAACCTAAGTATATTTACCTATGCCGAAGATGAAAAAGGAAACATTGAAGTTGTTCGGTGATTACTATGCCGAGCCTACATTTGATGGTACATTTGTCATCAAAGAGAGGGGCGTCCTGAAATCACCGCATGAGTATTCGGGTATAGATATTATCTCTACTTGTTCCTATGCCTTTACGAGGGCGCACGAGGATAAGATTGACATATTGTTTTACGACCTGTCGTGGCTGATGGGGGTTGAGGATGTGTATCAGGTAGTAAAGTTTGGTAGCGAAGCGAACGCACCTTCGGTTATAGCGGTCGTTCATGACGATGGGATTGAACTAATGATTGATGACGGCAGACCATTGATGTTTATTCATGGCTTCCCGCATTATACTGTGCTTGATGAACGCTTCATAATTGTATTTGACCCTGAAAAGCGCGGGCCTTATGTGAGGATATATACTCTCCTCGGTGAGTTAGTCGCAGAAGGCATGCTGTGGGAGGCACAGAGGAAGGCGCTCAGGTGGAAGCCACAAAACAAAAACAAGAACGACAAACCTAAAAGCTAAGAGATATGAAGAAGACAAACAAAAAGACAAATCAAGAGACAAAGAAGAGGACGGCCAGCCCTTCTTTATTGGAGGGCTTCAGGAAATTGTTAGCAGAAGTACATCCTTGTCTGCCTGCCTATTTTTATGGTGGTGATGGCATCTTAGCACCACTGCCTATTGACAAAGAGGGGGAAGACAAGATGGCAGAGCTTGGTCTGACAAGATTGGTGCCAGATGGACATATTGACAGGGATGTCCTTTGGGCCATTCATGAAATCTTGGCAAACGCAGACGATGGATTGTGGTGGCCGTACTATCCCCAGCGAGCGTGGCAGCTAATGAAGAAGGCGCTCGCAAATAAAAACTCTAAACTAAGTCAAGCGATTGTAAGGGCTTATGGACAATAAGAATAAAAACAAAATAATCGATTGGGCGCTAGTACTGCTTGTTTCCCTCGATTACTTTTTCCTCTCTCGGCTTTGGGCGCTAGTAGTCTTGCTGATTGCCTGTGTCCCCGTTAGAGACAATTGGCACATTTATTGCTTAGCTATCGGTGTGCCAATAATGCTGATTAGCATAGCGTGGAGCCTCTTGCGGGTAGTAAAAAAAGAGGATGAGTGTTCTTATTGTGATACAGACATAGAGGAAGAAGATGTAAAATCTGAAAGCCATGAGTAAGCAGTATATAAGTGCGTCTAAAATAGCGCAATTCTTATACTGCCCATTTACTTTTGAGCTTACTGCTGCTGGATATGAACCTATTGACCCTTATTTACCTGCTGTCGCCACTGGGACAGCCTTTCACACAGCTTTTAGTTATATGGTAGCAGGTAGCCCGATAGAGCGGGCTGCCGATATGGCAGTGGCTGTAACTGAAATGACGACAGGACACACAATAGATGTAAAGGAGCGGGAGGCTCTTCTTAGAAGGCTTTACGCTATGCCAAAATGGCTCCTCGGTGCTGACGCCGTAGAGGTCAAAATGACAAAGGAGATACCTGGCACGGAAATTGTAATAACTGGATACATGGACGCTGTGGTCGGGGACAGAATAGTAGACCTAAAAGCGGTATCAAGAATGAAATACGAGCTACCCCCTACCTATCAGATACAGGCGCAGATTTACATGTACATGTCAGATAAGAGTAAGGCCTCCTTTATCATGCTAGGGCCTAAGGGTGAGGTGGCGGAGTTTGAGGTTGATAAGATGCCAAGCGAGGTTGTTGGCGATATGCTGGAATACTTTGCTCGGTCTATGGAGCGTGATTTTAGGCCTCCATCTGGATTGACAAACTTCGCTTGTGGCAAGTGCTCGTTTCAGCACGTCTGCCCATTCTACAAACTACTGAAACAAACACCAAAAAGAAGATAGTTATGACCAAGATCGGGACAAAAGAAGAAGGACTCCGCTTCGTGCGGGAAGCGCTAACAAAAGCGCAAGTAGCAGACGACGTAAAAGGTAAGGTAATCGCCGTCTTCGTTGTATCAACATCGCCTTGGTGGTTTGCCCCACCTGAGTACATTGAATACTTAGTCAGCCAGCTCATCACGCTCTTTACCTACAAGTTCGAGGACGAGCGTATGAGTATACCAGCAAATATGGTATATTTGATGGCGGCTGACAAGGATATGCCGTCAATCTTATTACACTGGCGGGTTTATCTCTCCCTCTATGCTCCGTATGTAAAGTCTTGGAAACTTGAAACCATCAAAGACAGCGAGGGCAAGCCCATAGGTATGGTGGCGGTAATCATAGATAAAGATGGTGAAGAGTGGAGATGGGAGCGTTACTATGATAATCTTCAACTAACAAGCCGATGGAAGAACAAGGAGCTAATGTTCGCCAAGACCATCCTAAAAGAGGCGCTTGCGATTAAGTTCCCTCATCTAAACTTGTTACCGCCGCTGTCAACGGTTGAAACCTACGATCCAGATGATTTGGACGATCCTAATCGTATTCCTGTCGCCTCGGTGTCGTCTATAATGTCAGCTCCTGTACCTCCACCGCCTGCGCCAGCTAATAATAATCATAGTAAGTCTCAGCCTAATGAAAAGACAAATGCCTATAATACTAATAATCAGCAGAAAAGCTCCCCTGATATAGTTAAGCGGCTTGCTGACGTTCCGCCACCAGAGAATAAAAAAGAAACAAATGGTGATGCCGAGTTGACTAATGAGGTAAAGGCTAAATATAAGGAGCTTAGTGAGCTATTAGGCGAAGAGGAGGCGAAAAAGCTAATCAGTGGTATAGTCAATAAACTCGGTGCTCCTAATTTCGCCCAGCTGGACATTCATAAGAAGCGAGCGGCGATAAGCATGATTAACAACGCTATAATTGCGGAGAAAAAGCTAAAACAGGAAAAAAGAGATGAGTGATCGTAGAAACGGACATGGGGTGGGTGCTTCTACCCACCCCTACGCCGCCGAGGCGGCCTTACGAGTTATGCTTAGCAATGTTAGGCGGATGGATGACAATAGGTGGTCTGCGCGATGTCCTATCCATGATGATAAAGATAATTCTCTCGCGGTCTGGTATAAAGATGGTATGCTATCATTTAAATGCTATGCCCATTGCGACTCGAAGGCTATTACAGACGCATTATATGCTAAATATCCAGAATATGCAGAGCTACTCGGAAGAGCACCAAAAATAAAAGAAAAGATGGAGAAAGAGAAAATAACAGAAGACGCAAGACGCTGGTATATAAGTTATCTTGGCGTCCAACCTGATGTAATAGCTTCGTTGCCTATTACATTTACCGAGAACGAGGTCATATTCCGCTTCCCTGGTATAGATAAGGTCAAAATAAGAACGAAGGGAGAGCGTGGAGCTATATGGAGGGGAACGGGGCACACTCCTGACCTATGGCCACTACCTCCTGAAAGAGTAGGCGAAGATATAGTAATCACCGAGGGTGAAAGTGATTGTATAGTTGCTCGTGCGCTTGGATTAGAGTCCTATGCTATAACAAAAGGAGCGGCGACAGGCCTTCCAACCTCGGTTTTGATTGCATTGCGAAGGCGTGGGGCGAGACGGATAGTGGTGGCAATGGATGCTGATAGCGCAGGTAGGCAGGCGGCTTCCAAGATGGTTATAGCAGCTCGGCAGGCTGGATTGGCGGCAATTGATTTAGACTTAGTGGCCGAGGGGCTTATAGAGCCTCTTTATGGACATAAGGACATTCGTGATGCGTATAAACATGGTAAAGGGCAGGACTTGGTAGAGGCAGTTCGTCATCTTCTTTATAGAGCCGATGAGGCTCGTCCTTTACAGCCTCGTAAGCTATCTGAAATAATGACAGAGGATGCCCCGACCGACTTTGTAATTGAAGGTCTCTTGCGGGTGGGCGGGACTACTATACTTATAGGCGAACCCAAGCTTGGCAAGTCGCAAATGTCTCTTGACTTAGCACTTGCGGTGTCTCGTGGTGAAGCCTTTGCTGGGCTTGCAACTAAAAAGGGGCGGGTTATTTATTATGCGCTTGAAGATGGCGAAGATATAGTTAGAGATAGAGTAAAAAGTCGTGGCCTGACAGGCATGAGTGAAGATTTATATATTGGCACAACGCCGCCTGTCGTTGAAGATAGCACCGCCTTATTAGAGGAGCATATTGATATATTCCAGCCCTCTATGATAATCATTGATACTCTGCGAGCAATGTCGGTTTCTACTGGTAAGAGCGAAAATGAGGCCTCATTTGCTGATAGTATATATCGCATAGCTAAGGTTGCAAGAGAGAGAGGGGTGGCGGCTATTATAGTTCATCACACAGTCAAGGCAACGACTGGCAATCCTATAACCGACGCAAGAGGCACTTCGGCGATAGCTGGTGCAGTAGACGTGGTGGCTGGTCTTTATCGTCGTGATGATGTGATGAGGCTTGCATGGCGAGGCAGGTTTGGTTCGGGCGAGCTAAGTCTTACACAGCATCCTAACGGCTCTTTTAGTTATTATCCCTCTGTGCCTCCTCAGAATATGAGTAACGAAGAATATACAGCTAAGGTTGAGGAACGTCTAAATCAGTACTATCAAGCCTGCCTGAAACACGCAGGCAAAGATGGAAGAGTAAATGTAAGGCAGGTTGTTATTTCTATTTGGGGCATGAAAGATGGCAAGTTTAGAGATGGCTCTTGGGACAAGACATATAAAGCCCTTGATGAGCTTGTTAAGAGGCAAAAGCTACGCAAGCGGGAGCGCCAGTATTATATAGTTCCAAATGAAACACCGCCTAATAACAATAATCCAGAGCCATCTATTGAGGACAAAGAAATAATACAACAAAACACGCCAAAAACCGATACGGAAACAAATAATAATGTTATTGAGGAGGCGGTAACTTTGAGCGAAGGTGGTAGTAAGCAAGATAATAACATATTACATCAGCCGTTAGTTCAGCGGTTTATAGATGTTCTGCAAGGCGTGGCCATTGACAATCTGCCACCGAATAATAATCAAGACAAAACAGAGAAACCTATGAATACAGAGCAAAAGAGGTCTATGTTGAGAGAGGTGAAGCAGGTCATGGACGCAACTTTTACTGGCGGTGGCGATCTTGCGCATAAGACAAGAGCACTTATTATGCAGGTATATCATCATTTGGTCAATCGTCGGGTAGAAGATGCTAAAACCGTGCTTTTGCAGGCGCATGATGTAGTGAATAAAGAAAAAAATCGGGCTACTGACGAAGACCATGAGAAGGCCGTTTATGCTCTTGATATTGGGTTTTTCCTTTATGCGTTTGCTGTGGCCAATGAAAAACTAAGAAGAATAGCTTGGGATATCTGGGATGCCAGAGATGAGTTTCGCTCTTGTCTTTATGATGCTATAATGACCGCCAATAAAGTTATATCACTTGCCGAAAGAAACGAGGTGGATATAAACGAGGTGGTAATTGACGAAGAAATAGCCAAACTAAAAGAAATCCTATGTAAATATAATGCGCAAGAGGAGTGAGGCAGAGATACAGGCGGCTATTGTGAAGGCGCTGAACCAGCTTGGCTTCTTAGTTATTCATGTCCCTAATCAAGCAACGAGGGGTAGGTATAGGTACTCTGGACTATTGCCTGGCGCTCCCGACCTTATTGTTATAGGTCAAAACAAGATTTACTTTATGGAGGTAAAGAGGCACAATGGCAAGCAGTCGCTGTCGCAGATGGCGGTACAGAAGATGATAGAAGAGCGTGGATTTGATTATCATATTGTCAAGAGCGTAGATGATGCCCTTTCTGTCGTTGGATATGCCGAGAAAAGGTAAAAGGCCACCACATATAGCCTCATTAGATAGAGATAGGGTTAGAGATGCGTTTGTACATCTCACGCACCATAAGGACGATTATATAGTCTATGAGAACGGGAAGCCGCTTGATTTCAGAGAGGCCGTAAAAAGATTTAAGGCGACGGGAGATGATAAGTGGGTAATGCACGTATTGGCTTCTAATCTCGGCTACTTCATTAATTCGTTGGCAGCGGTTGTAGCCAAATACAAAGTAGACCCAGCTGACTATGTTATCCGTGTTTATGAGGGGTTGAAACGCTCTATGACCAAGTGCGACGCAGATAGGGTCAAACTATCTTATCTTTCTGGTGGCGTTTTTCTTTGGTGTAGAAAGATGGCCGATTTAGAAGTGAAGGAACGAAGCAAAGAGGTGGATAAGAACATGATAATATGTTATAGCGATGAAGATTGTGAGTATCAGGTCGTTGAAGACCTTGATATGCTATTAGCAGAGCAAGGAATATACCAGTTACCTTTGTATGATGCGGATACATAGCCGACACACTATAAATAACATTAGGTTACAGACTAATACCGACGTACCAAGGCGCTATGTTGGTGTTCTTTTTGAGTTTGGCGAGCTGTCGGCGAATATGACAATGGTCGCCCCTAATGCCACTATTAGGGCGGCGGGTGATGCTATTCTTGTTGAGCACGAGTATCCAACGATAGACAAATATAAACCCGCAGGTCGTGTTCTGTCTTACTATGTAAAGAATAGCTCACTTCTTATTGAGTTTGAGATTACCAACCCAGATATAATAGATTTGACGGCGGAGGATGCCAAAACTGCTCTCTCGGTTTCTTGGTTTAGTGATGATTATGAGGTTATGCCCGCTCCTTTTGGGTCGTATATCAAGTTCAATGATATTGTTATTTATGAGGTTTCTCTTGTGTCTAACCCCGCATATAACACCTGTATTGCTACAAGTGAAGATGGCCTAACATGTCTTTCGCCCTCTGTGCAGTCTAAACAAAAGGAGCGTTGTTGTAATGGCGGATGTGGGTGCGGTGGTGGCGGTGGGAAAAGAAACTCGGTAACTTTGTATGATATGATAGCGAAACACCAAGAGATTACCCGTGAGGAGTTTGATACCCTACGGGAGCAGGTGAAGCAGGCGCTTGATGCAATTGCGGCGCTTGCGGAAGAAATCAAAGAGCTAAAAGGAATGATTGGACAAGTACCAGAGGACGTAGTAATGGAGCTTGAACAGGCCAAGAAAAAGATAGAACAAGTTGAGCTCACACTTAGCAGTCAAGCCAATGACATAGCTGGTGTTCTGCAAGCAGCCGAGAAGTTGCTCACAATTACTGAGCGAACCTATAAGAACCTTCCAAACCTTCTACGGAAATGAAAGGGATAGAAGAAAGAATAAAAGAACTCGAGGCGGCCTCCGAAGATTTGGAGCGCTTCGCTAAGGCTAAAACAGCCGAAGATAAAGATAGCGTCGTAAAACAACTTGCTGCCCGAAACGCACTTGATAATGTAGCACGCATGTTAAATGTGGCGTTGAAACAAGAAAAGATGGGTGCTATCCCGATGTCTGCCAAGTCTATGTTTAATGCCTCCGTGTTTAAGCATTCTACGCTTGGTACGTCTCGTGGTATTACTTCTGAGTTTGATTATTATCAGCCATCCGAGGCAGACATACGGGGCGGCCAGCGCTTTATGGATAGATTTGCCAAGTCTTTCGTTGGTACTAATAGTACAATACGCAGGATTAGACCTTCTTTTACAGGTACAGCTGGTGATGTTAATGAAGGCGATCCAAAGCCACAAAGGCGCTATTCATTCGCACAGGATGATTATACGTTCAGCAAACTGGCTGTAACGGATACAATAACGCAAGAGATTATTATTGCCGATGCTGGCGAAAGGGCTGCCAACTTTATTATTGATGCACTCGTTGAGCATGTAAAGGACGCGCTTAATCAAAGACTAATCAATTATCTGGGCACTAATGGCACTGTGTTCGCCCCAACCCCTTTTGCTGGCCTGTTAAATATCCCGTCTGGTAGTGCTCGTTGGCATGACCTTATAGCGGCCGCCCAACACCAGTTTGAGCGCACATTCGCCGACCACTTCCTGAATATCAAGTTTGGCGACATCTTGCTTGTTCCGTATAATATCCACTGGGGTATCGTACAGGACAGAAAAGGCGCAGGCTTTGATTTATATTATGACATGTCCCCAATAGAAAACCTTTCCTTGTCATCTATCTGGAAGGATTACAATGGGTCGCGGATAATCTTGGCGCACACCGAGGGGCTAACTATTGAGCTTGTTGATGATGTACAACTCTACTACAACCGAATTGCAGATGCGGCCGACGAGCGTAATCTGTATAGAGTAACCGTTGAGGTTTATTATCGATTTGTACCTGCCAAGCTCCCGCTGCCTGCCATTGTTATAAACGATCCGCTAGCCGCTCTGCAAGCAATAGCGCCTTAATATGCGTGAGTTGTTCAAGGAGATACTGGAAGCCATAGATAGCAGGCTACCAAGTTACTTTCTGGTCAAAGGGGGGCGGCTTGAAGTTGCCCCCCTCTCCGCTAAGGAGTATGCTAATCTAATAGCAAATGGCTATCAACCTATTGTTGAAGTTCAATATGAACAGCTTGATAAGTCAGTACTGGAAGCTCTAAACAAGATACTAAATGGGCTTGGTAACAGGGCTTTATTACTTTATCCCCTCGCCGTCTCTGCAATTATATCACACGAGGCTCGCCGTGATGGCTCGCCGCTCAATAGGTCGCTATATGGTAAGAAAGAAGAAGTGGCGAAGACTGGGGAGGACAAAGAGGTAAAAGAAGATAAAAGACAAAGGAGGAGAAAAGAATGATCTTTCTTAGTATTCAAGGGCTTCCCAGTCGGAAGGCGTATATAAGGCAATACGAAAGAGATATAGACCCATTCGGGAATATAAGCCCAGTCCATCCACTACATCCGATGCGGAAGATGGAGACAATAGTTGTCTCCTCGCTCCGTGAGATGGAATATATAGTTGCAATTGGCACCGATATACCCGACTTAGTCCTTGATAACGGGGCGTTTTATTATGCAACTAGCGATGATACCGATCCTAAGCCTGAAATAGATATTCGTATAGAAGATAGAGACCTCGGAATATTTAGGTTGGCCGCCACGACCACTATACCAGTAGAAACTTATCAAGCCACAAACGTCGCCGAAGCAGTCAGGGGAATACTAACAAGGCGTCTTGATGTGTTAGAGTCTCAGCTTTGGGCGCTGATATATAACAATTGGGGCTTTTTATTGCCGCTTCCATCAGCACCACAAACATTCAGAGAGATATTTGCCCTGTCTAAGGCCTTCTTAGCACGAATAGTGCCAACAAACTCCTTTGACGCACTTCTTAGTCCTCGTGCCTTTGGGGCTGCTGTCTTCGAGAACATGTTAGCTTCAAGTATAGTGTCCAGCCACACAGAAAATCAAATCGCGTCTGGTAATCTAAATCTTGTTCCATTTGTAGGTGAAAGCTTGACAACTATTGAACCCGTCTCTGTGTATCCAAGCAATTTTCCCGCCCTTTGTAAGCGCTACATATATGAAATTTATCACGATGAGATTGTGGTAGATGAAACTGAGGACAGGAACTACCGACGTGTAACGGCTGAGCGCTATTTCTTGCCAGTAATACCTCGTGATTACTACTATAATCAGGGCAACTACTTTGCGGCTCCAATAGTTACTCTGAGGGGTAATATAGCTATAAGTAATATAGCCAGCTTCTACTCGGCCAACACGCTCAATAACTTAAACTATGTAACCAGTGTAACATAATGCTTATTACACCGTCTGACTTTACAGGTGATTATAGACTATTCAATGCCGACAATCTCGACCCCGATGTAATTATTGCTATTAACGATGCACAGGCCGAGCTAGCCAGAGATTTATTCATTAAGGGACACGAGTTCATCATAAATAATTCGCCCTCCGATCCGCCCAATCTTGGCCTTCGTGTGCTTGGTCTACACAAACTATTTATTCCTTGGGTATTTCTCCGACTTGAACAAGGTATCTTGGGTGCAGGGATAAAGCGCACACCAGATGTGCCTGGCCGCTCTCGCTTTGCGACGGGAGCGTTCCTTGCTATCGCCCGTCATTATAGTTACTTCCTCGGTGAATGGATGCCATACGAGGGATATAGGGATGCTATTGTTACTTCACCTACACTACTAACGGTTTCTGTTACGGCATCTCAGATTATAGCTCCGAATATGGAAGTTGAAATCAATGGCAATGTTTATTCTGTCGTTGCGTCTTCTATTGGCCTAATAACAATAAATCCTGCGCTTCCTGCTGGATTGACCAATGTTAGATATAGACAGCTTTCAATGCGTATAGACAGAAAGTGGCGTTACCTTTGATAGATGGAGTGGCTAAGAAATCTTAGGGGTTGGCTGAAAGCTCTCAGAGAGGCAAGAAAGAAAATAAATCCCAATCTATCTACCATAAATCCAGTCATTGGCGAGCCGATTACATCAATTAGCCCAGAAGAAGCGCTTCGTTCTATACCCACGCTTGCGAAGATACATAACCTCCTTGCAACAGCAGTCAATAGACTAAACTTTCATGTTCGGGTGCTTGGCCAGATTATTGACGACCTAAGCTACACTTTTGACTATTATTCTGGTGCTGCATTTGCAGATTGGTATGTTGCTGGGTATGCAATATTTGATACTAATCTAAGATACATACCCATATCTACGCTCCCCGATGTCAATGTTTCTGATGATGTTATTGTCGTACATAATGTAAGGCGTCCTATACAAACCGCACAACCCATCTTGATAGCGGCCTATGAGTACTATCGTGCCCTTACGCAGGCAATGCGCAATCTTGGGGCATGGAACTTTGCAGTACTAAGTGGAGAAGCTGTACGGGCCAAGTCAGACTCAGATGCACTGCGTGCAATGTTGAGCGACATGCGGCGGAAGGCTGGCGTTGGAGGTATAGAATTCTTGGCCATACCATTTGAGTTTCGCTCGGTTACACCAGAAATGCCTAATCTCCAACTAGACAAGATTTCTACTCTCATCAATCGTGAGATATGTGATATTTACGCTATTGATAGCTCACTACTAAATGACCCAGAGAATAAAACATACAACAACAAATCCGAGGCACTAAAAGGTCTTTATACACATGTTTTACTCCCTGCATGCGACCAGTTTGTAGAGGCCATGACAAGAGCCTTTTCTGCCGCTGGCTATGCATATACGTTCCAGTACTCCACTGGTGCTATGGAGGGACTACTTGATGACAAGCGAGGGACAGCCGCCATACTAATGCAAGCCTATTCAATGGGACTTGTCAAGGAGACCGAAATCAGAGCGTTCTTCAAGGATATGCTGGGTCGTTACGCTGAGCAAGAATAGGAATGCCGAAATTGGCTATTTTTAGCCGATTTGAGGCGGGGTACACCCCTTTCTGGTATCTTACCTCTACTTCGCCATTTACTAGGCCTCAAATCGCCTCTAAATCGGTAGTTTTCTCTGGTAACTTTGAATGCGATGACTTACTTGGAGAACGCAGGCCACAGCGTGGCCGATCCGACCACTACTTTGATAGTGGTTGTTATCGCCCTCGGTGTTATTATTGCTGCCAACACCGCCTTAGAGGTACACAGGAATAAGGAATATAGGTGGTGGTATGGGGTAATAAAGATTGCCTTTTACTTTGGCTCTTTTGCGCTTAGTATGGTAACAGGTGGTGCGGCAACGGCGATAGCAAGCGTTAGTACCTTTCTTGGCATGGAACTGAGCAAGCTTACGCAGTTACTGCACATTCACGGGCTTCACGGAATAATAGGCAATGGTAACGGAACTCGTAAAGCGGATAAGGGGGCTCAGGATACGCCACGACACTGAGCATATAAGTGGTAACATATATGCGACATGCCCACACTGGTGGGCATGGTGGATACCTAACACATTGCCTGTCTGGAACTTCTATGACGATGAAGGGAATATACACTCATGCTCTATTACCTATGGTACAGAGCCAACAATAATAACTTCGTCTGGCAATATAATAGGCGGTATATGGTTCGGTGCACCAGATGTTTATCTTGTACACGGGCAAGCGCTGGACAATAAAACTAAAAATGCTGAGAGGCCGACTTTGTTTGTACTATACGAGCACAGAGTGGATGCCGAACAACTGACCTATCCAACTGGAACGACTTCGGCCTTACTTATTATCCCACAATCGGCTAAATGGAGCGCTGAGCTTTCATCCTCTATGCACCGAGGGATGATGTCGGCTATACAAGATATAATGAAGCGGGCTTTCGTAGATATTATAGATGCTACATGGGTTCCTACATATAATTCTAACTTAGCTGGTACTGGGCAGGGTTTGCCAGGCGAAGCAAACTCACTTGTTATGACACTTAGATGGCGATCTTATAGCTAGGTAACTTTGTACTGATATGGCACTACAATGCAGATGCGGGCAACCCGTAGACGCCTTTGGAGTTCCGTCTTGTTATACCAAGATGGCTCCAATAGTGAAGCTCATCTTTACTACACAGGTAAACGAGCTAATAAACAATCCTTCGGCCGACCTTGAACTCAGTCCAGCTAACACTAAATTCCCCGACATCTATCGTTTAGTTACGCCTCGTCTTGATGATGTTTCTTCGGAGCGGCCTGAGGCTATCACCGAGGAGATAGGTGCAACTAAGTATTATGTTCGGGATGCGGCTCGGACAATAACTGCAACGGTTGGCCAGCTTCCTACCGAATGGGCACAGAGGATTGCTGAGCTGAGATGTCAGGCCAATCTGGGCGTATTTCTGGTAGATGCTAATGGTACAATCTGGGGTAGAAAAGTGGATACAAATACTGGCGTTGCAGGTGCGGCTCTCCCTGTCGTTCCTTCTTCGGTTGATATTCAATTTGCATTCCCGACCTATTCCTCGGTACAAAAGCATATAATAAGTTTCCAGATGCCGTTTGTTCTGGCCGATTATGAGATTATTCCTCTGTGGAACGAACCTAATGTACTAAATTATTCTACGCCTCAGCCAGTAGGATTTAGAGTGTTTCAGCAAGGCAGTAACTGGGTGGTATTTCTCTTCTCCAAGTATCATGCACCTAATGGTACAATAGTCGTTCCCATTACAGGTGTTACTCCACTGGCGGCTATTGAGGTCAGAGACTCGTCTGGCGCTTCGGTGGTGGCTTCTGGCAATACCGACTTGGGCAATGGTAGGTATCAGCTAAACAACCCGCTTACAACGGGCACGCAGTACATTCTGGATTGTACGGCGGTAACAACTCCTCCACGCTCTCAGTTTGACTGGCCATCCGTTAGAGCGCCGTTCCGTGCGTGAGAATAGAGGCGTTGATAAGGCGGCTGCAAGACGCCGTCAATGCTCTGCGTGGCGCTGGAATACCTGAAATAGGCACAGTATCTTTCAAGGCGCTGCCTCCTAACGGACAGAAAGCCGAAAGAGTAGAAATAGTTTCGTCTGCATTCCGACAAATAGAAACAATGAAAAAGGGGCTGATAGGTGCAAAGTCAGTCCCTATTCCTTATTCTGAGCGCTACTTGAAATGGCGCATAAAGAAAGGCCTTGAACCTACGCCGACTTGGACACTTGTTAGGACAGGCGTGCTATATCGGTCTATGGGCTATTATGTGAAGGGTGGCGAGCTTTATGTTACTTACGATAAGAGTAGAAAGGCGGCCGTCAAGTATCTTAGTCAGCGGGCTGGGTTTCATGTGCTTGATGTATCAAGGTCGAACCTAATAGAGATGGCCGCAAGAATACAAGCCCGTAGACTGATAAACTTTATTGACATAATGAAAGGACGCTATGGCACAAGATAGTGATAAACTTGGCTATAAAGACTTCTTTGATGAAGCGCTCTTTACGCCTGTAATAGAGAATGTAAATACACTTATAGTATCATTACAGGGGCTTCGTGATACTATAAAGTCTGGTGTTGTGCCGTCGCTGAATGAACTAAGGGCGGCTATAAACGCATTCACCAATAATCAGAAGGCTGGCGCTGAGCAGGCACGTAAGGTTGCTGAGAACCTAACAAAGACATCCGAGGCTGCCAAGGCATACTCAAAAATACAGGCAGAAATTAATCGCTTGACCACCAAAAAGGCTGAACTTGAAAGCGAAGCTGCTAAGGTATTAGCTACTCTTAGGATAGAAATCAAAGAGGCAGAAAAGTCGCTAAAAAGGTATGCCCAGGCCAGCACATCGTCTGCGAGAGCATCCGAGGCATTGCAGGTGGCCGAGAAGGCGCTCAAAGGACAAATAGACGCCAATGTAACTTCATATTATCACCTTTCTGATGCTCTTGACGACCTAAGAGAGAGATACAAAAGTCTTGTTTTAGCTGGACAGGCGAACACCGAGGAGGCGGCTCGGCTACGAGATGCCATTGTGCAGCTTGATGCGAGGATAAAGAAGGTGGATGCCGAAGTAGGCCAATTCCAGAGGAACGTCGGGAACTACACCAAGTCGTTCAAAGATGCAATGATTGAGTTCCTCGGTGCTTCTGGTAAGGCGGGCGAGGCGGTGTTGGCACTTACCTTTGCCACCGAACGAGCAAGAGATGCGTTCGTAGCCGCTGGCGGAGGCGTAAAAGGCTTCTTCCGAGCGATTGTTGAAGGTACTAAGGCACTAAGAGGCGTCGGAGTGATGCTCTTACTGGAAGGCATAGCTAAACTACTTTCACTTGGCAAAGACATAGAGGCGTTACAGAATGCAGAGAGGAAGCTAAAACTAACAAGTGAAGAGATACGGATAAACAATGAGCTTGCGGCTATAAAGCTAAAACTTGTTAACCTCGATGATACCACGATAAAAGGCCTTATCGAGAAGGGCAGGTTACTTGCGACGCAAGCCGATAGAGAAATAGAGTTACTCAGACTTAGACGTGAGTATGTACAAGAGGAGCTAAAAAAGACAGAAGAAGAGATAAAGAAAAACATAGAAAGCCCACTAAACAAACTACTTACATTCCTCGGCAAGGCCATTGGAGCTATCGTAAAGGCGCTATCTTATATACCTCGTGGTCTTGCTGAGGCACTGAAAGCTATTGGAGCTGATAAGGCGGCGGAGGGATTGGCATTCGTTGCTACTAAGGCCGAGGAAGCAGCGGCAGGAATAGAAAAGTACTTTGCCTCTTTCAGTGCGTCTGAGGTGGCGCAAGCAAAAGAAAAGCTGGCAGAATTGCGGAGAGAATTAAGCGATCTGGATAATAAGGAAAAGGAGCTACTATCCCAAAGGCAGAGAACACAAAAAGAGATAGCTGAACAACAACAAAAGATTATAGATGACGCTATAAGGGCACTTAGCGTGGAAGTTGAAAGCGTTAGCACAGCGAGGGAGAAACTAAAACATGAGTACGATAAAAGGCTAAAAGAGCTAGAGAAGGCATTTGATGAGCAGAGAGAAAAGGTAGAAGGCAATATAGAAGCGTTAGAACAGATAAAGAATAAGTATGCGGCAAGCGTGGAATTGCTGAAAGCAGAGATGGCAAGAAAAGATGAAGAGATAGTAAGAGAGGCCACCAAAAGAATAGACAATATACGACGCACGCTAATCCAAAACGCTCTTGACCTAAGGATAGCAGAGATAAACGAGCAGTTTGATGCGCTGAAAGAGCAGCTTAGGACTTCCTTTGCTGAGTTAGGCGAAGAGGATGCCGAGCTATATGCTGAGTTGGAGAATAGGAGACAACAGGCCATAAGAAGGGCAATCTTAGAGGCCGCCGACAAGGAAATAAGGCTTCGTGAAGAGATAGCAGTTGCAAGACTCGATAGAGAGCGTGAAAACTATGAGAAAGAAGAGGACTTTGTCCGATATAGGGAGAAAAGGCTTGCCGAGTTACAGATAGAGTTTGCCACTAAGCGGTTAGAAACACTGCGTAAGCTATTACAGGAGACGGGCGATGAAACAATAGAGTTAGAGATAGCTAAGACAGAGGCACTCATAGCGCAGGCTACGGCCAAACTAAAAGAAATAGCCGCTCGTGAAGCCAAAGAGGCGCTAAAAGCGCAGCAGGAGATTGTGCGTGAATACATAAAAGCTATTGAGGCCGTCAGCGATGCTCTAAATAGTTACATATCTAAGATTGAAGAGCGCCAAGCAAATAGTCTGCAAAGACAACAAAATACGCTCAGGTCGAGAATTGCTGTTTATGAGGGGTTAGCAAGACAAGGTGCTCTTGCGGCAGACCAGAGTATAGCCGAGCTGGAAGCCCGTGAGAGCGAACTAATAAAGAAGCAGGAGGAACTGAAAAAGAAAGCCCAGCGTCGCGAGATGGCGCTAGCAGCAGTAAAGACCTATGTCCAGCTACTTGACAGGAATGCTCCTTCTCCACTGGCGCAGACAATCCGAGATATAACGGCGATTAGCCAGTTTGTATCGCGTCTTCCTACTTTCTTCTATGGTACTGAGTATGTCCGCGATGGTATTCGTATTCCCAACGCTGTTAGAGATGCGTTAATAGTAAGAGTACATGAGGGCGAACGGATAGTGCCAGCGGATATAAATAGAAAGCTCGGTAACATAAAGAATGAAGACCTACCGAAGATAGTAAATACTGCATCCACCACAGCGAGGGTAGAGTTTGATTATGACTCGCTATCTAATACTATCGTAACGAGTATCAGCGAGGGGCATAAAAAGAAGAATATAAGGAGGCGGTTATGAGGCCGATAGAGTTAATTGTTCAGGGGCGTCGGGTTACTGAGTGGAGCAGGTGGGAAGAGGCTGAAATAACAGTTAGTCGCTCTGATGAGAGAATTTCTATTGGTGGTTCAATAGATGGCGTTCAGCTACTTGACGAAGCGTATAACACTATAAACAGCCTTCTGAGAGCAAATAAATACAAACCGCTTCGGGCAGTCATTAAGATAGGTAACGCCGCTTGGACTGGCGTAATAGACGCATCTAAGGCTAAGTGGGGAAGAAATAGGATGGTCGTTGATATTGATATAGACGAACTTGTATTATTTGAGCGTGATATTGTGGGCAGGATGCCGAGAACGGGCTTCAACTGCGTGGTGGCACTGGAAAGGGAGGGGGATAGGGGCGCCGTAGCGGCCTCTTTGGCGTCGTGTCTACTCCTTCTCTATGCGATTATCAGGGAAGTTAGAGACCTCAAGGAGTTCATTGCCAACGCAGCGGCGCACGCCGCTGGCGGGGCAACTGGCCCTGCTGCCGCAACAGCCTACAAGATCGCCGTTGTGGCTATTCGTGTAGCCTTCATTGCCACTTTGGCCATAGCCCTATGGAACATCATTACTGAGCTACTGAAACTACTTCCGGCGCCAAAGACGACAAGGGCAATTAACCTCGCCGAGGCTATTCGGGATGTCGTAGGAGCTGCCGGTTATTCGGTGGTCATGCCTCCTGAGCTCGGCAAGATTTGGCTCGTCGGGGATATGGTCGACACGATAGAGGCCACAGAGCTAATTGTCCTCGCTGCTCGCCTACTCAACGCCAGAATATACATGTTCAACAGGGAGCTACGCTTCGCTTCTGGAGCTTCCACGTTTCCTCTACACAATGTGGCTTTAACGGAATTCTACTCCATCAATACCGACGAATTCGCAGGGTACAATTTGGTGTCTCTGACCAGAGACCACACGGACAGGTTTAGCCTTGGTATTCCTCATGCAGTTGAGATTAGGTTTCAGGGCTATGCTGGGTACAATCGTGTAGACATCCCCTACTCCCCCGGCCGCCCCAAGCTAAGGCTAACCGAACTCGACCGACTCGTGCGCATATTCTATGACACTATCAGGGCCGCCAATAGGATACTGAGGCGCCGACTCGACCATCCAAGCATTAGGACGGGGGTGCTTATAGTCGGTAACGAGTATTTTGCCCCTAAGATTGTTATGGCCGATGCCCTTGACGGGCTAACAGAACAAGCGTCATCGGCCCTGCTCGCTTTTGTCGCTGATAGGTATGCCCCCAAGCTTTGCCGAGTCTACGAGCAGGTTCGGATACCTTTCAGTGTGAGCGACTATACGAGGCTTTCTGCGGCAGGATTTCCGGGGGTAAAGAACCTGCGCTGGGCTATCAATAGCGACTTGGCTCAGACCGACTATTACATCGTCGAAAGCGTCCAGCCGACTAAAAACACCAGACTGGTATGATACTCAGAGAGATACAACAATACCGAGTACTGGATGCCACTACGACGTCTCTAAGTAACAGGCCCCTTGACTATCGTCCCATTCTGGCTCCTCTTCTTGATTGGAGAGTCGAGATTGTCGAGCAGAGACTGGTTCTGTTAGAGCCTCAAAGCGGCTCGCTGGGCAACCCCGACCCGAATGCCTTCATGGTCGTCGTGCCACCAAGCTTTGCAGTCGGGCAACCATTTGGGATCGAGCTACTGGGGTCTGACTGGGAGTCAGAGGGTTTCGCTATCGGGGACGAACTGGCGATGGCAATGGGGCCTATCAACTCAAACTCAATCTTCCTCCGAGCCACGATACAGGGTATTAGCGGAACAATAGCTACTTTCAGGATTAGCTCTACTCCACAAATTTTCGGCTCTCTTGATACTCAGAACCCATTCCCCCTTGTGGCCTTTCTCGTCAACGATAGGTTTGACATCAGGTCGGCGCTACTTCGGGCCGGGGATAACGGATTTGTGTCGCCGCTAAACGGTCAGCCGTTCTATGTGGGAGGTCATGCCAATCACATAGAGGTACCAGCGTACGGCGTAGCAAACTCAACTGTTAGGTACAATCTACGCCTCTATAATGCTACTCAGGAAAACGCCATAGACACTCTTCTTCCCAATGCTCGGAACTTGAAGGTAGTTACCATCGGCATACGGGGAACCCAATTCTACGCATATAGGTCATCGCTAAACCCTACGACCAACACACCGACTCAGGCATACCCTACAAGAGGCCAGATAGTGCTTGACGCCCAAGCCCCAAATGAACTACGGAGCCTGATATTTGAGACAGAATGCCTTCTTCTTCACCCTAACCGCATAGAGGAGACAAATAACTTCGTTACGCCGGGGACGCTAAACATAACGGGAGGCTTAGCCTCTATCAGCGCTCCGTCCATTCCTTCCCCTGTTCGTGAGGCCGTTTGCTTGCTTGGGACAGACTCTCACCACTCCCTTCCCTCGGTGTTTAGGTCGCTCGACTTGACTGCGCCGACAGCTCCTCCTTCCATTCCAGCTTCTCGAGCTGGAGCCGACTATGTGGGAGTCGTTACTGGGCAGGTGGGCGGGCAATGGGTGGCCGTGATGACGAATAGAGTATCATCTACACAGCCTGTATATAACCTTGAAATAGTAAAGAGTTCGCGTGCACCCTTCCGATACGATTGTATAGTCTTGACGACAAACGAAGCCTCGGCCAGATTGACAGGTGTTTATACTATCATAATCTATGGCAAAATAAACGGCACATTTGTTCCACTAACAACCTACGACCTAAACATAACAGGCGCAGTACAAACGCCACTTCCTGACTTCCCTAACGGCGTCGAAGCGCTTGGCATGCTTTTCCCATTTGACACCGAGCTGCCTTCGCCTTACGATATAAAAGTAGCAAACTATGATGCGGTGTTCACTAATGGGCATCCAGACTTAGGAACCAAATCTTTGTTTTTTGTTCCCCTACCATCGGCCACAGAACCTCCTCCTCTCGGTACCCTATCCCGCCCCGCCTCTGGATACCTTCGCGATCTACAACCGTTTCTCGACACCCCTACAACAATAAAAGTACAGCTGATTTGTCCAGACGGCACACTGCTTGAGTCTAGACCAGAAACCATAAACTATACGCTTGGAGCTGATGTACAGCTGGCCACGGTAGTGCAAACAGGTACTAATATAGATGTTTCCTGCTCTATTATAGATGTAAATAATACAAATATAGAAGACTTTAAGCTTAGGGTAGCATTGTTTTCATGGCCTGCAGAGCATTCGCCAATAGACCAAGCCATGTACTTCGCAAGAGAAAACTACAATTTGTTGACAGTCATAGAACAAAGGGCACAGCAGGGCAGCAGAATACAAATTCAAAGAACGCCGCTGACCTTCTATACTTATCTAGCAAGAATTAATACCAGTGGGCTTCCACCTGGCAGATACGCAATACATGTTAGAGGCGAGTGGGCTTTCTATTCGCGTCGAATATATGAGTCGTTCTTTTATATATTTGATGTACGAGAGCCTATTGAACCGTCTGGTTCGCCGCTGTCCCAAGTTCGTTGCCGAACCGAAACACCAGCTATTCGTGGTGAAACTTGGCCATACGTTGTAATCAGAGATAATGCAATAGAGGCGCGCGAGGATAGTGTAAATGGATGTAAGTTAGACGACTACTGCTCGTGTTTTACATTTGTACCACAAATACCAGAAGACTGGATTGACATCATTGGGTATTTCAAGGGCGCTATAAAGGGCACTCCTGTACCAAACAATGCTATACATAAGGCCCGCTTCCGAGGTCGCATTATACGATTAGACGACGAATACATAACGGAAGACTTTGTCTCCTCTCTGTATCGCGAAGAGGATATTGTGAGAGCATACGCAACAAGGTATCAAGTAGAGATATTCGCTCACACCCCGTGTGATATGACTAATCTTGACATCTTGAAGCTTGCCGAGCGCTGGGAAATAATAAATCGTTCTAATAGGATGCTGCCAGATAGGATATACAACCTGCGGCCAGCCGAGGTTTCTATTTCGGATAGCGGCGATCACGCCAAGGTAACAATAACACTAAAAACCCTCAGGTGGAGAGATGAGTACAGAAGACAAGGATAAGCTGCGCAAGATTAGCTTTCGTGAGTTTGCAGATGAATGGCTGGACAAACTAAACAACAAGTATGATACCATCGGCGACCTTTGGATCAACACATTCAGAACCGAAATATCAGAGTACCTCAACAACCTTGGCAACAGGGTGGATGCGCTTATCACACTGCTGAAAGCAACGAGCGCAGAAGAGGCTTATGAAGCCTTTGTTGCAGAGTTTGCAGAGGATAAGGATGCAAATCTTCCTGCCTATGAGTCGTTATTACCTGTCATTAGAGCGCTTGGAGGCAAAGACGAAGACAGCGCACTAACTATTATCGGTATCTTTGATTATGCAAGGGCAAGAAGACTTAGCCCTCCTTCGGGAGATAATATCAACCCTCATCCGCCACATACTTAATATCTTACAGGAAGACCCATCTAAGCTACATCGTACGACTATGATGAGCTTGGATAGGTCTGTCCGCCTATATGCACTACTCAGAAAGCTATATGGGGCGGAAACTAAGGAGGTGAAGATAGAGATAGAAGAGGTCTCATGCGACTCCAAGTAATCAAGAGGCACTGGGACATACTAAAACGTGGACACAAAATAACAATACTTTATGGTGGGACGAGAAGCGGCAAAACATACTCAATACTACAATACCTATTCACCGAGGGAATGCGGGGCACATATAAGCTCGCCAGCGTTGTATCTCGTTCCTACTCACATATCAAGCGTGGAGCGCTAAGAGAATTCTTGGAGATAATAGCGCCTGTTTATAGTCTCATAGAGGAGAATAAAACCTTTCTGACCTATAAGTTCCCATCTGGCTCGGTGCTTGAATTCTTTTCGGCCGACACAGAAGAAAAGTTACGCGGGCCGCAAAGAGACTGGCTATTCGTGAATGAGGCCAACCTACTTACTCAGGAGGAGTTTGCCCAGTTATTCATGCGCACGCGAGACCGAGTGTTTCTGGATTTCAACCCAGTCGGACGCTTCTGGCTTGACGACTTCATACAAGGTCTGTCCAGCAGGGAGTATATCATAGCTAAGAGCACATATAAAGACAACCCCTTCCTGTCCGTGTCGCAAATCAAAGCCATAGAAAACCTCGCCTACATGGACGAGAAACTTTACAGGGTTTATGCCCTCGGTGAAAGGCTTGACTATCAAGGTAGAGCAGTGATGAACTACGAGATAGTAGAGCCAAGCCGCTTCGCTGACATAATGTCATCCAGTCGTCCGATTATCGGGGTAGACTTCGGCTATTCACATGCAGAGACTGCTGCTGTTGCGGTGTGGGTGGTCGGAGTTAAAGAAATACTCGTCAAAGAGATATTCTATCGCAAAGGCCAATGCGTACAAGAGCTTGCTGACGCTATAAACAAATATGATTACGACCTCATACTCGCCGACTATACACAAACCGAGATGATTAGAGCGCTGGCCGACGCTGGGCTTGACTATGTCAATAGGTGTCGCAAGATGGACTTGCGTCAGTCTTTTGCGTTGCTGAATATGTACAGGCTGTACATAACGAACGACAGCCCTAACCTAATCAACGAGGTAAATAACCTATACTGGAAGGACGAAAGAAACTTGGCAGACTCGCCTAATCACCTTATAGACGCACTGCGCTACGTTGTGCATTATCTTTACTTCTGAGCCGTAAGTAACTTAAACACCTCAATAGTCCTTCGTATCCAGCCTAAAAAGAAAACCTCGAACTGCGCTCGCCTATTCAGTGTGATAGTAAGGTAGAAATCTACCCGCCGAGCTAAAAGTTCATACATTAGCGATCTTGCTTCCGAACGGCGAATAGCTCCCATTGTAATCGGCCCTAGTATGCCATCAGTAGCAACACCAACAGCAGACTGGATAGTCATTACGGCTTGCCTGATGCCTGCATTAACAGCGAAATCAAATAAGTACTCGCCGACGGGAGCTGGCATTTCATCGCAACGCAATGGCTTCCAGAACTGGTCATAATAGAACCTACGCACTAAGTCCTCAGGAACGGGCTTTTTCTGGTCTATTAGCTTCCAACCCTCCCAGTTTGGATGCGCTCGTCTGGAAATGCCTTTATATGTCTCGCCGCCAGGGTCGTTAGGATGATTTACATAGCCACCTTCGTACTTCATTACAATCTCGTAGATGCGCACATATCTCTCTCCCATACTCAAATATACCGACTGCCAAGGTGTCAGTCTATCGTATTTCGCATTTAGAGCTGTTCTGAGGCGGGGATGGGTATTGAGTAGTATCATACCATTACTCGCCTATCTACCCCG
>Ga0308409_1000403_pt1 | contig 23946 bp, 20 predicted proteins | sample HotsprSampleMSe4_FD_203469 | JGI IMG/M metagenome (GOLD analysis project Ga0308409, IMG submission 203469) | Hot spring phototrophic mat microbial communities from Mushroom Spring, Yellowstone National Park, Wyoming, United States - 20060912_MSe4 ... | reverse complement strand
CAAAATAGGTGTAAAAAATGAGTAGCCAGAGGTTCACCTCAAAAAATTTTCTACTTATCAAGCCAATATAACCGAATCCTGACAACCTTGACAAATTTTTCCCTATATATAAATAGAGCGAAAAAAGGAGGATGGTTATGAGCCTTTTTGAAGAGGTAATGCGTTTGAGTGATGAAGAGGCGTACGAGTTTGTGCGCGATGCGGTGTTTTCTGGTGGTTTTCGATGCCCTCGGTGCGGGCAAAGTGAAGCGTTTTTTATAAGCACGCGGCATGTTTATCGCTGCAAGCACTGTGGGGCGTGGTTTTCGGTGAAAAGCGTAAGCATCTTTCGAAAAAGTCATCTCACGCTCAAGCAGTGGCTTCTCATTCTTTCTGCCTTTGTTGAGGAAGAAGCCCCGACGGCACGAAAACTTTCCCGAAGGCTTGGGGTTGCCTACAACACAGCGTATCTTGCGCTTCAAAAGGTGAGAGCGGTGATGCGAAGCGTGGTGCAAGAGAACTGCGCTTCTTTTCAAGATGTTGTGGGGATGTTTTTTCTCTTGCCGGGGATTAGCCGAAGGCAGAGGCAAAACAAAAATCCCCGCCAAATTCTCGCATGTGAGGAGAACGCAAGGCTTCATATTCATCTCACAGAGAAGGGAGAACAGGCGTTTCAAGGGAAAAGGCTTTCTTCCTCGCGGGAGAAGAAGTTTAACTGGCTTCATGAAGCGGTGAGAGGGGCGAAGAGGCTTCTTGGAGAGGTGTATCGTCGTGGATGCTGGAAGCACACCCAGAGGTATTTAGACGAGTTTTGTTTTCGCTGGAACGAGGAAAAGAAGGAACATTTTTGGATGCTTTTAGGCCGTCTCTGTGGGGAACACCTTCCATGGAAAAAACTCAAATCTGAGCCGCTTATTTTGCTTGAGGTATAGGAAGGAAGTTTTTCCCATCAAAAGTTTTTGGGCCTGATTTTGTTTGAAAGGGGTGCGATAAAAAAGTGTAATAAGTAAGGAGGCAAGTTTTTGTGGTTTTTGGCGTCAAAGCCATTCTCAAAGGTGAGGAAGACTAGGAAACTAGCGAGACATCTTTTCCCTACCGATTTCAGATAGTTTTTCTGTTCACGACAAAAGCACACAAACAGAAGGGGGTGAAGATTTTGCTTTTTGAGTGTGTCCTCCTCACCTATTTCACCGTGCAAAATAAAAAGTGCGATATGTGAGGAGCTGTTTTTACCAATCATATCCTTCGCAGGCACAATCTTCATCCTCCTTTTTTCGGTGAGATAGCTAAGTACCCTCTTCATCCCCACCGAGCCTTTTTGGTGAAACAAGTGAGGAGCAACTGCCCAAAAACTTGCAAAAACAGAAAAACCATTGTATACTTTGTATGAAAATATCTGGATATATTGATATATGAATATGCTTGCAACCTTCAAGGCTCTTTCTGATGAAACTCGACTTCGAATTGTCAAGGTGCTTTCGCTTCACGAATGGAGTGTCAATGATCTTGTTCATATTCTTCATCTTGGGCAGTCTCGGGTTTCTCGTCATCTTCACATACTTGATGAGGCTTCGCTGGTGAGGGTACGTCGTCAAGGTTTGTGGGCATACTACCAATTGAGCCCATTTTGGGAAACCGATCCCTTTTATCGGCTTCTTTTACAGAGGATTGATGGTGAACCATATGATACCGATATTCATGAGGCAAAGAATTGGGAAAGCAGAAAGAAAAAGGCAACGCAGGAGTTCTTCAACGAGGTAGCTCATCGCTGGAAGGTTTTGAGAGAAAATATTCTTGGGAAAGAGAATCCCCTTGCGGAACTTTTGCAGGGGCTTCCACGGGTTTCTCGTTGTGCTGATTTGGGGTGTGGGGATGGGGAAAGTATTTCTCTTCTTTTGCAGTATGGGGAAAGGATAATAGCCATCGATAATTCTAGTGAGATGATGGCATTGGCACGTGAGCGGTTTTTGCACGAGGATAGGGTTGAATTTCGCTATGGAGATATTGAACGTCTTCCTATGAGGGAGGGTGAGGTTGATCTTGCTATTATGAATCTTACTCTTCACCATCTTCCCAACCTTCAGCAATGGGCAGAAGAGATGGGGCGTATTATCGGGAATGGAGGATACCTTGCTATTGTGGATTTTCTTCCTCATGAGGAAAAATCCTTGCAGGAGATTTATCATGATCATTGGTTGGGGCTTGATCCTCAACAACTTGTTTCTCTTCTTGCTTCTTATGGCTTTCATGAGAAAAAACTTTTCTCAAAACCATTAGCAAGTGGAAATCTGACACTTTTTTTGCTCTTAGTGCAAAAACAAGGAGGTGCCTTATGAATATTTCTCTTGAGCTTGTGCCACGGGAAAAACAATCCTTTGTTCAGGAAGTGGGATGGGCTTTGGAGCATATTGACGCAATTACCCATATCAATATTCCTGATCTGGTGCGGTTGCCCACTCGAAGCTGGGAGGCGGCAGCTTGGATTTCTGATTCTCTTCCTGTGATTGTTCATGTTCGTGCGTGTGATGTAGGAAAGCATGAGCTTGATTTTTTTTATCGGACAATTTGTGAGGAGTATGGGATTTCTCATATTCTGGTGGTTCGCGGTGACGATGGGGAGGAGAAGGAAGGATTTTCGTCTGTTGAGATGATACGGCAACTTCATCAGATGGATGCTTCTCTCTCGCTTTATGCTGCCTTGGATCCCTATCGTCAGTCTCTGAAGGAGGAGATGAATTACGTTGAAGAAAAGCTCTCGAGTGGTGCGAGTGGAATTTTTACCCAGCCTTTTTTTGAAGAGAAACTTCTTCTTGAGTATATGAAGGTTTGTGATAATCTTCCTGTGTGGTGGGGTGTGAGCCCCATTCTCTCGGGAAAGAGTCTTTCGTACTGGAGGGAGAAGAATAGGGTTCCTCTTCCATCGGATTATGATATTTCGTGGGAAGCAAATATTCAGTGGGCAAAAAGGGTAAAGGATTTGTGTGCTCTGTATTCTTCATTTTCACTTTATTTTATGCCTATACGGGTGGATATTACGAGGTATCTTTCCCCGATTTTTGAAATGTGAATTTATCCTAGAGGAGGATAGTATGGAATACAAGGTGAAGGATATTGGGCTTGCTGATTGGGGTCGCATGGAGATTGAGGTGGCAGAGCAGGAAATGCCTGGGCTTATGGCTATTCGTGAGAAGTATGCACCCTCTCAACCACTTAAAGGGGTGCGTATTACTGGTTCGCTTCATATGACCATTCAGACAGCGGTTCTCATTGAAACTCTCGCAAAATTAGGAGCAGATGTTCGTTGGGCAAGTTGTAACATCTTTTCGACGCAAGATCATGCAGCGGCTGCTATAGCCAAGGCGGGTATTCCTGTGTTTGCTTGGAAAGGAGAAACCCTGGAGGAATACTGGTGGTGTACGCTGCAAGCATTGTCGTTTCCCGATGGGAAGGGACCAAATCAGGTTGTGGACGATGGGGGTGATGCAACACTTTTGATTCACAAGGGCTACTATGCTGAAAAGGATCCCAAGCTCCTTGAGAAGAAGCCGGAGAGCAAAGAAGAGGCTATTATTCTTAGTTTGCTGAAAGAGGTACAAAAGGAACGCCCAGGATTTTGGCATAGTGTTGTCGAAGAGTGGCATGGTATCTCTGAGGAGACAACAACAGGGGTTCATCGTCTCTATCAGATGCAGGCGAAGGGAGAGCTGCTTGTGCCGGCTATCAATGTGAATGATTCCGTTACCAAATCAAAGTTTGACAATCTCTATGGTTGTCGCGAATCTCTGATTGATGGAATTAAGCGAGCCACTGATGTGATGATCGCTGGGAAGGTTGCTGTTGTCTGCGGTTATGGTGATGTCGGTAAGGGATGTGCTCAGGCTTTTCGTGGGATGGGAGCTCGTGTCATTGTGACGGAGATTGATCCTATTAATGCACTTCAGGCAGCCATGGAGGGATTTCAGGTAACGACGGTTGAAGAGACGTTGGGTATTGCTGATATCTATGTGACCGCCACAGGAAATTGTGATGTGATTCGGATTGAGCACATGGAAAAGATGAAATCCGAAGCGATTGTGTGCAATATTGGGCATTTTGATGATGAGATTCAAGTGGATGCTTTGAATAACTATCCCGGCATTAAACGAATAACCATTAAGCCTCAGTACGACAAGTATATCTTCCCTGATGGGCATGTTATCTATCTCTTGGCAGAAGGGAGACTGGTCAATCTTGGTTGTGCGACAGGGCATCCTTCGTTTGTGATGTCTAACTCGTTTTCTAACCAGACGCTTGCTCAGATGGATCTTGCCAAGAATTGGAAAACCTATGAGAAAAAGGTGTATCGACTTCCCAAGCATCTGGATGAAGAGGTGGCTCGACTCCATCTTGAAAAGATTGGCGTAAAACTTACAAAACTCACACCAAAACAGGCGGCGTATATTGGCGTGCCTGTGGAAGGTCCTTATAAGCCAGAACACTATCGCTATTAAAGAAGATAAAGAAGACGCTGCCTATGGTAGCGTCTTTTATTTTGGCAAGCTTTTCTAGTGATGGGACTCAAGCTTTTTTTGAAAAGGGACACCCTTCTGTGGTTTTTTGAGGAAGCCCATCTCGTGGGCGAGAAGATACACTTTTTCTTTTATCGGGTACGAGAGGAACGGGGATCTTTTGCTCCTCACTTGTTTCACCTTTCGCTGCTTACCATGCAAAAAAGTGCAATACGTGAGTATCTTGAGGGGTGTTTTGCCTTATGTTTTTATTTCCTCCTCACATATTTCACCTCGCGAGGGGAAAAGTGCGATATGTGAGGAGCCACTTCCTTGCTGTTACGATTCCCCTTTACACGCGCAAACCGTTCTTTTTTCTTATTTTTCGGTGAGATACGTGAGGAGCCCTTTCCTCCCATCAAGCTTTTTTGGTGAGATAAGTGAGTACCAAGCCTTTCCCTCCTTTGCCCCCAAAGTATCCCAAACCCCCCAGTTTTATAAACGAAACGTGCCTCTCTGTTGCTTTTCAAGTTTCAATTTTTACCTTTTTTTACACAATGGCGGAGGATAATTTGGCATGAAAAACACGGTGTGTTTTACTTTACAAAAGTGCATCTTTTTCGTAAAATAAAGGGAAGAAAAATCTATTTGAGGTAGGTTCTATGGAATTCACAAAGGAATGGGTTGACTCTCTTACCATTGACCAGAAGCAGATTGTGCGCAAAATTTCCGATCTCCTTGCTATTCCTGTTCATCAGGTGCAGGCAACGGTAAATCTCCTTAAGGAAGGAAATACTATTCCCTTCATTTCTCGTTATCGAAAGGAGGTGACGGGGTCTCTCAATGAGGTTCAGGTTCGGGAGATTTCTCATCAGCTTGGTTATCTGGAAAATCTTGAGGAACGAAAGCTTGAAGTTGTTCGAAGTATCTTCGGTCAGGGTAAGCTAACAGAAGATCTCTTTGTTAATATTCACAAGTGTCAAACCCTTACTGAGCTTGAGGATCTCTATGCTCCTTACAAAAAGAAAAAGAAAACTCGTGCTATGATTGCTATGGAGAAGGGACTTACACCCCTTGCTGATGCTATGGAAACGCTTGCTTCTCTTGAGGCAGAGGCGGCGAAGTACATCAACCCTGAACTGGGGGTAAATACAGTAGAAGATGCCCTTCAGGGTGCGATGGATATTATTGCCGAGCGTGTTGCTCAGGATATGGATCGTCGTGGGAAAGTTCGTGAGTATGTGCAGAAGACAGGTAAGCTTGAGGTGAAGGGACTCAAAGAAGCTGATGTCAGTGTCTACAAAATGTACTATGGCTACAGCAGGGCACTCTCTGAATTGAAGCCCCATCATGTGCTTGCCATCAATCGAGGGGAGCGAGAAGGGGAACTTGAAGTCTCTATTGTTTTTGATCAGGATGCAGGGCTTATCCATCTTCTCTCTCTCTATACCATAGCTAATGCCTATCATCAGGCAGCCATAGAGGATGGTTATAGGCGTCTCATGGTGCCTTCTCTTTTGCGTGAGGTTCGAACTCAGCTTACTCAACAGGCAGAGCAGCACGGTATTACCGTTTTTGCTGAAAATTTGAAACACCTTCTCATGCAACCGCCCATCAAGCGTACCCGTGTGCTGGCGATTGACACAGGCATCCGTACGGGGAGTAAGTGTGTGGCTCTTGATGAAAACGGGAAATACCTTGGTCACTTTGTTATCTACCAGCATCAACCTGATCGGGCGAAGGCACAGCTTGTGGATGCCATTCAAAAGTATCGATCCGAGTTAATTGCTATCGGCAATGGAACGGGATCGCATGAGGTGCAGTTTCTTGTCTCTGAGATGATAAGTGAGTACAATCTTCCCATACAGTTTACCGTTGTCGATGAGGATGGTGCTTCGGTATATTCTGCATCGGATATTGCCATTGAGGAGTTTCCTGATCTTGATCTCACAGTACGTGGTGCGATTTCTATCGGAAGACGGTTGCAGGATCCTCTTGCTGAATTGGTGAAAATTGAGCCAAAAGCTCTTGGCGTGGGGCTCTACCAGCACGATGTGGATCAGAAAGAGCTCTCCAACAAGCTTGATGAGACTGTGGAATCGGTGGTCAATCAGGTTGGTGTGAATGTGAATACAGCTTCGGTTGCTCTTCTTCGGTATGTTTCGGGTGTGAGTTCTCTTCTTGCTAAAAATATTGTTGAATATCGCAATATGAAGGGAGGATTCTCGAGTCGTGAGGAGCTTCTCCGGGTACCTGGTTTTGGGCCAAAAACATTTGAGCAGGCAGCAGGATTTCTCAAGGTGCCAGAATCTCAGGAGGTGCTGGATAATAGCTGGGTACATCCAGAGAATTATCCTTTGGCACGGGAAATTCTTGAGGCGATGAAGAACAATTCGCTGAATCAGGCATTTATCAAGCAAATCAAGGAAAAATATGGGGTGGGAGATACTACGATTCAGGATATTATCCAAGAACTCCGCAAGCCCAATCGTGACCCCCGTGAGGATTATCCGCAACCGATTCTGCAGAAGGGGGTTGTTCAGTTTGAGGATCTGAAGGTTGGCATGAAGGTGAAGGGGAAGGTGAAAAATGTGGTTGATTTTGGGGCTTTTGTCGATATTGGGATTAAGGAAACTGCCTTGGTGCATCTTTCTCAACTGAGTGATAGTTTTGTGCATCATCCTTCCGAGATTCTCAAGGTTGGGGATATTCGGGAATTTACTATTGTGGAGATAGATACTCTCAGGAAACGTATAGGGCTTTCTCTCAGGAGTGAGCCATTTGCTTTGTCAAAGCCGAAGCGCGACAATGCAGCAAAGGAAAATCGCACTGAGAATCGTATGGATGCTGACAAAGGGCGGGATGGTGTTCGTCGTGAGCAGAGGCGGGCTACTCCAGCACAACCCACTTTGGGCGATTTTCTCAAAAATATCAATCTTGATAAGAAGGAATGAGTATGATGGGTGAAATTTTTAAGGCGGCTTTGCTTGGTATTGTGGAAGGGATTACGGAGTTTCTTCCTATTAGCAGTACGGGGCATTTGATTCTGGTGAATGAGGTGATTCGGCTCTCGGGGGACAAGGCTTTTGTGAACACCTTGGAGGTGGTGATTCAGCTTGGGGCTATTTTTGCTGTGGTGTGGTTGTATTGGAGCGATCTTTTTCCTTTTGGTGTTTCTCGGGAGAAGCAGGCAAGCATCTGGCGAACGTGGTTGCTGGTTATTGTGGGAACACTGCCTGCTTTTGTGTTGGGGTTTTTGTTCGATGATTGGATTGATGCTCATCTTTTTAATTCATGGGTAGTGGGAACTGCCTTGCTTGGGTATGGCGTGGTGCTTCTTCTTGCGGAATGGTGGGGAAAGGAGCGTTTTGCAAAGGGTGAATCGCTTGATGCTCTTTCTCTTCAGAAGGCAGTGGGGATTGGTATTTTTCAGTGTCTTGCTCTTGTCCCTGGAACATCGCGTTCGTTAGCCACTATTCTCGGTGGGCTTTTGCTTGGGCTTTCACGGGAGAGTGCTGCTCGGTTCTCCTTCTTTCTTGCTATTCCGATTATGTTTGGGGCTTCAGCATTGAAACTTGTCAAATATACACAATGGACAGCATCAGAGGTTGTTGTTCTGGGTGTGGGGTTTGTGGTGTCGTTTGTTGTGGCATGGATGGCAATTACCTTCTTGATGCGGTATATACAGAAGCACACCTTTGTTCTCTTTGGTTACTATAGAATTGTTGTGGGAATTGCGGTACTTCTGATTTTGGGGATGGGAAAGTAGTGAGATTGGTAGTTGGGTATCTTTGCCTTGGGATTTCTGCCTTCTTGTTTTTGTCTGTTTTGAGTTTTCATCCTCAGGACACGGCTATTCTTGTCTCCACTCCCAATGTGATTACCGAAAATATTGGTGGCAAACTGGGGGCAACGGTTTCTGCCTATCTTGTAATTGCTTATGGGTATCCCGCCTCGCTTCTTCTTTCATTTGGACTCTTGGTGGTGGGACTCCATATACTTGCAAAGAGTAAGATTGGACAGATATGGGTGAAGATTGTTTTGTTCTTTGTGGACGCAATTTCTCTTTCGGTGATCAGTTGTGTGCTTTCCCCTCATCCTGATTATCGAAGTGGTGGGCTTGTTGGGATGAGTATTCTCACTACAATGGAAACCTTTTTGTCGCGTCCTCTGATCGGTGGGATTTTTATGCTTTTGTTTCTCTGGTCGATGATTGCATCTCTTCGGTTTGTGCAGCGTTTCTTTTTTGCTATTATAGGCGGAATTGTGGGGCTATTTGCTCGTCCGGAGAGAAATGAGGAACTGGATAGCGTTTTGGAGGTTCAACCGGATGATCCTTTTGAAGAAGAAACGCCTCTTTGGACAGAACCACAGGAGATTCGAGAGGAGCCAGAGTTTCTCAAGCGCCCTGCTGTTCTTGATGAAGAGAGACAGGTTTCGTCTCCCGCTTGGCTTCTCCATCCCCAGTCGGCAGAACTTCTCAAACAAGAGCTTGCCTCGTTGTGTGAAGTAGAGAGCGAATCTGCGGTGGTGGCGGATGTTCCCTCTGTGGCTGGGGAAGCCCTCTATGAAGAGGCATCGGAAGAAAGCATGAGCACTGATGAATATGAAAGAAGCGAAGAGGTTTTTGCCCAAGAGGAGGCTTTTGTAGAGAAGGATGCTTCGGAGAAGGAAGAGGATCTGTTTTCATCAGGAGGCGGAGCAAAAGAGGTTTTTCCCCATCAAACAGTTGTAGAAAAAATTTCTCTGCGTGATGACAGTTCTTCCTATCGTCTCCCTTCGCCTTCTCTTCTTGAGATTGATCTCAAGGAGCGTTTTGGTCCTGAGGATGATGCGGAAGTGAAGATGGTTTCGAGTGTTCTTGAGAGAACATTCAAGAGTTTTAAGGTGGATGCCCGTGTGGTGGGGTATAGCCGTGGGCCAGCTATTACCCGGTATGAGGTGCAACCGCCCATGGGTCTTAAACTTCGTTCCATTACAGCTCTGCATAACGATCTTGTTCTCAATCTTGGTGATTCCCATATTCGTATTGTGTTTCCTATTGGTGATCGTGGGCTTATTGGTATTGAGGTTCCCAATCGCAAACGACGGCATGTTCTTTTGCGAGAGGTTATTGAAAGTGAGGAGTTTCAGAAATCGCAGGCTGTTTTGCCACTGATTTTGGGGAAGGATATTACAGGGAATATTCGTGTGGATGATCTTGTTGATATGCCGCATCTTCTCATTGCGGGAACGACGGGGAGTGGGAAGAGTGTTTATGTCAATGCTTTTTTGGCGAGTCTTCTCTTTAAGAAAAGCTATGAGGAACTGAGGTTTATTCTCATTGATCCCAAGATGGTAGAACTCGAACTCTACAATGGGCTTCCGCATCTTTTGGCACCGGTGGTTACTCAGCCGGAGGTTGCCATTGTGGTGCTGGAGTGGGTCACTCGTGAAATGGATCGCCGCTACAAGCTTCTCAGTGAGCATGGGGTTCGTAATATTGTGGAGTATAATCAGTTGGGCTCTTCTTCTGAGAAACTCTACTTTCTTTTGGTGATTATTGATGAGTTTGCTGATCTAATGCTTCGCATTCCCAAGGAAACGGAGCGCTTGATCTCTCGTCTTGCCGCTATGGCACGAGCGGTGGGGATCCATCTTATTGTGGCAACACAGCGACCCAGTGTGGATGTGGTAACTGGTATTATTAAGGCAAATTTTCCCTCGCGGATAGCCTTTCGTGTGAGTTCTCAGACGGATTCACGAACGATTCTTGATCGTGGTGGTGCCGAGCAACTTCTTGGGAAGGGGGACATGCTTTTTCTTTCTCCAAAGGATCCCGATATGCTTCGTATTCAGGCTCCCTACGTTTCAGGCAAGGAAATTGAAACACTGGTTTATGATATTAAACGTCAAAAGAAGGTAGAGTACCTCCTTGATATTGAAGAGTTGATGGAGCAGATAGAAAATCCATCAGGGGATGATGATGGTCCTCGGGATCCCCTCTTTGAAGAGGCTCTTCGTCTTGCAGCGGAAACGGGGGAGGTTTCGGCTTCCTTTCTTCAGCGAAAGCTTCGTATCGGATACACACGGGCAGCGAGAATGATGGATATGATGGAAAACATGCACATCCTGGGTCCATCAACAGGAACAAGTAAGCCGCGCCCTGTGCTGATCTCCCCTGAAGAGGTTGATAAATACCTTGTTTCGGAAGAATGAAAGAATAGAAGGAAAAAACGAGAGTTTGTTTGCCTGTTTTATTTCTCAAGCAAGTGTTCTTCTCTTGTTTCAGCTAGGCTTTTCCACGGTAGTAACAAACTAAGACAAGGGAATAGCAAAACAACTTTTGCTCCTTATTTATCGCACCTTGCGGGGAAGAGTTTTTGTTCTCTTTGCAATTCGGATATTTGCAACTTCTGCGGGTTAGCTTTACAATAATCTATCCTAAAAGAAGAGGTATTTTGTATGATTCAAGAGAACAAGTATGTAGAATTGTCCTACACGCTGAAGGACAAAAATGGTGTTGTGATAGATTCTTCCCCCAGCTTTGCCTATATTCACGGGCAGGGTTTTATTATTCTCGGGCTTGAAAAGCATCTCGCTGGCAAAAAGGAAGGGGATGAAATCTCGGTTACGATTCCTGCTTCTGAGGCGTATGGTGAGTATGATCCCAATTTCCGTTTTGAGGTGAACAAGTCAGAGATTGATGGAGCAGACAAATTTGAGGAAGGCATGTTTGTCTATGGTCAGGATGGTGAGCACTACCATATTTTCCGTGTTGTTGCCATTGGTCCTTCTACGATTACCCTTGATGGGAATCACCCCTTGGCTGGAATGGATCTCTCCTATGAGATAAAAATCCTCAAGGTTCGTGATGCCACACAGGAGGATTTTGATGAGCTGTTGGGCAAAGACGGCTGTGATGAGTGTGGATGTGATGACGATTCTTGCAATTGCAACTAACATTTCTTTGTAACAGGAGGGGTGCTCATGCCCTGGATACAGGCAATTCTCAGTTGGTATATGGAGCACATTAACTATGTTTCTGTGTTTCTTCTGATGGCTATAGAGAGTTCTTTTATACCGTTTCCGTCAGAGGTTGTTGTGCCACCTGCTGCCTATTTGGCTGCACAGGGCAAACTCGATGCCATTCTCGTTATGGTGAGTGCCACTGGCGGGGCGCTTGTTGGGGCTTTGGTGAACTATGTTCTTGCTATTGTCATTGGGCGGCCTGTTATCTATGCTCTGGCGGATACGCGATGGCTGCATTTTCTCCTTATTACTCGTGAGAATGTGGAGAAGGCAGAGAAATTCTTTGTGAAATATGGTAATATGTCCACATTTTTTGGGCGTTTGGTGCCTGCGATTAGGCAGCTTATTTCCATACCCGCGGGGCTTGCCAGAATGTCTCTTGTCTCTTTTGTGGTGTATACCCTTTTGGGGGCAGGTGTGTGGAATCTGGTGCTTTTTGTGTTGGGGTATCTTTTCTATCAACAGAGGGCTTTTTTTGAGCGCTACTATCAGCTCCTCTCATGGGGAATGGTTGCGCTGGGTGTTTTGTTTGTGCTTTGGCTAATATACAATGCGATGAAACCAATCAAGGCAGGGGAGAAACAATGAAGCGACCAATGTTTGGTGTTGTTGTGTTTCCGGGAACCAATTGTGATCGGGATACTTTTTGGGTGCTTGATCAGGTGTGCCATGCGGGTGTACGGTATGTTTGGCATACAGAAACAGATCTGAGCGATATTGATGTCGTTGTGCTAGCGGGGGGCTTTTCTTATGGTGATTATCTGCGAAGTGGTGCTATCGCTCATTATTCTCCTGTGATGAAGGCAGTGAAGGATCATGCCGATCGTGGTAAGCTTGTGCTGGGTATCTGTAATGGTTTTCAGATTTTGGCAGAGAGCCATCTGATCAAAGGGGCTTTCCTGCACAATAAGACTCAACACTTTCTCTGTCAAAAGCAGTATCTCAAGGTCAAGACAGTCAATTCACCATTTACTGCATTGTATAAAAAGAATGAGGTGATCCAGATTCCTATTGCCCATGGGGAGGGGAATTTCTTTCTTTCAGAAAGGGATCGCGATATTGCTTTGGAAAAGGACTTGATTGTGTTTCAGTACTGTGATGAGAAGGGAGTTGTCTCAGAGGAAACGAATCCGAACGGTTCAGTGCTCAATATTGCTGGTATTCTCAATGAAAAGCGCAATGTTCTTGGAATGATGCCGCATCCAGAGCGAAGCAGTGAAATGGAGATGGGTTCCACGGACGGAAAACGTCTTTTTGAGAGTGTGATTCGATGGGTGCAGAACGCTTGATGGATCTCGTTCGTTCAGAGGTTCGTTCCCTTGCTCCCTATGTGGCGGGTAAAGCCCCCCAACCACGGAAGGGAAGAACACTTAAGCTTGCATCCAATGAAAACCTTGTCATTGATAATAGCGATGTCAATCGTTTTCTTGTGAAGGTGCTTCGCTCTTCGCTTGCTTATTATCCTGATTCTCATCAGCATGATCTTAAGGAAGCCATTTCGGCTTTTTTGCTCAGGTATCACTATGAGGTTTCTCCTGATCAGATAGTGCTGGGGGATGGCTCTGGTGAAACCATTCAAATGGTAATGGAAGCCCTTGTTGCCCCGGGGGAGGGGGTGTGTATTCCTGAAAAGAGCTTTAGTCTCTATAGGAGTCGGGCTCTTCTTGCAGGTGCTACGGTGGTTGAAGTGAAGCGACGGGAGGATTTTTCCATTGATCTTGAGTCCCTTTTGGCGTACAGCAAAAGAGAGCACCCCAAAATGGTTGTTTTTGCTAATCCTGATAATCCAACCTCTACTTGGCATCCACTGGAAGAGATTGAACGCTTTCTTGCGCAGCTTCCTGAGGATGTTGTGGTGCTTCTTGATGAGGCTTATATTCACTTTGCCGATTGGAATCGAACAGCTCTCTCCCTTGTGAAGAGGTATCCTAACCTTATGGTGATGCATACCCTCTCCAAGGCTTTTGGGCTTGCTGCCCTTCGTGTAGGGTATGTGGTATGTCATCCCCTTCTTGCTCGGGAGATTGAAAAGATTCGCTTGCCGTTCAATCTTGGGCTTCTTCCTCAGAAGGGTGCGACCTATCGTTTACAGCATCCTGAAAGGGTGTGGAAGAGTGTTGCCATCATCCAACGAGAGCGGGAGAGGCTTTCTTCGTTTCTTGCCGGGGAGGGTTTTTGGGTTCTTCCTGCTGGGGGGAATTTTGTCTTTTGTGATTTTGGTACGGGGTATGAGAGAATGCTTCACTACCTTGAAGAGAATGGTATTACAGTACGTTCCCTGCGTTCCTTTGGGTTTGAACCCAACCATGTTCGTATTACGGTAGGGGGACCCTCTCAGATGGCGTATTTTAGACAGGTTTTCTCGCGTGCTGTTCGTCTTGCTCAAGGGGCAAAATAACGGAAAAACAACTCCCTTTTCCGAGTTCACTTTTCACCTGGATGCTTCCATGGTGGCGGTCGACGATGCTTTTCACAATAGCAAGACCGAGTCCTGTTCCTCCCTTTTCTCGGGATCGAGCCTTGTCCACCACGTAGAATCGTTCAAAGAGTCGTGGGAGGTGTTTTTTGTCTATTCCTATGCCTGTGTCACAGATATGGATGCTTACGGAATCTTTGTGGTTTTGGATAGTGAGTGAAACATTGCCTTTTTCGGTGTAGCGGAGGGCGTTTTCCAAGAGATTAAAAAAGATTTCTTCAATGGCAACGCTATCCCCTTCCATGGAAAGATTCTGCGGAACATCAAGGGTAAAGGTAATCCCCTTGGCTTCAAATCTTGGGCGGAGAAGGCTTGAAATACGGTTTGCCATTTCTGTGAGAGAGAACCGTTCTACCACAAGGGGAGCCATTTCCCATCGACTGAGAGAGAACAAATCGTGGGTAAGTGAGACGAGTCTTTTTACATGACGGAGAATAGTCTCGAAGTCTTCTCGTTGTGAGGAAGTAATGGTGGGTTCGAGCAGTTCGAGGTATCCCAAAATGGCTGTGAGGGGGGTTTTGAGTTCATGGGCAGCACAGGTGATGAAGTCTTTTTCTTTTTCTTCTCGGAGAACTTCTTCGGTTTTGTCCACCATGAGGAGAAAGTAGGTGTTTTCTGTAATAGGCTGAAGGAAAAGAAGGAAGTATCTGTCTTTGATGGTGACGGTTTCGCTCTTTCCCCCTTGCTGAGCGATGAGCTTTTCCATGGCTATGGTGAACTGATGAGAGGGGAGTTCCCAGCAGAATCGTTTTTCTCCAAAAAAGGAGAGAAAGGCGTTGTTTGAAAAAAGGATTTCTCCGTGTTTGTTGATCATGAGAATGGGAAAGGGAATGGTTTTGAGGATTTCTCTCCATTGGGTGATTTGTCTGTCCTTTTCGTGGATACCGTTTTGGAGTTCTTTGACGCTTTGTCGCCAGCTGAAGGTGAGGTCATTAAATTCTTCAATAAGGCTTGTGTCTTCGGGGTGGTGAGGTATGGCTTTTTTTAAAAGCCATACTCTCAGCCATTCGAGGATGAAAAAGCTTGCCAGGAGGAATATCATTCCCTTTGGGGAGATACATTTCACCAGGGTGAGTACAGCAACGAGCGCGGTGAGCAAAAGACTCACCAGAAGAGAGTACCAGCGGAGTTTCATACCTGTTTCTGTGCAAACCGTTTGAGAAACATTCTCGCCCCCAGTGCGCGAAGGCGGGGAGGAATAAGAGAGAGAAATTGGGATGTCCACCAGTCTCCTGTCGAAAGGTAGATGATGGGTTTTCTCTTGAGTATTTGTTTTACCACAAAGGGGGCCACTTTGATGGTATCATGACCGAGGGTACTGGATAACCTCAGGTAGTTTGGGTCGGTTATCCCTGCATTGGTGTCAAAGCCTGTTCTCATATAGCCGGGGAGAAGGCAACTTACGGTGAGTTGCTTCTTCCACTCGGCAGCAAGAGCCCTGCTTAAGTGGAGAATGTAGCTTTTTGTGGCACTGTACACAGCAAAGAAGGGAGTGGGGATAAGAGCAACAAGGGAACTCACATTGAGAATGAGACCATGCTTTTCTGCTATTTTTGGCCCGAATCGGTGACAGAGGAATGTGACGGATTCAATATTGAGGTAAAGGAGTTTGTGGAGATCACCTTCTGTTTGGTTTTCAAAGGAGCCAAACAGCCCCCGGCCGGCGTTGTTCACCAGAATGTCGGGCCACAGGGAGTTTTTTTTGCACCACTGCCAAACGGTATCTATGCCTTCTGGGTTGGAGAGGTCGGCTGTGATGGTATGCACGACAACACCATAGCGGGAACTCCATTCCTGGGAAAGCTTTTCGAGGATATCACCTCTTCTGGCAACCAGAACGAGAGAGATGCCTTGACGGGCAAACTCCTCAGCAAGATCCTTGCCTAAACCTTGACTACTTCCAGTAATGAGTGCCCACTTAGGCTCCCACCGTTTCTGGGTAGAAAATTTTTTGGTATTCAAGGAGAACCTCCTCTGCTTTGTTGTATTCCCCCTGTGCCATATGGTGGACTGCCAAACGGCTTGCGATTGCCATCCCTTCAAACATATCGTAGTTTTGTGGTTCTGCTAAAAGAAGCTGGTATGCCTTGTAGGCCTCGTCATAATTTCCGGCACTCTGAACAACCTCCTCAAAGGTGCGGGGACGGGAGATTTCGGGGTATTGCTGGGAGAGAAGGTCGAGATAGATTTGGTACTCTTGATCTGCTTTTTCAAACTCGCTAAGTTGAAGGTAGACATAGACCAGCATTTCATGAACTTTGAGGTTGGTGTAGTTGGCTTCTTCAAGGGCGAGGAATCGTTTGAGTGCCTGTTTGTATTTTTTCTTATGGTAGAGTTCAACAGCTTCGTAGGTGATATCTCGATACTCTTCAAACTTGCGAATAGGCATATTTCTAGCCTCCTGCTCTTATTGTCGGAAAAAACGACCAAAGATTAAGAGGTGAGGAGGGTTTTTGCGTGCTTTTTGTTTTCCCCACAATCTTTTTTTGGTTTCTTTGTGTGGGGCGATGCGTTCGCATCTTAAGATGGGCGAAGTCACTTGCTCTTACCTTATCTCAGTTTTTTTCTCCCATGGGAAAAATAAGCTGAAACAAGGGAAGAAGAGTTTCCCGCAAGGTGAGATATATGAGGAGGAGAGGGTGGCTTTGCTCTCTCCTTCCTCATGAGGGGGCGTATATTGTGGGTTTATTAGGGATAGAAAAGCCGACGGGAGAGCTTTTGGCCATTCCATGAGAAGATTATCATGGCGCTCTTTTTTTCTGCGGGGAGAAGGGATATGGCTACTCCTTTTGTTTTTTTCTCGTTGTCCTGCAGCTCCTCAAAAAGTATCTGATTCCAGTTTTCATCTCTTACTTTCAGAGTGAACTGTTCGTCGTAGATTTCGAGGACGGTATTGTTTTCTCTGGCTACGGGGATGAGGACGGCGTCTCCGAGAGAAAAAGCCTTCTGGACAAAAACGCCACTGGAGGGGATGCTCTGCCAGTTTGTGTTGGGAAGGAGGGCGACCAGATTGGTTTGTCCTTTTGCTTTTTCATAGGTGGTGTATGCCCAGATATTGGAACCAATGGTGACAAATCGAAGGAGCATGCCTTCTCCCTTGGTTGTCAGGAGGGGAGTTATAGTGCCGTTGGTATCAACAAAAACAACAATGTGTTCACTTTCGTCTTTTTTTCTTCCGCTGAGGTAGAAACCACCAGCGGTAGGGCAAGAGTTTTCTGGGATGAGGGCAAATCGGTTGGTGGCAAGAAGCCTGAGACGATTACCACTGAGTTTCCAAAGGGAGAGGGGGTAGCCGTTGTCCCAGTTTTTGCCGAGGGTGAGTATCCACTTTTCGCTCACATCGAATCCTTGGACATCGTCGGAGAGGGGGAGGAAGCGATTCCCTTCCCATAGCCAGAGGGCGCGGTTTTTCTCGTTGTCCATGCCATAGACAAGAGCTCGGGATTTGTCTATCCAGCGGTAACGGAGAACCACCACGTCAAGTGGCTTGATATCAATGATGGTTTGTGTGTCTTCGCTGAGGGTTACCAGCCGATTCAGAAAAAAGTAACGGGGTGTGGTGCTACATCCCCCTATGAGGAGAACGAGCATTCCAATGGTTAATCGTTTCATAGTGTATTCCTTACAAATTTGTCTTTGAGGTAGCTTTTGGTGATGGTTTTTTCCATACCAACAAGGGTGTCTCTCTGATAGAGAGAGGAGTTTTCGTTGTTTAGGGTTTCTTCTGCTTTTTTGAGGCAGTCACTACTCTTTTCGATCAGAGGGAAGACAAAGGATGGGGAAAAAGCCTCCGGAGAAAAGAGGGTGGTCAGGGTTGGGTTTTTCCACTCAAGGTTGGAGTGAAGAATCTCTACTTGTGGGAAGAGTTCTTCGATCTGATGGTGGATGAGTTCGAAGGTGGGGGTTGTCCACACACCGGGGGCATATTCATGGATATCGTTTCGGGCAAGAAAGCTTGTTTCTCTGTTTTCTGGTGTTTTGAATCTGTTTGTGTTGAGGAGGGCGAGTGTGGAGAGTGTGTTCCCCTGCGCGTGGGTGCCCCAGATGGTGTAGCTCAAATCAAGCCCAGCGACAACAATTCGGCCTGAAAAGAGTTGGCGAGCAAGGGTAAGGGCGGGTATGATGACGGAGGGCTCGGAGAGAACAAATGACGGAGAAAAGCCTTCTTTTTCGTGGTCATAGAGGATAATGGGGTTTGGGAGGGAAGCAAGGAGGGAGGAATTGGCGTAGACACTGGCAAAAACAATAACCTCTGGGGGGAGGTTGAGAGCATGGAGTTTGTTTGCGATGCCGGCATCGCTTACTACAACAGCCCATGGTTTAATGTCGTTCTGAAAGAGGGTTGGCCATGAGGAGAGACAGGCAATGATGGCTCCTCCCTTTTGATACCAGCGTTTGATGTCTTCTTTTTTTTTGTTGAGAGAGGGGCCAGAAGCGGTAACAAGAACTGAGGAAGCTTGTCGAGGAAGCGATGATGGTACATACCTATATCCGCGTTTACTTGCCAGGGCATAGTTCCGCATGTAGTTTATCCACCAGAGTCGTCCAAAAAAGGTGGTTACTTTTATGTTTTCGATGACTTGTCGCAAAATGCTGCTATAGTACGACTCAAAACGGTTATACTCGTCGGCAAAAATTCTTTTGTAGCCTTCGAGGGCAATGAGAATGGGTTTGTTTCCGTTGAGCAGAGCCCGTTCCAGATGGGAAAAGAGGTTGTCCATGGGAAGAGATGGGAAATGTTCTCTTGTCCACTGGCTCAGTTCTGGGTGTGGTTCGTAAACCCAAATGTTTTCCTCTTTCACTCCGCGTGAGAGGAGGCTTTGGATAACATACCCTTGAGCAGATCCAAACACTACTCCAAAAGAAAGAGGGGAGACATTCATGGTGGAGAGGAGTCTCTCAATCTCTCGGAATGGATCATAGGGGCTATAGAGGTAACGCCCATTAACCTTAACGAAACGAACTTTTCCCTCTCCTTTTTCAAGATGCATAGCGCCCCCACAGTGGACTCAAACAGCGTTTGCATTTTCCTTTTTCAAGCCCCACGATCTCTACGTCGTACCCATGACGGCGAATGAGAAGTTCTCCACAGTTGTGGCAGAAGGTATGGCTTTCAGCGAGAACATTGCCCAGGTAGACATGCCAAAGGTGTTGTTTTGCCACTTCTTGTGCTTCTTTCATCAGGACAATATCGGTGGAATGTTCGTGGTAGTGGTAGTGAGGAAAATATCGTGAGAGATGAAGGGGGATTTCGGGGGAAAGAGAGGCAAGCCAGCGAGCAAGATCTTCTATCTCGTGAAGGTCGGTGTTGATACCGGGAACGAGCAGTGTAGTAATCTCAATATGCACACCTGCCTCGAAAAGCTGTATGATGGTGCGTTTTACCGGCTCAAGCTGTCCTCCCAGTTTATGGTAGCCGCTCTTTCGGAATGCCTTGAGGTCTACATTGGCAGCATCAACAAAGGGGATCCACTCTTTTAGAGGCTCCCTTTCGATGAAACCGTTGGTAACAAGCACATTCATGATGCCTTCTTCATGACAGAGCCGCATGCTCTCCAGTACATATTCAAACCACACCACCGGCTCAGAGTAGGTGTAGGCAAGGGCAGGGATTCCCCCGCTTTGGCGAACAAGGTTAACGAGATCAGGGGGGGAGAGCCATTCAAGGGAGGTTTCATCCCCTCGGTATTCATCAAAAAACCGCGAGAGTGTGTCGTTCTGACAAAATGGGCAATGGAGATTGCATCCTACGGTTCCAACGGAGAAAATCTTTGACGCTGGATAGAAATGATAGAGGGGTTTCTTTTCAATGGGATCAATGGCAAGTCCAGCTATGCGGCCATAATTCAGAGAAACGAGCTTGCCTTCTTTTGATTGACGAACTCCGCAAACTCCTCTTTTCCCTTCTCCTATGATGCAGTGGTGGGGACAGAGTTCACAGCATATACTATTTTCTTGTCGAGTCCAGAAGAGAGCCTCTTTCATTTGAGTTTCCATTCGGGGGGTTTTTCTTTGCCGAAGTAGCTGTCCACGAGTTTCTGGAGGTTGGTAATGAGTTTTTCGTCAAAGATTTGCTGGTCGATTATGCGGGTATCGTCTGGGGAAAGAGTGAGAGGAATGGGACGAATGGGGATTTCTTTTTTGGCTGTAACGAGTATATATACCTGAGGCCAGAGGGTGAAACTATCCTCTGGGACATAGGCTATTTCCCCTGTGTTTAGTCGCACGAAACTCCCCTTGGGGAAGATGGGATTATTGCCAAAGTACTCTGGAATGTCTTTCAAAAAGATCTGGGCTAATCGTGGAGGAAAGCTTTTTCCTTGTTCTCGGTAGATGCAGAGGAGAGCGTACCAGAATGGACGAGCGGGTTTGTAGGAACGGGCACTGGTAATGGCATCAAAAACATCTGCAATGCTGGCGATCTGGGCAAATTCTCCCATTTCGTTCCCCTTTTTTCCTAAAGGATAGCCGTTTCCAGAAACCTTTTCGTGATGATAAAGGACAATGGATTGGACGAAACGGGAGTACACATTTTTGACGATTTCATAACCATAAATAGGATGGCGCTTCATAATTTCAAACTCTTCGGTGGTGAGTCGGTCGGGTTTGTTGAGGATTTCGAGGGGGATTTTGATTTTGCCAATATCGTGGAGCATCCCCCCGACACCGAGAATCTTGAGTTGGTCTTCGTTGTATCCGAGTTTTTTCCCCAAAATGAGCGAGAGAAGAGCAACATTGAGGGAATGGGTATAGGTATAATCGTCATAGTTTCGCAGTTCTACGAGGTTGAGGGTTGTTCCCTTGAGGGAGACAATTTTTTCAACGAACTCGTCGATGAGTCCATTGATCTCTTTTGTAGGAAGGGGGGCATTCTTGCGGAGGCAATCTTCTACTTCTTTGGTGATGTCCCATCCCTTGTCAATGAGTTCCTGGGGAATGATGGGTTCGCCGCCACTTGTGCTCTTGGTCTCTTGGGTGGGGGTGTAGTAAAGGGTTGTAATACCGCGTGACTTGAGCCATGCTATTTTCTCTTCGGTAAAGGGAACAAAGCCATCCTGTACCTTTTCACCTTGGTCGGTGTAGGCGTCTCCTTTGAGAATGACACCCGGATAGAGAAAATTCACACTCACGGCCAGAGGTTGTTGTTTGCTCATCGTTTCCTCCCTGGGTTTAGTGTAAGCAAAAATACAATTTTGTCAAGTAAATGACGGGGAGGGTTTTTGGACTGGAGGGGTAATTGTCGTGCTAGCAAAAAAGAAGGGTGGGTGTGTAGCTCCTCAGATGTTGCACAAAGGGGGTAGCTCCTTAGTTATTGCACCTTCGAGAGGGGTGGAACACTTCTTTCCTCCTCACATATCGCACCACGGGGGAATCCATGCTTCCTCTCAATACCTCCTCACATATCGCACCAAACAAGGGGCTTGGTGTGATAGCTAAGGAGCGAATAAAAAGTGGGAAGGGGGACAGTGGAAAAAAGAAGTCTTAAACAGCTCCTCACTTATCTCATCTTCGTCATAACAAAACCACAAAATAGGTGTAAAAAATGAGTAGCCAGAGGTTCACCTCAAAAAATTTTCTACTTATCAAGCCAATATAACCGAATCCTGACAACCTTGACAAATTTTTCCCTATATATAAATAGAGCGAAAAAAGGAGGATGGTTATGAGCCTTTTTGAAGAGGTAATGCGTTTGAGTGATGAAGAGGCGTACGAGTTTGTGCGCGATGCGGTGTTTTCTGGTGGTTTTCGATGCCCTCGGTGCGGGCAAAGTGAAGCGTTTTTTATAAGCACGCGGCATGTTTATCGCTGCAAGCACTGTGGGGCGTGGTTTTCGGTGAAAAGCGTAAGCATCTTTCGAAAAAGTCATCTCACGCTCAAGCAGTGGCTTCTCATTCTTTCTGCCTTTGTTGAGGAAGAAGCCCCGACGGCACGAAAACTTTCCCGAAGGCTTGGGGTTGCCTACAACACAGCGTATCTTGCGCTTCAAAAGGTGAGAGCGGTGATGCGAAGCGTGGTGCAAGAGAACTGCGCTTCTTTTCAAGATGTTGTGGGGATGTTTTTTCTCTTGCCGGGGATTAGCCGAAGGCAGAGGCAAAACAAAAATCCCCGCCAAATTCTCGCATGTGAGGAGAACGCAAGGCTTCATATTCATCTCACAGAGAAGGGAGAACAGGCGTTTCAAGGGAAAAGGCTTTCTTCCTCGCGGGAGAAGAAGTTTAACTGGCTTCATGAAGCGGTGAGAGGGGCGAAGAGGCTTCTTGGAGAGGTGTATCGTCGTGGATGCTGGAAGCACACCCAGAGGTATTTAGACGAGTTTTGTTTTCGCTGGAACGAGGAAAAGAAGGAACATTTTTGGATGCTTTTAGGCCGTCTCTGTGGGGAACACCTTCCATGGAAAAAACTCAAATCTGAGCCGCTTATTTTGCTTGAGGTATAGGAAGGAAGTTTTTCCCATCAAAAGTTTTTGGGCCTGATTTTGTTTGAAAGGGGTGCGATAAAAAAGTGTAATAAGTAAGGAGGCAAGTTTTTGTGGTTTTTGGCGTCAAAGCCATTCTCAAAGGTGAGGAAGACTAGGAAACTAGCGAGACATCTTTTCCCTACCGATTTCAGATAGTTTTTCTGTTCACGACAAAAGCACACAAACAGAAGGGGGTGAAGATTTTGCTTTTTGAGTGTGTCCTCCTCACCTATTTCACCGTGCAAAATAAAAAGTGCGATATGTGAGGAGCTGTTTTTACCAATCATATCCTTCGCAGGCACAATCTTCATCCTCCTTTTTTCGGTGAGATAGCTAAGTACCCTCTTCATCCCCACCGAGCCTTTTTGGTGAAACAAGTGAGGAGCAACTGCCCAAAAACTTGCAAAAACAGAAAAACCATTGTATACTTTGTATGAAAATATCTGGATATATTGATATATGAATATGCTTGCAACCTTCAAGGCTCTTTCTGATGAAACTCGACTTCGAATTGTCAAGGTGCTTTCGCTTCACGAATGGAGTGTCAATGATCTTGTTCATATTCTTCATCTTGGGCAGTCTCGGGTTTCTCGTCATCTTCACATACTTGATGAGGCTTCGCTGGTGAGGGTACGTCGTCAAGGTTTGTGGGCATACTACCAATTGAGCCCATTTTGGGAAACCGATCCCTTTTATCGGCTTCTTTTACAGAGGATTGATGGTGAACCATATGATACCGATATTCATGAGGCAAAGAATTGGGAAAGCAGAAAGAAAAAGGCAACGCAGGAGTTCTTCAACGAGGTAGCTCATCGCTGGAAGGTTTTGAGAGAAAATATTCTTGGGAAAGAGAATCCCCTTGCGGAACTTTTGCAGGGGCTTCCACGGGTTTCTCGTTGTGCTGATTTGGGGTGTGGGGATGGGGAAAGTATTTCTCTTCTTTTGCAGTATGGGGAAAGGATAATAGCCATCGATAATTCTAGTGAGATGATGGCATTGGCACGTGAGCGGTTTTTGCACGAGGATAGGGTTGAATTTCGCTATGGAGATATTGAACGTCTTCCTATGAGGGAGGGTGAGGTTGATCTTGCTATTATGAATCTTACTCTTCACCATCTTCCCAACCTTCAGCAATGGGCAGAAGAGATGGGGCGTATTATCGGGAATGGAGGATACCTTGCTATTGTGGATTTTCTTCCTCATGAGGAAAAATCCTTGCAGGAGATTTATCATGATCATTGGTTGGGGCTTGATCCTCAACAACTTGTTTCTCTTCTTGCTTCTTATGGCTTTCATGAGAAAAAACTTTTCTCAAAACCATTAGCAAGTGGAAATCTGACACTTTTTTTGCTCTTAGTGCAAAAACAAGGAGGTGCCTTATGAATATTTCTCTTGAGCTTGTGCCACGGGAAAAACAATCCTTTGTTCAGGAAGTGGGATGGGCTTTGGAGCATATTGACGCAATTACCCATATCAATATTCCTGATCTGGTGCGGTTGCCCACTCGAAGCTGGGAGGCGGCAGCTTGGATTTCT
>Ga0308409_1000396_pt1 | contig 24111 bp, 19 predicted proteins | sample HotsprSampleMSe4_FD_203469 | JGI IMG/M metagenome (GOLD analysis project Ga0308409, IMG submission 203469) | Hot spring phototrophic mat microbial communities from Mushroom Spring, Yellowstone National Park, Wyoming, United States - 20060912_MSe4 ... | reverse complement strand
TGGAGAAACGCCGCATAGTAGGTAAGCCACTTCGGAATGTTATGAACGAAAATTGCACCTGTTGGCTTGGTAACGCGAACCATTTCTGCAATCCATACTTCGCACCAGTTCAGATAGTCTTGCAACTTCAAACTGTCTCTGTAACTGTTGTAGCCTTTTTTGAGATTGAACGGCGGGTCTGCAAATGTAACATCAACCGAATTGTCGGGAATCCGCTTCAGCAAATCCAAGCAATCGCCTTGTGTTATCGTGTTCAAATAGTTTTCAAGCATCAGTGTAATTTTATCGCTCTCTCACATAGTATTGTTGCTTTCGGCGAAGTGCCGTGCGTATTTACGAAATTTTTTTGGGCTTAATCCTCGCTTGCTTCTACGCACAGTTCTGGCTTGACCAGCAAGACTTCCTCGCGCTCGACAATCACTGCGCCGACTTCTGCGCCTTTCGGCTTACGCACATATTTCTTCGGCGTGCAAATCACAGGCGCAAGTTCCGAACTTCTTGCCGAAGAGTAATATGCCGCAATCGATGCCGCCCGTTCCAATTCGTCTTTGGTCGGCGGCTTGCTCGATTTCAAAATGCAGTGCGACCCCGAAACCCCACGCGCATGAAGCCACAAATCATTCGGACGCGCATACTTGAACGTGAGCAACTCATTGTTCTTCGCGTTCTTGCCCACCCACAGCTCGACATTCGGCGCAAGTTGAAATCGGCGAAAGAGCGTCTGCTTTTCCGCTTCTTCTTTTGAGACAAGCAAAAACTTTTGAAGCACTGCAAGATTCGCTTTGCGCCAACGCTCAAACGTCTTCTGCTCTTTTATCTCCAAAAGTTCCGCAAGAAGTCTCTGCTGAATCGTGAGATTCTCTTGTGCGTTTTTCATGCGTTGCTTTGCGACTTCCGCACTTGCTCGCGACTTCCTCGCTTTCTCAAAATACATCTCTGCATTTTGATACGGCGATTTTTTTGAATCAAGCGCAATGACCGTTGAACTGCCGTCAAAAAAATTTTCAACCGTGATTTCATTCATGCCTTTTTCAAGCCGATGCAAATTTGCCATCAAGAGTTGTCCGCACTGTTCATACTCTTCGGCGCGATTTTTTTCCGCTTGCGCTTCAAGCGCGTGAAGTTGTGCCGTTGTCTTTTCAATCAAACGTTCAAGTTGTGTGCGAAGCGTTTTGAGTTCTTTCCCGAAGTGTTCGAGTTGATGCAGTTTGAACGAGTAAAATTTCATTGCTTCGTTCACGGATTCAAATGCCTCAACGGATTCAAACGCACGATGTCGTTCCTCAATGATGGAAAACCAATATGCCGTTTCGCCCTTATCGGACTTGCCTTTATAGACTTTCGGTTCCGGCGAAATGAGTTCATAGAAAATTTCTGACACCGCTTCGTGAAGTGCTCTCAAAGTCATGTTCGGTGATTTTTCCTTTGCACGAAACATGGCTTCGCGTGAAAGTGTGGCATCAAATCCTATTAGAACTTGTGGCAGTTTCTTTTGTAACTCCTTTTCGCTTAATCCTGAAAATGTTTCTTCAAACAAGGCTTCTTGTTGCACATATCGCTCGATGGTTTGAATAATCGGCGTTGTGGCGGTTTCAGCAAACGGCTTGCCTACGTGTTCATCATTCTTTTTGAAGGCTTCCAGAATGATTCCGTTTTTGACAAGCAAAAAATTTGTGTTCGCGCTGAACAGTTGAAAAACGAGTTGCAACTCGCCTTCGAGGTCGATGTAAATGATGCGGTCAAAGTCAGAGAGGCGAATGTGTTTGATTTGTCGCTCATTGGCTTCTGTCATCAGCGTTGCTGTGTTGCGCCGACGGCGTGCGACTTCTTCGGTGTAATAAAGCGCAAGGCGCGTTTCGCTTGTTCTGCCAACTATCGTAAATCCTTCTTTGGACTTCGTGAAAAGTGACACACGCAGTTCATCTTTTTCTTGCGAGAAACACTCGAAGAGGTATCCTTCTGTGAAGCGTTCCGACATCTCGCGCACGAGTTCGTAGAGTGAGAAGTAATTGCGAATCATGGTTGTTTTTCTTTCGCTTGTGTTTTTCGTTATTTGCGCCCTTCAAATAAAATCGGTTTGAAAACCTTGTCAGATTATATCAACGTTTTGAAGCATCACTTTTTTCATCGTCGGCTCTTTGCGCTTCGACAACGCTTTTTCTCAAAACCAATTTCTGACTCAACCTTTTTCCAATGCTTTGACTTTGAAGCCGAAAATGCGGAAGCGTTCCTTTCCCTATTTGCGCGGCAAGTTCGATACAACTTTTTTTTCAACTTATCTAATCGCAAAGAATTTTTCTTGCAACTGCTCACGCGCCTTCACGCACAGACAAACATTGTGATGGAAGCCGAATCCATTATGAACGGCAAGGTAACTCTGTTCGGTGTTACACATCGCTTTACGAGTGAGTGGAATTGGCATCTCGATTTGAACACGAAACAGCCGTTCAACAGCCACTCTTTTTACACTTCAATTTCACTCCCCACAGACACAGGAAACGATGTAAAATTTGCTTGGGAACTTTCGCGCTTTCACTTCACTTGGTCGCTGGGTAAAGCCTATTGGATAACCAACCGCCGCGATTACAAAGAAAAATTCCTTTCCCTTGCACTCGATTGGATTGAGAAAAATCCTTTTTGCTACGGCGTGAACTGGATGTCGCCAATGGACGTGGCGATTCGCGCCTGTAACTGGATTGCAGGATTTTATTTCTTCAACGATGACGCGCCCACCGAACACGAAACAACGGCTTGGATAACCATTCTCAAATCGCTTTGGCAACACGGCACGTATCTTGAACACAACTTGGAATACACGCGCCGCAGTGGCAATCATCTGCTTGCTAATGCCGTTGGACTTCTCATGCTCGGCGTTTTCTTCAAGGCTTCTGCACGCGGGCGCAAGTGGCTCGAACTTGGCAAACAGATTCTCGAAGAGCAAATTCTCTTGCAGACTTATTCCGACGGCGTGAATTACGAAATGAGCATCGCGTATCATCGCATGGTTACAGAATTTTTCCTCACGGCTTTTATCCTAATGAACATCAACAAACAACCTTTCTCTGATGCTTATCGTGAGCGATTGATTCAAATGCTTCGCTACATCTTTTATTACACCAAGCCCGACGGCTCCGCACCACTTGTGGGCGATTCCGATGACGGACGGCTCTTTTGGTTTAGCGAAGAAGAAGATTTCAACAATCACACTTCGCTTTTCTCGATTGCACAAACGCTCTTCGACTTTCCCTTCACGACTGACGACATTGAGTTTTCCGAACAAGCCTTGTGGCTTTTAGGCACAAACGGTTGGGAAATGTTTCAGCGAAAAAAGCGTGCGGCACAACCTATATCGCTTGGCAGTATGCTTTTCAAAGAAAGCCAATTTGCTGTGATGCGCGATGGCGACACGCACATTTTCATTGATGCAGGCGAACTTGGAAAAAAAGGCTGGGGCGGACACGGCAACAACGACACACTCTCGTTTGAACTTTACGCTAACGGCGTAACTTGGCTCACCGATAGAGGCACATTCACTTACACTGCCAATCGCGACCTTCGCAATGAACTTCGCTCGACACGCTCGCACAACACCGTGATGATTGACGGCGTAGAACTTGCCGAGTTCGCAAATGCGTTCAAGGTCAAACAGGATTTAACGAATCCAAAAATTTTGAAGTGGGAAACGAATCACGAGCGTGATGTGCTTATTGCAGAGCATTCAGCCTATCAGCGACTTACAAATCCTGTGATGCACACGCGCGAGTTTATGTTTGATAAAGTTCGTAAGGAATTGCTTATCACGGATACGCTTATCGGTCGCGGAAAACACACGGCAGAATTTTTCTTTCACTTCGCGCCTGAAATCGCACTCTCGCAACATGGCAACATTGTAACAGCGACGCATATCAATTCTGCAACACTTATTCTCTCGCTAAGCGCAAAGCCTGACGAGATGTTTATTCAGCCGAGCTGGATTGCGCCGCGATACAATCGGCGCATTGATACTCAACTGCTCATGGTGCGCATGGCTTTTGAAGATAGGCTTACCGCATCGGTTCGCTTTTCGTGGCAAATTGGAAAAACACGGTTAGAAAAGTAATCATAACTGTCTCAAAATTTTAGGTATATTACTATCATCAACTTGTCACCTACAAAGCGGCTGTCCTTTTGTTGTGGATTGACTTCAAATCTGAATTTGTTACACTATGGGCAAAGTTATTGCAATATCCAATCAGAAAGGCGGCGTTGGAAAAACGACGACAGCAATCAACCTTGCCTCGTCTATTGCGGCGGCTGAACTTTCAACGCTTCTTATTGATATTGACCCGCAAGCAAATGCAACGGTTGGGTCAGGCACACATGTTTCCGATGAGACAAAAACCATTTATGAAGTGTTGGTTGAGAAAGAAGATATTGAGAATGTGATTCAGAAATCGGCGTTGCCGTTTATGGACGTTGTGCCTTCGCATATCAATCTTGTTGGAACGGAAATCGAACTTGTCGATGTGCCAGAGCGTGAGAAAGTCATGCTTTATGCTCTTCAAAAGGTTCGCAAGAAGTATGATTACATTTTGATTGATTGCCCGCCGTCGCTGGGTCTTATTACGCTGAATTCGCTTACAGCCGCAGATGCTGTTCTGATTCCCGTTCAATGCGAATACTTTGCGCTTGAAGGATTGGGACAACTTCTCAATACGATTAGCCTTGTTCGTAAGCATCTCAACCCTACACTTGAAATTGAAGGTGTGTTGCTCACGATGTATGACAGTCGCTTACGTCTTTCCAATCAAGTTGCTGATGAGGTGAGAAAGTATTTCAAAGATAAAGTTTTCAATACAGTGATTCGCCGCAATGTTAAGGTTTCTGAAGCCCCGTCGCACGGCAAGCCGATTTTGCTCTACGATGCTCAAAGTCTTGGCACGAAAGATTATATGGACTTGGCTTACGAAATGTTTGAACGCGATGGCATTGAGAAATTCAAAACTCGGAAGTCGCATAATGGCTCTGCGGCGACTTCTCCACCTGCACCGCTCCCCTCTGACGTCAGTCATAACTCCAACATTTAAAGTTACTGGATATGGCGGCAAAATTGGTTCTTGGAAAAGGATTAGGTGCGTTAATTGCCGATAAGGCAATACAAATTGAAGAGCGTCAAAATACAGGCACTGCTGGCTCATCTGAACGCCGTTTTCGAAATGTTGAAACCGGCGAAGTTGGCACAATCGGCATGCTCCCGATTGCTCAAATCTCTCCGAATCCGTTTCAACCGCGTTTAGATTTTGAGCCCGAAGCGTTAAAAGAACTCAAAGAATCTATCATGCAAAAAGGCGTTGTGCAACCCATCACTGTGCGACGCAAGCCTGACGGCAATGGATACGAACTCATTAGCGGTGAGCGGCGATTGCGTGCCGCCGCCGATGCGGGCTTTACTGAAATCCCCGCCTACGTGCTCGATGTGAAAACCAATCGCGATATGATTGAACTCGCGCTCATCGAGAACATTCAACGCAAAAATCTTAACCCGATTGAAGTTGCACTCGGCTATCAACGCCTTGCCGAAGAATGCGGCTTGACCCAAGAAGAAATTGCTCAACGCGTCAATAAAGACCGCACGACTGTTACGAATTTCATTCGCTTGCTCAAACTGCCACGCGAAATTCAAGAGAGTATTCGCACTGAAACAGTTTCAATGGGACATGCTCGCGCCTTGCTTGCCGTCGAAGACCCCGAAATTCAACTTGAACTCTGGCGGCTCATTATTGAACAGCAACTCTCCGTGCGCCGCGTTGAAGAACTCGCTAACAAAATCAATCGGCAAAAGAAAAAGCCAAACAAGAAAAAAGAGGAAAAATCAAACTCTGAAAAACTCATAGATATTGCAGAAGCGGAAGGCATGTTGCGCAATAAATTGAGCACAAAAGTAAAAATCCGCCACTCCAAAAAAGGAAGCGGTGAAATTGTGATTGAGTACTATAGCCCTGATGATTTAGAACGAATCATAGATGCGATTACAAACCCTAACGCATAGGTTTTAGTTTAATGATTCATTGAGAACGCGCATCGTAAGTTTCCTATCTGTTCTTCATTCTTCATTATGCTACGCCGTTTCTCTCACAATCAATTCTGGTTCTAATCGGCGATTTTGCATTGGTGCGTTAGGATTTTTAATGCGTTGCAATAGAAAGTCAAAAGCCGTTGCTCCCATTTTTTGAATGGGCTGTCGCACGGTTGTCAGGTGTGGTGAGATAAGTTGTGCAATTGGCTGGTCATCAAAGCCGATAACGGCAACTTGTTTTGGAATTTGATACCCGTGTTCAAGCAGTGCCGTTACAATCCCGATTGCCATTTCATCGCCTGCCGCACAAAAGACAGCATCAAACGGCAGGTCTTTGGACTTGCGGATAAAGTTTTCAATCACTTCGCTTCCTTGCTGACGCATCTCGCTGATTTTGTAAGGCACTTCAAGGAGCAGTTTTTTCGAGAGTCGAATTTTATGTTTTTTGAGTGCCGCTTCGTAGCCACGCCGACGCTCGCTCATTACTGTTGATGGCATTGGTCCGTAGACAAGCAAAATTCTTTTCTTCCCTTTGCGCACAAGGTAATCGGTTGCGCGAAAGCCGCCTTCATAGTTATTGACAGAGATGGAATCTAATTCTTTCAAATCGGCTTCAATGACCACGCACGGCAAATTATGCCGAATAAACTCTTGCGTGCGATTCTGATTGTGGTCGAAGAGTTGCACAACGATTCCATCGACCTGTCGACTACGGGCAATGTCGCTGTAAATTTCTTCTTCGCTTTTCGGTCGCCCCATCGTGCTGTGAATGACAAGGTTGTAGCCTGAATTGCGAATTTGAGATTCAATGCCGCGCAAGACTTCCACTGTAAAAGGTTCTGCCATGCTTGGCACAAGCAAGCCAATCAACTTTGTCTCTCGCTTGACAAGGCGTGTGGCGTTGATGTTCGGCACATAGTTGAGGTCTCGGACAATTTTCTTGACTCTCTTTATGGTCTCTTCTTTGAATGTGCCTTTGCCGTTTAAAATCATAGAAACTGCCGCTGGGGTCAGCCCTGCCATCGCCGCAACGTCTTTAATCGTTACTGTGCCATTTTGATTTTTCATGTTTCCAAACTGCCCCCGTTGATTTTTGCCGTAATCTATTGATAGAATGCCCGCATTTGCAATTACAAAGTGAAGTCAATGCTTACAGGGGAATGGTCGGAACTGGCTTCTTCTTTTTGAATGATTGCACGCGTTACTTTTGAAGCCAGTTTCGGCGACATGTAGGTGCAATCAATCCGCCAACCAATGTTTTTTTCACGCGCATCTCTTGGAAAGTAATTCCACCATGAATAATGCCCTTCTTCGTTGGGGTGTGCTTCACGAAACACATCTTTCAATCCAATTTCTATCAAGGCATCAATTTTGGCTCGTTCTTCAGGACGGAAGCCTGTGTTTTTTTCATCGCGTTGCGACGGGTGCAAATCAATTTCTTTATGCGCAATGTTTATATCGCCTGTAAAAGCCACCTCCTTGCCTTTGTTCATCAAGGTTTGCAGGTAGGTGCGAATCGCATCAAAAAAGTTTAGTTTGAACGCATAATGTTCAGGCTTCTCGCCACGTGGGGCGTAGATACCTAAAATAACCACTTGCTCAAACTCGGCTTGAATCACTCGGTTTTCAGCATCGAAATCGGGAATCGTGAATTTGGGTTTGCCATACTTTTCCGATAGGGCGCGATGCACAAACAACCCCACGCCGCTATATCCTGCTTTGAATGTGGAAGGATTCCAAAAGACATCGTAATCTGAAAGATTCTTAAACGCATTAGGAATTTTTCCGAAGTCGGCTTTGAGCTCTTGCACACAAAGAATTTCAGGTTCGGTTTGTGCCAATCGTTGAAGCAAAGCAGTTTCGCGAGCGCGTATGCCGTTGATGTTCCAAGTGGTAAGTTTCATGTTGAATAATGTTTGCCGTAAGTTTTTGATAGTGAAAAAAAAAAGGGCATCACTGCGGATACCCTTTTCGTTGAGCGTAGCGTTATGTTCAGTCCTCAACTTCCACTTCGCCTTGATTATCGGCGGCCACTTTGACTTGGCTTGTTTCGGTGGAGAGCCGCATTTGACGATATTTCTTCATTCCTGTTCCCGCAGGAATCGGCTTGCCGACAATGACATTTTCTTTCAAGCCCAAGAGGTAATCTTCCTTGCCTTCCACTGCGGCATCGGTCAGCACTTTTGTTGTTTCTTGGAATGAAGCGGCGGAAATGAAACTTTCTGTTTGAAGTGCCGCACTAGTGATTCCCAAAAGTTGTGGCTGAGCCGTTGCTTGAATAGCTTCGCGGAATTTGATGAGCTCTTTGCCGCTCTTTTTCAGTTCCTTGTTGATTTTTGTGATTTCGTCTTTTGGATAGAGTTCGCCTTGCTTAATGCTACGCGGTGCGTCGCCTCGCTCTTCGACAACGACTTTATTAGCAATCGCTTTATTGACTTCGGCGAAATGGAATCGGTCGACAAGGTCACCGGGGAGAAGATTCGTATCGCCAGCATCTTCGATTTTCACCTTTTGAAGCATTTGTCGCACAATGATTTCAAGGTGTTTATCGTTGATTTCAACGCCTGCATTGGTTTGATAGACTTTTTGAATTTCGTCGACCAAGTACTTTTGCACAGCGTTAGGTCCTTGAATACGGAGAATATCGTGTGGCGAAACTGCGCCATCGGTTAGCGCATCACCGGCTTTGACTTCATCGCCTTCGTTAACGAGTAAATGCTTGCCAAGTGGCACAAGATAGGTTTTGGTTTCGCCGTAGTCTGTTACTACGTGAATTTCTTTGTTGTTGCGTTTTTGTCCGCCGAACTTCACGACACCTGCGACTTCAACCACAACGGCTGGTTCTGATGGGTTTCGTGCTTCCAAGAGTTCGGTAACACGGGGCAACCCGGCTGTGATGTCGCCGCCAAGTCGTGAAGTATCTTTTGGCACTTTGGCAAGTGTGTCGCCGCTTTTAACTTGTTCTCCCTCTTCAACTATCAAGGTGGCTTTGATTGGAATCGGATAGGTTGCAACGACTTCACCATCTTGACCCACAATCTCGATTTTTGGTTCACGCATATCACCGGCTTTCAGTTTTGAGCGCCAGTTGATAATGATGCGTTGCACCATACCAGTTTGCGGGTCTGATTCTTCCTTATAGGTTTCTCCTTTGATGATTTGCACGAATCGGACTGTGCCGCTAAACTCCGAGATGATAGGCGTGCTGTTAGGTTCAACGCTGAAGAGCGTTGCATCTTTTTTGACGAGGTCGCCATCATTGCAGAGCAATTTTGCACCGTAGGGAATCGTGTATTTTTTAATCACTTTATCCGAGTTGGGGTCCACAAGGCTCAATACGCCGTTTTTGCGGATTACGACTTGGCTTTCGATTTCTTCGCCTGTGTTTTCGTTGAACTGCGTTGTAGACACGGTTCGGACGTTTTCAAATTGAACGCGTCCTTCCGATACGGCTCTGATTTCCGTTTCAGAAATGCCGCCTTGTGCCGCACCTCCTTGATGGAAAGTGCGAAGCGTGAGTTGCGTTCCAGGTTCACCGATAGATTGCGCCGCAATCACACCAACCGCTTCCCCAACATCGACCAAACGGTTATTTGCTAAACTCGTACCGTAGCATTTTGCGCAAATGCCTCGCCGTGTTTCGCACGTCAAAACCGAACGTATCGTTACTTCGGTAATACCAAGATTTTGTTCAATCATCGTTGACAGTTCCTCATCAATCATCGTGCCTGCGGGAATCACCACTTCGCCTGTGTTGGTATCAATCACATCTGAAGCCGTGATGCGTCCTTTTAATCGCTCATGGAATTTGACCTTGTTGCCTGATTCTTCTTCGGCTTGGCGATTAAAGGTAATGCCACGCTTCGTGCCGCAGTCGTGTTCTGTCACGGTTACATCTTGGGCAACATCGTGCAGTCGGCGTGTCAGGTAACCTGCGTCTGCCGTTTTGAGTGATGTATCGGAAAGCCCTTTTCTTGCACCGTGCGTTGAAATGAAGTATTCAAGCACCGATAATCCTTCTTTCAGGTTCGAGATAATTGGGTTCTCGATGATTTCGCCGGGCTGTCCTGACATGGATTTTTGTGGGCGCGCAATCAAGCCGCGCATACCTGTGAGTTGTCGGACTTGCTCGCGCGAGCCACGCGCACCAGAATCAAGCATCATAAAGAGCGGATTGAATCCTTCTCGGTCTTTTTCAAGCGTGTTCAAGGCTTCGTTGGCAACAAGGTTCGTTACATTCTGCCAGACATCGACCACCTTGTTATACTTTTCATTTTCCGTAATGAATCCTCCGCTGTATTCTTTGAGAATGCGGTTGTTCTTGGCTTGTGCTTCTTTGATGAGTTCATCTTTTTTTGCGGGAATGATTGCGTCAGAAAGCGAGACCGAAAGTCCGCCTTTCATGGCGTAAGTGAAGCCCATTTCTTTGAGGTTGTCCAAGAACTCAACAGTTTGCACATTGCCGACGTTTTCAATCACTTTTGCAATCAAGTCGCGCGAATCTTTCTTTTTGATAACGCGGTTGATGAAACCGACCTGTTTCGGAATAATCTGATTAAGCAACACGCGTCCAACCGTTGTAGCCAACATCTTCTTTTGTTTGAGTTGTTCTTTCAACCACTCACGTTTCTTTTCATCTTTAATCATTTCGACAGCACGGTCAATATCCACTTTTTCATCGCGCTTTCCATCGTAGCGGAGGAAGATGCGGGCGTGCAAGTCTACTTCGCCTTCGTTGTAGGCAATAATGACTTCTGACATATCGCCAAAAATTCTGCCTTCGCCTTTTCGCCCTTTTGCTTCTTTGGTGATGTAATAAATTCCAAGCACCATGTCTTGAGATGGCACAGTAACGGGCTTTCCAGTGGCAGGCAAAATGAGGTTGTGCGCAGAAAGCATCAGCGTTATGGCTTCCATTTGCGCTTCCATTGAAAGCGGGATATGAACTGCCATTTGGTCGCCATCAAAGTCAGCATTAAACGCTGTGCAAACAAGCGGGTGGATTTGAATCGCTTTCCCTTCAATCAAAACGGGTTGGAAGGCTTGAATACCCAAACGGTGTAGCGTAGGCGCACGGTTGAGCAATACTGGGTGACCGTCAATAACTTTTTCAAGCACGTCCCAAATCGCAGGGTCTTTGCGGTCAATCATTTTCTTAGCAGATTTGACTGACTTTGCCAATCCACGTTCTACCAAGCGGCGAATGACAAACGGCTGAAAGAGTTCAATCGCCATGTCTTTTGGCAGTCCGCACTGATGAAGTTTGAGTTCAGGTCCGACAACGATAACCGAGCGGCCTGAATAATCCACGCGCTTGCCAAGCAGGTTTTGGCGGAAGCGACCTTGCTTGCCTTTGAGCGCATCGGAGAGCGACTTCAAGGCGCGATTGCTTTCGCCTGATTTTACTGCGTTTGCCTTGCGCGAGTTATCAATCAATGCGTCAACGGCTTCTTGCAACATGCGCTTTTCGTTTCTCAAAATCACTTCGGGTGCTTTGATGTCAATGAGTTTTTTCAAGCGGTTGTTGCGAATAATGACGCGTCGGTAGAGGTCGTTCAAGTCTGATGTCGCAAAGCGTCCGCCTTCAAGTGGCACGAGTGGGCGCAGTTCAGGCGGAATCACAGGAATCACGTCCATCACCATATACTCTGGCTTATTGCCTTCGTAGCGATACGGTTCAGGAGGTTCAAGCGAAAACTCTTCTTTCTTCTTTGTCTCTTTTGGTGCGGGCTCGTAGGAATTGCGGAAGGCTTCAACGACTTTGAGCCGTTTGAGTGCTTCGGCTTTTTTCTGTTCCGAACTGCTTGTTTTTAGGATTTCGCGTAACTTTCTTGCTTCATCATTGAGGTCTAATCTTTTGAGCAACATTTTAATTGCTTCGCCGCCCATCTTGGCAACAAACTTATCGGGGTGGTCGTCATCGAGGTCTTGGTTATCTTCAAACTCTGAAATAATCTTGTAGTATTCATCTTCGGTCAGGCGGTCCATGCGTTGCAAGCCTTGTTTTTCGCCGGGCTTACCTGCATTGATAACCACATACACTTCGTAATAAATGATGCGCTCGAGTTCTTTCGTTGTCAGGTCTAACAGTGCGCCTAATTTGCTTGGCACTGAACGGAAAAACCAAGTATGCACCACAGGCACTGCTAGCGAGATATGCCCCATGCGTTCACGGCGAACAGATTTTGTTGTAACCTCTACGCCGCAACGGTCGCAGACAATGCCTTTATAGCGGACACGCTTATACTTGCCACAATAGCATTCCCAATCTTTGGTTGGTCCGAAAATCTTTTCGCACATCAGCCCATCGCGTTCAGGCTTATAGGAACGGTAGTTGATGGTTTCGGGCTTTAACACTTCGCCACGAGAACGTGCTAAAATGCTTTCGGGCGACGCAATGCTGATTTTTATCTTCGCAAAGTCGCGTTTGATAGATGGTGAGCTTAGAAATGCCATATCGGCTTCTCCCTTCTCTTGAGTTAGTGAGTTGATGTTAATCTGTTGCTGTTACTGTCGCCGTTATTGAAGTCAGCGGTGCTTTCTTTTCGCTTGGAACAAACAGTCCGTTGAAACAAAGACAACGCATTTATTGAATTATTATGGCACTTTGTCATCGATACGAATCTCGAGACCAAGCCCTTGCAATTCTCTCACCAGCACGTTAAATGATTCTGGCACGGAGGGTTCAGGCAGGTTTTGTCCTTTGACAATAGCTTCGTAGGTTCTTGTGCGCCCAATGACGTCATCGGATTTGACCGTGAGCATTTCTTGCAGAATGTTTGCCGCACCATAGGCTTCGAGTGCCCAGACTTCCATTTCTCCAAACCGCTGTCCGCCAAATTGTGCTTTGCCGCCAAGCGGTTGTTGAGTAATGAGCGAGTAGGGTCCTGTGGAGCGTGCGTGAATTTTATCATCAACCAAGTGCGACAGTTTCATCATGTAGATGTAGCCGACTGTTACTTCTTGGTCAAATTTTTCGCCAGTTCGTCCGTCATAGAGGGTAATTTTTCCGTTTGCAGGCAGTCCAGCTTCTTTCAATTTTTCTTCGACTTCTTCGTAGGTTGCACCGTCGAATATCGGGGTTGCGAATTTCACGCCGAGTCTTTCTGCCGCCCAACCGAGTGCGGTTTCAAATAATTGTCCAATGTTCATGCGGCTTGGCACACCAAGCGGATTCAGCACAATATCAACAGGCGTGCCATCTTCCATGAACGGCATGTCTTCAACAGGGACGATTTTTCCGACAACGCCTTTGTTTCCATGTCGCCCTGCCATTTTGTCGCCCACTTGGAGTTTACGCTTTTGAGCCACATACACCTTCGCCAGTTCTTCAATGCCAGGTTGGAGTTCATCGCCGACACTGATTTTATACTTTTCATTCTCTAACTCATCTTGAATTGTCTTCAAGCGGCGGCGATATTCTTCTATCAATCGGCGGACAATGTTATTGGTTTTTGTGGATTCTACGAATCCATTCTCAATATCAAGTTTTTCGAGCCGTGCTATGTTGGCAAAGGGCTCCAAATTTTCTCGGTTGAACTTCGTGCCTTTGCGGATTTCGGTTTCGCCCTTGTTGTTTTTCACGCCGATAGACTCTTTGTCGCCCAAATAATGCACGAGGCGGTCAAGGAACTTGGCTTGAAGTTCTGCTTTGCGTTTATCGAACTCTTTTTCGAGTTTGGCAATGCGGATTTTCGGGTCTTCGGCAAGTTTCTTTTTGCGGCTGAAAAGTTTAGTTTTAATCACTACGCCTTTCATTCCTGGGGGCGCATGAAGCGAGGCATCTTTCACATCGCTTGACTTTTCGCCGAAAATGGCGCGAAGCAACTTTTCTTCAGGTGTTGGGTCAGTTTCCCCTTTCGGCGTGATTTTACCGATAAGAATATCTTTCTCTTTCACTTCTGCGCCAACACGAATAATGCCGTTCTCATCGAGGTTTCGCAACGCTTCTTCGCTGACGTTGTAAATGTCGCGGGTAAACTGCTCTTCGCCGCGCTTGGTATCGCGCACGGTAAGTTCAAATTCATGGATATGAATTGAGGTATAAACATCTTCGGCGACAATGCGCTCTGAAACAACGATAGCATCTTCAAAGTTATATCCGCGCCATGGCATGAACGCCACCAAGACATTTTTGCCGAGTGCTAATTCGCCATGGTCGGTCGATGACCCATCAGCCAGCACATCACCTTTACGAACACGCTGACCTTCCGAGACAATCGGCTTTTGATTGACACAGGTGTCTTGATTTGAGCGGAAAAACTTTGTGAGTTTATAGGTTTTCAGCGTTTCATTGACATCAATGAGCGAGCCTTCTTCTTCATCATCGAGACGTTGGTCGTAGCGAACAGTGATTTCGGTTGCACTGACCGATTCGACCACGCCGTTTCCTTCGGCGATAATCATCGTTCGTGAATCGCGTGCGACTTTTGCTTCGAGACCTGTTCCAACTAACGGGGCTTCGGCTCGCAAGAGTGGAACGGCTTGGCGTTGCATGTTTGACCCCATCAACGCACGATTTGCATCATCATGCTCGAGGAACGGAATTAGTGCGGCTGCCGCACTGACAATTTGATTCGGTGCGACGTCCATGTAGTTAACCTCTTCGGCTTCTACAAGTGGATAGTCGCCGCGTTTGCGGGCTTGAACACGGTCTTCGGCAATCCGTCCGTTCTTATCCAACGGAATCGTTGCTGGCACGGTGATTTTGTTCTCTTCATCTTCTGCCGAAAGATAGACAACTTTGTTTTCAGGCACGCCGTTCTTTACAGGGCGATATGGCGTTTCAATAAATCCTTTTGGATTGATTTCAGCGTAAATGCAGAACGAAGAGATGAGACCGATGTTTGGACCTTCGGGCGTTTCAATCGGGCAGAGTCGACCGTAGTGCGTGTAATGCACGTCGCGCACTTCGAAGCCGGCACGCTCGCGTGTCAATCCGCCTGGACCCAATGCCGAAGTTCTGCGCTTGTTTGTCAATTCCGCAAGCGGGTTCGTTTGGTCCATAAACTGCGACAGTTGGCTGGTGCCGAAGAATGACATAATCACGCTTGTGACCGTTCTGGCATTTACTAAATCCGACGGCGTAATTTTTTCTGCATCGCGCGCATTAAGTTTTTCCTTGATATTTTTTCCCATTCGGGCAAACCCAACCAAAAACTGCCCTGCCAGTTGTTCGCCAACAGTACGGACACGGCGGTTTGAGAGGTGGTCGACATCATCAACTTCCACTTTTCCATTCAGAAGGCGAATCAAGTAATACATAATTGCCACAATGTCATACTGGGTCAGAACAGTGATTTCTGGATTGACGCCTTCCTTGCCTTTTTCAAAACTGACCGTGCCAATCGTTTCAGAGAGTTTCTCAAAAATCGCTTTGAGTTCTGAATCTTTTTTGACAACCGCCATCAATTCTTTGAACTCGCTCAATAATTTTTTGTTGATGCGGTATCGTCCGACATCGCCCAAGTCATATTTCTTGCTGTTGAAAAAGGTGCGGTCTAGGAGACTTCGTGCCGATTCCAAGTCAGGGGCTTCGTTGGAGCGGAGTTCGCGATAAATTTGCTCTAAGGCTTCTGTCTCTGTTTTGGATTCATCTTTGGCAAGGGTTGTCGTGATGATAGACTTATCTAATGTATCGTCTTTATCGACACGGCTCACCTTGACTTTCTTGACACCGCTTGCTACAAGTAGTTCAATTTCCGATTCTCCGATTATCGTTCCTGCGGGAATTACCTCGCCTGTTTCGGGGTTGATGACATCGTTTGCGAGTTGGCGGTCTAACAGATGCTCGTTGTTTTCAATAGATTTTTTCACATCTAACTCTTCGAGCATATCAAAGAGGCGCAAAATGTCCTCATTTTTCGGAAAGCCGACTGCGCGGAGAAGTGTTGTCGCTAAGAATTTCTTTTTTTGGTCGACATACACATACAGCATGTTGTTGATGTCGGTTTGGAATTCAATCCAAGAGCCGCGCAATGGAACAATTTTTGCCGAATACATTTTCTTTCCGTTGGGGTGCGTGGCTTCGGAGAACACGACGCCCGGCGAGCGATGCAACTGTGCGACAATCACGCGCTCCGCACCATTGATAATAAACGTGCCGCGCTCGGTCATATATGGGATTTTTCCCAAATACACTTCTTGCTCAATCGTTTCTTTCCATTCGGTTTCTTCGGGCTCATCTTTCAGCGAGAGACGAAGTTTCGCTTTTAGCGTAACCTCATATGTAAGTCCGCGCTCAATACATTCTTCAACCGAGTATCGCGGTTTATCGATCGAGTAGCTTTTGTATTCCAACAAATAAAGTCCGCGTGTATCAGTTATAGGAAAACTTTGTCGAAGCACGTTTTCAAGCCCAGTGTTTTGGCGCCGTTCTGGTGGAACATCATCTTGCAAGAAGGCTCTGAATGAGTCTAATTGGACTTTGAGAAGGTCTGGTGGCTCGACGATGTTTGGAAGTTTTGAGAAGGAAATTCTCTCGTTTTTCTTTTTTGCGGTCTTTCTATTCACGATTCCCTCGCTTTTGGAAAGGTTTGGTGTTTTCTTTTGGGACAGTTCTAAAACAGAACAAGGCAGCCGTCTAAAACCAATTGTTAGTTTTTAGACGTTCCAATAACGGAGCGGCTGTGGTTGAATTGGCTTCAAACTTTTTCAACAAACACCTTTGCGACTGATTGTCAGCGACTGAATTGGTCAGAGATACGAAACAGCAAAAGCCCCGCGTCTAATGAGAAGCGGAGCTTTGTCGTTCAAACGGTGGTACAGATACCTACTTGATTTCGACTTCGGCGCCAGCGTCGCGGAGTTCTTTTGCCAATTTTTCGGCTTCTGCCTTTGGCAACCCTTCTTTGACAGGTTTGGGTGCGCCTTCGACAAGGTCTTTGGCTTCTTTGAGTCCGAGGTTAGTTGCGGCACGCACCACTTTAATGACGTTGATTTTATTTGCGCCACTACTTTTGAGAATGACGTCAAATTCGGTCTTCTCTTCCGCAGGGGCGGCAGGTGCGGCACTGCCAGGTGCTGCTGCGCCTGGCATAACCCCTCCCATCATTACTGGTGCTGACGCAGTTACACCGAACTTCGCTTCGAGAGCCTTAACAAGTTCTGCGGCTTCGGTAAGCGTTAATTTGCTAATCTCTTCAACGAGTGTGTCGACTGATGCCATTTGTTCTTTTCCTTTCAAAATTGTTTTTCGGCAATGTTAGAAGCGGACACTGCCCAAAAAAGTTAATTAGTTTGAGTGCGTAATAAACTTGTTGATTTTCGGTTCAATTAGGCTTGCGATGCTTTTTGCTTGGCGATTTGGTCAAGCACATTCACAAGGTTTTGTATCACAGCATTGACCGTGCGTGGCACACCGGCAACAAGCGTATTGACTGTGCCAATCGCTCGTGCGATATTTTCCGCTTTGCTCAGCATGCCTGCAACATCGTTCAGTTGCTTGCTTTCAAAGACTACACCGTCAATCGTTGCCGCCTTGAACTTGAGTTTTTCATTATCAGCCGCAAACTTCTTAATAATTTTTGCAGGTGCAATCGGGTCGTCGTATGCAAGGGCTAACCCTGTCGAGTTCTTCAACGCAGTGAACACTTTGTCGCTGATGTTGGCTTCTTGCATCGCCTTTTTAATCAAGGTGTTTTTCACCACCCGATATTCGATGCCTGCCTTGCGAAATTCATTGCGAAGGTTGCTGATTTCTTCAACGGTTAAACCTGTGAAATCGGTCAGATATATCCCTTGTGCTTTTTTCAGTTTTTCCGCAACTGATGCAATTACTTTTGCTTTTTGCTCTCTTTTCATGGGTAGTTGCCTTTGACAAGTTTATAGTGCGATTTCATCGCGCTTAATTTTAACGCTGGGCGACATGGTGCTGGAAAGATAGACCGACTTGATGTATTGACCCTTTGCCGCTGGTGGCTTTGCGCGAAGCACCGCATCTAAAAACGCATTCACGTTTTCTGTTAGTTTTGTTGTATCAAATGACATTTTGCCAACGCCTGAATGCACAATTCCTGCTTTATCAACACGGAACTCGATTTTGCCAGACTTCACTTCTTTGACGGCTTTTGCGACGTCCATTGTAACCGTTCCTGATTTCGGATTTGGCATCAAGCCACGCGGACCTAACACTTTACCCAACTTACCGACTTCACCCATTGTATCAGGTGTTGCGATGATTACATCGACATCTGTCCACCCGCCTTGAATTTTCTCGACGTATTCGGCTAATCCGACATAATCTGCGCCTGCATCTTTGGCTTCCTGCTCTTTGTTTGCTTTACACATCACGAGAACACGCACGCTTTTTCCAATGCCGTGTGGTAGCACAACCGTGCCGCGCACAATTTGGTCAGCATGCTTTGGGTCAACGCCAAGTCGCACAGCAATATCTAACGTCGCATCAAACTTTGTTGTGGTGATTTCTTTTAGTTTTGCAATCGCTTCTGACACCGTGTATTCGGCGTTTGGTGTCAGTTTCGCAAGTGCCGCTTTGTATTTTTTTCCTGCCATGATGTTTTGAGAAGATTGTGGTTGAAAAAAATCGATGCAACTCTGCTTTTAGCATATTGCATCTCCCACGCAAAAACTTGTTAATCTACAACGGTAATGCCCATGCTTTTCGCCGTGCCTTCAATCATCGACATTGCCGACTCTAATTTTGTTGTGTTCAAATCAGGCAGTTTCATCTCGGCGATTTTTTTAATCTGCGCTCTTGTTACTTGTGCCACTTTATTGCGATTGGGCTGTGCCGACCCTTTTTCAATCTTTGCTTCTTTTAAGAGCAGAACTGAAGCGGGCGGCGTTTTGGTGATAAAAGTGAACGACTTATCGGAGTAGACCGTAATCACAACAGGGATAATTAGACCTTGTTGAGATGCGGTTCTTGCGTTGAATTGTTTGCAAAACTCCATAATGTTCACGCCCTTTTGACCGAGTGCAGGACCAACAGGTGGCGCAGGATTTGCCGCACCAGCAGGAATTTGAAGTTTGATAAATCCTGTTACTTTCTTTGCCATTGTTTATTCTGTGTCAGTTGCAAGATAATTCGTTAATGGGGCTTGTGGTTATGCACTTATCGGTTTGACTTGCGAAAAATCGAGTTCCGTTGGTGTGCTTCGCCCAAAAAATCCGATAAGCACTTTCACTTTCATTTTTTCAGGATTGATTTCTTGAACCGTTCCTGTGAGTGAACTGAACGGTCCGTCTGTGATTTTAACCGTACTTCCAACCTCGAACGGTGCTTTGATTGACATGCGCTTTTCTTCTTGACCATCTTCCAAAATGCGCTTGATTTCATCAGGGCGGAGCGGAGTTGGCTCATCTTTTACGCCCAAAAATCCAATCACTGACGGTGTATCAAGGATAATGCTCTTGGTTTGCTTATCTAAAACAGTTTCAATCAAAATGTACCCAGGAAAGGCATTTTTCGTGCGGCTCTTTTTCTTTCCATCTTTGACTTCCACGAATTTTTCGTAAGGAATGTGAACGGTCGGCAGTTTTTCTTTGATGCCTTGTTTTTCAACCTCCCTGTCGATATGCTCTTTGACCTTTCGCTCATGACCCGAATAGGTGCGCACGGCATACCACTTCACATCAGGGTGTCGCTTCACAGTGGCAACTGACTCTTTTGTTGTCTCAACCGATGTTTGAGATGCTTGTTCTTGCGAAATCACTTCTGGCTCTTGATGTTGCTCTTGTTCATGTGCGTTCATAGTTCAGCCCTCTTATCTCAAAAATTGCTTAATCAGCAAATTCAAACTCTCATCAATTACAAAGGTAAAAAGTGCGAGAATCCCCGCAACTGTCAATACAACAAGGGTCGATTCGCGAAGTTCATCTTTGGAAGGCCAAGTCACCTTTTTCATTTCTGCGACCACATCGTTGTAGTAATTACCGATTTTTTCGGTCAGTTTCATTAGCCTTTGTGTTCGAGATTGAGTTGAGAATTAGGCGCATCTCAGTTGCGACTTTGCACGGGCGGTAGGACTCGAACCCACAACCAACGGTTTTGGAGACCGCTACTCTACCGATTGAGCTACGCCCGTATTTGTAAGTCTTTCGAGCTGATGACCGGGATTGAACCGGTGACCTCGTCCTTACCAAGGACGTGCTCTACCAACTGAGCTACATCAGCACAACAGTTCTTCACCTAAACCTTCGTGGGTAGGGAAGGATTCGAACCTCCGAAGACATCAGTCGGCTGATTTACAGTCAGCTGCGGTTGACCACTTCGCGTACCTACCCAAGCCGAGCTGGTGAAGGGACTTGAACCCCCGGCCGGCTGATTACAAATCAGCTGCTCTACCAACTGAGCTACACCAGCACTTGCAGGTTTTCAAAAAAACTTTGCGACCAACTCACACCCCTTTCTCTACACGCCGTCAAATGCTTCACAAGAATTGATAAAAGCAATAGCATCGTGTAGAAAAAAGGGCTACAAAAGTAGTATTTCGTTCTCAAAATTCCAAAACTTTCAAAAATTATTTTTCGCCCCAATCAAAATGATTTACACAAAAAGTTTTCAGCAGAAAAAAATTACTTGTCGTTTGAAACTTTATGGTCAAGTTTTTAGTATTAGTAACTGTTATCATTAACAAAAAAAGAAAGGACTAAATCATGTTGAATCACAACACGAAAACACGCAAAAATCTTGAATCTGCTTTTGCAGGCGAGGCAATGGCATTTCGCCGTTATCTTTATTTTGGCGAAATCGCACGCGAACTGGGAAACGAAGAAGTCGCTCAACTTTTTGAAAAGACCGCCAAAGACGAGTTCGGACACGCGGTTGCACACTTGCAACTCCTTTATCCGAAGCAAGGGATGACGGTTGAAAAGTTGCTTGAACTTGCGGCAGAAGGCGAACTTTACGAGACCAATCAGATGTATCCGCAGTTTGAGCGAGAAGCGATTGAAGAAGGAAATTTAGATGCTGTCGCCGAGTTTCGCGAGCAAGCCAAAGAATCTCTTGAACACGCCGAAATGTTCAGAGCGGCAGCAAAGCGATTTAAATCATTCGCCAAAGTTGAGCGCGAACATGCCCAAAATTACTTGAACGCACTTGAAAAAGTTCGTGCATCGCAATCGCAAGAATCAACAACGGTCTAATTTGTCCTTTGAAATCGCGGCGGTGAGATTTGCTGCATCTCGCCGCTGTGATTTATTTTTCAACCTTTCAAAAGCAATGTTTATGAGAAGGCTCTTGACGCTTGTGTTTTTTCTTGGCGTGCATACCTGTTTATCGGCACAGCCAAAAGACGTGTTTCTTGCGGCGCGATTAGGCGACCGAGAAACGATTGAAACCGCACTTAATCACGGCACCGCGATTGATACGGCAACGGCAAGAGGCTTCACGATGCTGATGTTAGCCGTCTACAACAAACGAACTCACTTATCTTATTTTCTCATTGAGCGCGGCGCAAACATTCACTTGACCGATTTTATGGGAAACACCGTTCTGATGAGTGCGGCGTTCAAAGGCGAAACTGAACTCGCCCGACACTTGATTGAAAAAGGCGCAAACGTGAATGCACGAAATTCACTCGGCGTTACTGCGCTAATGTTTGCGGCAATGGCAGGACACAAAGAAACGGTTTCTATGCTGATTCAACACGGCGCAGATGTGAATGCAATCGACCAACGCGGTTTCACTGCACTTGCTTTGGCTCTCCACAACGGCGCAAAAGAAATTGTTGAGTTGCTTTCAGGATTAAGCGGCATCGCACGCTAAACAGAATAGAACAATTCGTTTGCTCAATGCGTTAAGGTAAGATGTCTTGTTAGTACTTTTTTGAACTTTTCTAACCAAGCAGTATGTCTGAAATCAAAGAGAAAGTTGCCGGACAGCGATACTCGCGTCAGCGTGAAGAGATTTTGCGCGTGGTGCAAACTACGGACACACACCCGACTGCCGACTGGGTCTATGAGCAAGTTCGCAAAATCTTGCCCCACGTCAGTCTCGGCACAGTGTATCGCAATTTGAATCTGCTTGCCGATGAAGGCTTGATTCAGCGCGTTATTTTGGATGACGGCATCGTGCGATTTGACGGCAATACCCACGACCATCATCACTTCATCTGCACCAAAACAGGCAAAATTTATGACATCGTGTTGCCACTTGGCGATGAACTTTTGGCAAAATTCAATGCAGAGATGAATAAGCATCATTTTAAGGCGACGCATTTCAAGATTGAATTTTATGGCGAAAAGGAGTAACGGATGACTGCGGCGGTTTTAGATGGTATCAATCTTCCCCTTCAACTGAAATCCGTTGAAACACCGCGCCTTTCTGACAAGCACGCTGTTGTGCGCCTTCACGCCGCCGCCCTCAATCACCGTGATTTGTGGATTCAAAAAGGACAATATGCAGACTTGAAATTTCCGATTATTCTTGGCTCGGACGGCGCAGGCGTGGTTGCGGAATGTTCAGACTCGCGCTGGGTTGGCAAAGAAGTGATTATCAATCCAAGTTTGGACTGGGGCGAAAGCGAGAAGGCACAGCAAAAATCGTTTCGCATTTTAGGGCTTCCTGACGACGGCACCTTCGCCGAATATGTCAAAGTTCCGATTGAAAATCTCTTTGAAAAACCTGCGCATCTTTCTTGGACGGAAGCGGCGGCATTGCCCTTAGCGGGATTGACCGCCTATCGCGCCCTTTTCTCTCGCGCTCACTTGAAGCCCAAAGAGAAAGTCTTGATTACAGGCATTGGCGGCGGCGTTGCACTGTTTGCATTACAATTCGCACTTGCGATTGGCGCAGAGGTTTGGGTGACTTCTGGTTCAGATGAAAAACTTGCCAAAGCGATTTCGCTGGGCGCAACAGGCGGCGCAAATTATCGCTCATCGACATGGGATTCTGAACTCAACTCGATTGGCTTTGATGTAATTTTAGATAGCGCGGGCGGCGACGGCTTCTTGAAACTCATTGAACTTGCAACGCCGGGTGGCCGGATTGCCTTTGTTGGCGCAACATGCGGCACACCCTCTTCCTTCCCAATGCGACGGGTTTTTTGGAAACAACTTTCTATTTTAGGCTCAACGATGGGCTCACCAAAGGATTTCTCACAGATGATTGATTTTGTGAAATCCAATCAAGTGATTCCGATGGTGAGCGATGTTCTTTCACTTTCCGATGCTGAACACGCGTTGCGAAAAATGAGCAACGCAGAACAGTTCGGCAAAATCGTCTTACACATCAACTAACTTTTCAGGAGGTAAATTATGTCGACCGAAGTCCGAGTGAAACACACCACGCCTGCCGTTATGGCATCGTTAGACCAGCAAATTGCCAGTGCGGCAATTCTTTCCGTGAAATACAAAAAATTTCATTGGTATGTCTCTGGTCCGTTCTTCAAGCCGTTGCATGAGTTGTTTGATGAGCATTATCGCCAACTTGTTGAAATCATTGATGATTTAGCGGAACGCTCGCGTGCGATTGGCGGCTACCCTGTTGGCACGACACGCGAATTTTTAGAGCTCTCGCTTGTTACCGATGCCGAAGGCACCATGTTCTCACCACTTGAAATGGTCGAGATGCTTCACGCCGATACCGATAAAATCATCGACACGCTTCATCATCAGATTGAACTTGCAACGAAAGATAATGACCCAGGCACGGCAGATATTCTCACCAGCATTGTGCAGATTTATCAAAAGCAAGCATGGTATTTGGCAGAGACCAAAGCACGAAAAGCGTTAAGCGAATTTTAAGCACCGATTAAACGCTGTTACCAAAGGCTTTCCACTGCGGAAAGCCTTTTTTATTTCTTGAACTGCTTGACCAATTCAGCAATGGCTTGGTCGGAAAGTTTCGGTAGAGTTGAGGATTTGACTTCTCGCGAGGTTTGGCGTGTGGCACTTGGCACAATGGGCGCATTCCCTGCTTTCAAGCGAATCCGCTCTTCAATGATTTCGGAGAAACTTTTTGGAGCCTGCTCTGCAACGGCTTTCTTCTCTTCACTTGTTGCGTTTTCAGGAATTGGGTTGCCGTTGGCATCATTGACGGGATTGGTCTCGAAGGCAATTCGCTTGATGTTGAGCAAATGAAGCGGCGTGAT
>Ga0308409_1000386_pt1 | contig 24336 bp, 25 predicted proteins | sample HotsprSampleMSe4_FD_203469 | JGI IMG/M metagenome (GOLD analysis project Ga0308409, IMG submission 203469) | Hot spring phototrophic mat microbial communities from Mushroom Spring, Yellowstone National Park, Wyoming, United States - 20060912_MSe4 ... | reverse complement strand
TTTTTAACTTTTTAAGAAATTTGTAAATTATTATTGACATAATTTTTCTAAATGTGTTATTATTTAAAAATATGACTGGGAAAAACAAAAACTATTACTTTTTCTTTTACCCCACTTTAGGCGGGGTAGTTTTTTAGTGGGTAAAAACTAACATTTCAACCCGCCAACGGCGGGGTTTTTTGTTATTAGTTTAATTTGATTAAACACTTATGAAAATCTTTTTAGACAGCGCCAATCTTGAGGAGATTGAAAAGGCCTCAAAATTAAAAGTAGTTGATGGCATAACCACCAATCCTACTCTTGTGGCAAAAAGTGGGACAAATCTTTCAATGATGAAGTTAATCAAAAAATTTGTTCTTTAATTTCTGGGCCAGTCAGTGTTGAAGGAGTAGCAATAAAAAAAGATGAGATTATTAAGGAAGGAATAGGATTGACTAAAATTGATAAAAATAATATATCATCATCTTTTATAACAAGGTATGATTTTATAGATCCCAACTGAGTCGGGATGACAGAAAATGAGAGATTTTTATTTTGACTTGGTAAAACCAAGCCTGATTTGGTAAAACCACGTTTGACGTGGTAAAATATTTAAATGAAAAACCACTACTGTCAAATCTATCTTGTGCGTCATGGATTGACTGACTGGAACGAAAAAGGACTTCTTCAAGGTCAAAGTAATATTCCTTTAAACAAAGATGGAGAAAAACAGGCGTTTGAAGCGGCGAAAAAACATTTTAAAAAAATCAAGTTTGCGGCGATTTTTTCTTCTGATTTAGTTCGCGCCAAAAGAACAGCTGAAATTATCGCTTTGGAGAAAAAGATGGCGGTTGAAACATCAGTTCTTCTTCGCGAGCGTGATTTTGGTCCGTTTGAAGGAAAACATTGGCAAGAGGTGGAAAAGGAGTTAAGAATGAGTATTAAAGAGCTTAGGATTTTATCAGATGAATTGGCTAAAAAACTGGGGATTGAATCGGATGAAAAGATGATGGAGCGGTTTTTGCGCTTTTTGCGAGAAGTTGCGGTTGCCTATCGGGGTAAAAATGTTTTAATTGTTACTCACGGAAGTGTGATGCGGGTTTTTTTAACAAAACTAGGTTATCTTTCCAAGGAAGAATCACGTCAGGTTTTTATTAAAAATTTGGCTTTTATTAAATTTTTATCGGATGGAGTTGATTTTTTTGTTAAAGAGGTTTTTGGAGTGGAGAAAAAATAACGTTTTTTGGTAAAATTTTTAAATGAAAAGAAATACATCTTATTTAATTTTAAAGGCGATTAGGGAAGCAAAGAAGATTTTAATTAATATTCATCCTCATGCCGATTTAGATTCAGTAAGTAGTGCTTTAGCCTTTAAAAAAGTAATTGAACAAATTGATGGTAAAAAAAAGGTTTTGGTGGTTTCGCCAGAAACGATTAAAGAAGATTTTTCTTTTTTGGGAGAAGAAGTTAAGAATATAAAAGTAATTGATTTTTCTTCATTTGATTTTTCCTCTTTTGATTTGTTTTTGATTTTAGATGCCTCAAGCAATGATCGAGTCACCGGTTCAAAAAAAATTTTTTTACCAAGGTCGATAAAAAAAATTGTTGTTGATCATCATTTAAATAATCAAATTGTTGCTGATATTAAGTTAATTAATGAAAAAGCATGTGCTACTTGTGAAATATTGTTCAAACTTTTTTCTGATTGGCAGATAAAAATTGATCGTTATTTGGCTACTTTGATTTTGGCGGGAATGGCTGGAGATACGGTTTTTTTTCGATATTTTTCTGATGTAAAAAATCAATGGAAATTGGTGGCGCGTCTTTTGAGATTGAGAGCTGATTTTTTCTTAATTCGTAAAAATTATTTTTCTTATTCTTTGCCATTTTTGCAGTTTTTGGGTGAGTTTTTAAGACGATTAAAAATTGAAAAAAAAGATGGTAAAAAATTTGCCTGGGCAGCGATGAGTTTTACTGATTATCAACAATTTGATTTGTCATCAACCGGTCAAAGTTTTGTTGCTGACTTGTTCTTAGCAGCTATAAAAGAAGTGGATTTTGGTTTTTTGATTTTGGAAAAAGAGAAAAATAAACTGTCGTTAAGTTTTCGTTCAAAAGAAGAAATTAATGTGGCAGAAATTGCCCAAAGATTAGGAGGAGGGGGTCATAAAAATGCCGCTGGGGCAACGGTTGAGGGAGAGTTTGAGAAGATGGTAGAGGAGATTTTGAAGGTGGTTAAAAGTAGTTAAAATTAATCTATAACACCTTAGGAGGTGTTAAATTGGTAATGAAATAGAGATAAATAGAGATAAGTAGAGATAAATGGAGATTGGGAGAGTAAAATTTAGTGTAAATGTTGTGTAAAAATGGTGTAAACATGGTGTAAACGTTGTGTAAAAAGTAGTATAAAAGTTGTGTAAACCAAGTCTGACTTTGTAAAGGTGGTGTAAAAGTGGTTTAAGTGTTATACTGTCATTCCTGCGTAAGCAGGAATCTATATAATAATACCTTATTGTAAAAAGAGATATAAATTTTATAGATTCCTGGTCAAGCCAGGAATGACATATAGATTCCTGATCAAGCTCGCCCTCCAAATCGGAGGGTGAAAAATAACAAAAAAATTAATGTTTAACGTTTCACGTTATCCGTTCCACTTTACACTTTTAAGACGTTAGAAGTTAGATGTTAGATGTTTGGTGTTAGATGTTAAGTGTTAGATGCTTGGTGTTAGATGTTTGGTGTTAGAAGTTAGATGTTAGGTGATTTTGTGATTTTTGGAGTTGGGGTTTGTTGAGGGTCGATACCTTGAAAGATTATTTTTATTGCTTTTTGAATTTCTTCGAAGTTGTTTTCACCAGCTTTTGGGATAAGAATATATTGGCCATCATCAGAAATACTTTCATCTAAATAATTTTTAGTTGATAAGATGTAAGTAAAAAACTGATATTTTTCCGCATAAACTATTTCTTTGGAAAATTTTGGGATTTGAGAAAGAGGAAAATCGGTTTTAAAGTGATCGCCCAGTTGGTCCAAAAGAGGAGGAATTTTAGTAATTAGATTAAGGGATAAGATCTTATCTTTAACCGCTTCAAGAAGAAGATGTTGACGACGGGCTCTTGAAAAATCAGAACCATCTTCTAAAGAATGACGGGAGCGAGCAAATTTTAAAGCCGTTTCTCCATTCATATGAGTTTTGCCTTTTTTAAAAACCAAAGTTTCGTAGCGACAAGGAAAAGCTAAATGGGGTGATTCGGTGGCGTTTTTTAAAAACTCATCCAGTTTTGAATTGTCTTTTAAGAGACGTTCTTTATCTTCTGGATTATAACCTGGCTTTAAAAATGGTTCAACTTCTTTAAACATTTTTTCGGTTTCTTCATCGCAAAGATCGTTTTCCTTACCATCAATAGGGTAGACAGGATCGGTAAATGATTTTTCAACCTCAACATCAACACCTCCTAAAATATCAATTGCTTTTTTAAACCCTTCAAAGTCAACGGCCGCATAATAGTCAATTGGGATATCAAAGATTTTTCCGATAATAAATTTGGTAAAAGTGGCATCATCTTTTTTGCCTAAAAATTTTTCATCAATTTGAGGATAGTTTTTTGGAAAAAGCTCCATCTGATAAACGGCATTAATTTTTGAAAAGAATTTTGAACCATCTTTTGTTGGCAGAGGTACCCAAAGATCACGAGGAAGGGAAACAAGAGCTGCTTTTTTGTTTTTGGTATCTAAGTGAAAAATCATGATTGTGTCTGTTAGATAAGCTCCTTCGTGTTTTCCACCCCCATAACCAAAGATTAAGAAGTTAAATTCGGTTTTATCATTTTGGATTTGATCATTTTTTGGAGTGTAGATTTTTTGATAGAAGCGATTGATTTTTAAACCAACAAAAACAAGATAGGCTAAAAAAATCCCAAGAATGATTAAGAAGATTTTTTTCATAAAGAATGATTATACCTTAAAATTAAAAATTTTAAATCTTTGCCTTCTTTAAAATATTTTCAATTACTTTATCATTTATCTGATGATATCTTCCACGATGAGAAAGTAAAGCGCCAGAAAAAGTTTTGGGAATATGTAAAAGCTCATGAATTAAAGTTTTTATTTGATCACGTTTTGATAGTTTATCAAAGCGTTTAGCATTAACCTCAATGATATAACAAGGTTTTATCCCGCAAACTTCGGCAAACAACCGACTCATTCCCCAAATTCGAGCAATCGCCCGAGTTTTAGCGTCAAAAGAACGGATACAATAGATTCTTTTTTCATCGATATAATCCATTTCTAACTTTTTAATTAACTTACCGACTTTTTCTTTAACATCTTTGGCGATTTGGTATTGCATAAAACTTAGTATATAATATTTACGATGAATAATTTAGAAGCATTAAGGCAAAAGGAAGAAAAACTGCCTGATCTTACTTTTACTCAAGAAAATTCGCCATTGACAAAAATAGATGAAGATTTTTCTCCAATTGGAGATAAAAGTTTTTCTCAATGGTTGGATTTTTTTTCACAAAATAGTAATGGATACGGTTTTTCTGTTTTGGAGATTGGTGGAGGAGTAAATCAAGTGGCAGCGAGTCAAATCCTTGAACGATTTCCCAATCTTTATCTTTTTGAAGTCGAAAAAAGAAAAGTCGATTATCAAGTGAGAAAAAATTTGCAAAAAACATCACGTCATTACCTTTTTCAAAAAGGATTTTCTGAGGCGATTGAAGAATTGGAGAAAAAGCCTTGTTTTTCGATAATCTTTGCTCATAATGTTTTAAATCATTTGCCCAACCCCTTTTTTATTATTGAACAAAGTTGGCCGTTTTTGCAAGATGGCGGAATTTTTTTGCCAACGGGGTTTTAATTTATCAAGAAGAGTGGGAAAAAATTGTTAATTTTTTAGAAAAAAACGGCTTTCAATTTTCTTTTAGATATGAGTTGGTTTCTTCATTTTTAAGAAAAAAAGGAATTGTTTCTGTAAGTTTTACCATTATTAAAAACAGGGAATATTTTGATTTACCGTTAAAAGAAGGAGAAGATCTTACTGATTTTGAAGGTCGAGTGCTTGGACCAAAAGAATTTTTTTTCAACGGCGCTATTGATTTTTAATGAGTTTTAATTCTATAATTTATTAAATGATTACTTTAAATCTCAAAATCAATCCTCAAAAAGAAGTTGATTTGTCGGTTGAAATAGTTGAGCGAAAAGGCTTGGGACATCCGGATACAATCTGTGATTTGGTAGTTGATCAGTTATCAATTCGTCTTTCTCAAATTTACAAAAAAGAGTTTGGGGTAATTCCTCATTTTAATATTGACAAAGCCCTTCTTGCTGCCGGTACTGCAGAAAATCGTTTTGGTGGAGGAAAGATAATAAAACCGATGCTTTTTGTCATCGGTGACCGGGCCACCGAAAAATTGGGTAGGAAAAAAATTAATCTAAAAAAAATTATTGAGTTAGAAATTTATCAATTTTTAAAAGAAAAATATCGGTTTTTAAATAAGAAAAACTTTATTATCCAAAATGAGATAAAACCTGCTTCCTCATCTTTAGCTGATATCTTTGCCCGGGGAGGAAAAATTCTGCCCGCCAATGATACTTCAGCCTTGGTTGGTTATGCGCCAATGACTAAGCTTGAGACAATTGTTTTTAATCTAGAAAGATTTATCAATAGTTCTTCTTTTAAAAAACAATTTCCAGAAACAGGGGAAGATGTAAAGATTATGGGCTATCGAGAGGGAGAAAAAATTCATTTAGTTTTGGCGATTGCTTTTGTTGATCGATTTGTCAAAAATGAAGATGATTATTTTGAAAAAAAAAGACAAGTTTTTTTGGCAATTGAAAAGTTTTTGCAAAAAAATTTTGCCCAAAAAATCAGTTTTGAGATAAATACGTTAGATCAAAAAGGGCGGGGAGTGGCAGGTTGTTACTTAACCGTTACTGGCACATCGGCTGATTCAGGAGATTCCGGGGAAGTGGGCCGGGGTAATAGGGTCAATGGGGTTATTCCTTTAAATCGAGTGGCAGGAAGTGAAGCTTCAGCTGGTAAGAATTGTGTTTCCCATGTTGGAAAAATTTACAATCTTTTATCGTTTAAAATCGCTGATGAGATTTATAAAAAAACTGGTAAAAAAAATACGGTTTGGTTGGTCTCAAAAATCGGAAAGCCTGTTAATCAACCGAATTTGATTTCAGTTTCTGTTGAGGATTTGGATAAAAAAATTAAAGAGAAAGTTGAAGAAATTGTTGAAAAAAACTTTTTTCAGATTGAAGATTTTATTGATAATTTGATATTGGGTAAGTTTCGGATGGTTTAAAATAATTTTAAATTAAATATATATAAGATTGAATTGATTTCAAAATCTATCTTCTTTAAGACTCTCGTTCTAATGGAGCAAAAGTTTTTTTATTAACAAGGATTGATTGCAAAATTGGGTTAATTTGGCATATCATAATTTTTAATGAGAAAAATAATTTTTTATTTCTGTTTCTTTTTCCAAAAGTAATAAATAATAATTAGAGGAAGGGTGAGTGGCAGATAAACAAAAATCCAAATTAATAAATTAGCAATCTTTCTTAAGGTTAAGATTAGGGAACGAACTGCTTCTTTAAAAACTACCTGTGGTCGCCAACTTTCAGCCGGGGCGTAAGGAAGAGAAAGTTCATCCGTTGAAAGATAAATAGTTATTTTTGCTAATTGAGCTTTTTTTTCTAAGTATTTTTTTTGACCAACTAAGACATCGATTTGCTGTTGAAGATTGATGAGTTCTCTTTGGACCTCTAAAATTTCTGAGACCTTACTGGCTTTTTCCATAATTTCCTCAAACTTAGTCTTAGTCTTATATAAAGTTTTAAGGCTAGCTTCGATATCAGTATATTCTTCGGTGATGTCGGTTCCAGAAAGGTTTTCAGAAACTACTTTTACCGCAAGTTTTTTAAATTCAGTCAAAGCTTGGTCAAGTTTTTTGGCAGGAACGCGAACGGTGATGGTAGCAGAGGCAGCTTCTTGAGGATTGTCAAAATAACTTTGGACCATAAAACCACCCATTTTTTCTGTTTTTTCTAAAATCTTTTTTTGGGTGGAAGAAACATTTTTTACCACTAAAGAAAGATAAGACTCTTTAGTAATTAGGCGGTTTTGAGATTCAGTTGGTTGAGATGGTTGAAAAGAAAATGATTCAGGTACCGCGCCACCAATGGCTAATTTTTCTGCTTTTGGGTAAGAGTTTTGTTCTTTAAAAGCAAAAGGATAAACGATAGGGATTTTATTTTTTAAAATAAGAAAAAGAATGATGAAGATTAAAAAAGTAGAGAGTTTATTTTTTTTAATCCAGTTTACAATTGAAGTCAGCATAAATTTAAAAATTTCTACCAAGTATGACTTGGTTTCACTCATTAAAATTGGGAATATTGGGTATATTAGCTGGCGGTGGGGGAGTTGTTGATTGATTAAGATTGGCTTTTTGTTCTAAATCAGAAAGGATTGAAGATAAAGGATCAGCAGGTTGAGAAGAAGCGGTGTTTGGTGCTTGGTTAACAACGGGTGGACTTTGAGTCGGTGAAGTTTCTGCTGTTGGTTGATTGGAGGAGGAAGAAGATGGGTAAGGTGGAGGAGAAGTTTCCTGTTGATTAATTGGTTGTGTTTGAGTTGGTGGTTGAGGGGAAGTTGATTGAGGAGGCTGGGTAACATCAGCTGAAGCTTGAGCAACTGATTCTTCTTCTTTAAAGCCTAAAACTTGATCAAACTCTTCTTTCGTAAAACCTTTTAAAACAATAATTTGGCCGTCGTCTTTTTCAATTTTAGTCACTGGGGTTCCGGCAAAGTTATTGGAAACGGCCAACATTTCTGTCAACCACTCTCGATTTTGCTCTAAATTTTTTTCTTCATAAGCAAGATTGTGAGATTGTAGATATTCTTTCTCCGCTTTGGAGAATTGACAATCAGAGACAGTATAAACAGTAATTTTCATAGTATAAATTCACTATAAATAAAAATTTTTTATTTGTCAATAACATTTTTAAAGTTGAAATCAGTTGAAATCAGTTATAATCAGTTGGAATTAGTTTAATCTAAGCGAAATAAAAGAGTTAGAATTGGTTATAATTAAAGTTATGGGGAGTATAGATAATTTAAGAATATATATAAAAAAGCGTTAGAGTTAGGTATTTAATCGCTGATTTTAACTGACTTTGACTGATTTTTAACTGATTTGGAATTTTTGGTTTTATCAAAAATTCCTAACTGTTTAAGCTTCCACATAAATAAAGCCCCTTTTTTTCGGGCATTTGAGTCGATAACAAAGCGTAACGCTTCTTCTAAAACCGGCCGGGGGATAGTTTTGGCCAGTTTTATATACAAACTTTTTCTTTTTGGCTCACCCAGTTTTTCAGCCAAATAAATCCCAAACGCTTGAAAGTCACGAGAAATGTATTTGTCTTTTAATGGGTCAAAGTTTTTTAGGATATCTTTGATGGATTGCATAATATTTATCTCAAAACTCAAATGTCAAATGTCAAAACTAAATCTTAAAACTTAAAAACTTATGATCTATTTTTACCTTTTAAAGTCAATAAACTTGAACCTAACATTTTTGCAATTTCTTTAGCTTCTTTTAAAAGAGAATCGATTAAATTGATATTTTCTACTAATTTAGCATCTTTTAAAAGACTTAACCAGTATCGTGTTTCATTAGCTGATTTTAAAGATATCTCATAAAATTTAATGAAATCTTTTTTAGAAGAAGAGGATTTTGCTTCGATTAAATTGGCGCCAATTGATGTAGCCGCTCTTAAAAGTTGATCTCTAATTATCCAATAAACTTTTTTTCCAGGTAAATTAGAAACAAATTTAATAATCATTAATGAAAATTGATATGCTCGATATCGAATATTAGATTTTAGATTTACGTTTTGGTTTTGAGTTTTGAGTTTTGACATTTGAGATTTTATTATTATTTTATCATTTTAGTTTTAAAAGAAAGAGTTGTTAGGAGGTTTTTTTATTTAAGATTTCCTTATATATTTTTTCATACTCATCAACCATTTTTTCAACCGTAAAATTTTTCTCAACATGTTCTCGACAAGCTTTTCTCATTTTTCTATACTGTTCTTCGGGCATTGAGTAAATTCGCTCAACCGCCTCACAAAGACCTTCAATACCGGTTTTTTTGATAATAAAGTCTCCTCTTATATCATCATCTGATGGATTGACAATAAATCCTGTTTTGCCATCTTTTATCACCTCAGGGGCAGAGCCGCGAGCAAAAGCAACAACAGGGGTACCAGTCGCCATTGCCTCAATCATCACCAACCCAAACGGTTCTTCCCATTGGATGGGGAAGAGGAAGAGTTTGGGGTTAGATAGTATTTTGTTCTTTTCCACAAAAGTTAGTTTTTCAATAAATGTTACTAAATTAGACAAGTTTTTTATTAACGGCTTAATTTTGTTTTCAAAAAACATCTTATTTTGGATCAACCCTGAAATTATAGTTTTTTTCTTTAATTTTTTCGCTATTTGAAGAACTGTATCGCAACCCTTAGGCATATTTGGATCTATTCTACCAATCCATATTATATTTATATCATTGCCATTACTCTCTGAAAAATGAAAATCGTTTAAATTTAATCCATGATGAATTAGAAATTTTTTACTTTTTTGGAATAAATGCTATTTTTTCATATTGAAATTAAAAAGGAAATATGAAGTATAAATTTCTATTAATACCAAAGAAATTTTTTTCATATAAATTTTTATAGTAAAAAATTAAGAAGAAATCTACCAAAAAATATTGAATAACCAAACATTTTTTTACTAAATAGTTTAGATTGAAAGTGATAGCGGGATAAGAAGATTAATCAACTATAAAGTCGTATTTTTCTTTATTTATTAATAATTTAATTATAATAGTAGACGTATAAATAGTTGATATAAACTGTTCCTTTTTCGTCCTTATTTGATTTAATTCTCCTTTAAAAAAGTACCAATTCTTTTCTTTTATTCTTTTAACGATTGATAAAAAATTTTTATAAGATTAATTTTTTTAGTTTCAATAGAGTTTTTGATAGCATAGAGATCAACACTGCATCCTCTTTTTTATTGTTCAAGTATAAAATTTGCTGTCCATACTTCAGAACCTCCTTAACTTTATTTTATAGTGGGTTGGGTAAGAGAAGATATTAATGCTATTTTCATTGTTTTTTATGATTACATGAAATATTTATAATCATATTTTTAATTTCTTCATACATTACTTTTTCCCCGCTAGAATAATATTTAGATTGAGATTTTTTCATTTGTATAATTTGGTGATAGTTATAAAGGAGATTTTTAACCTCTTTTTCGACTTCTTCGATCGGCGAGTATTTGTAAAACATTTTACATAAGTTAAGTTTGGCAAAAGGTAGTATTTCTTCAGGATTTAATCTAGGGAACAACTTTTTAAATCTTATTTTTACGTTCGCGATTACAGGAACATTAGCTGCAATGGCTTGAGATAACGTGCTTAGTCCTTGATGTTGAAATACAAGATCTGCGCTGGCAAGATATTGATAAAATACGTTGGCATTTTCAATTTTTGGATTTAAAATACAAAAATTTTCTACTGTCTTAGGCAAACTATGATGAGGATAATTTCCTACCGCTATTATTTTTATTCTTTTTTTTTGTTTTATAAATTTTTTTACCATACGAATAATTTTTTTTAAAACCCAGAATTGAGCAGTTGACCCCCAGCCACTAAAGTAACAAAAGATATATTTTTCTGAAGGTAAAATATTTAGTTTTTTTCTAATTTTTTCTTTTTGTTTTTCGGATAATTTTTTATAAGAAGGAATGAAACCAACAACAGATATTTTTTTTCGTAAATAAGAAGGAATAAAAAAATAACCTCCATTTTCTTTTAATCCTAGTTCAAATACTTTTTGAGGGAAATTTATGAAGTATTTATGAATCCATTTTATCTGCGAAAACTTAGTGGGTATATCATTAATTAACCAATTAGAGTCAATACTAACTGTTAAAATTTTTGGGAAAGGTGATTTTTCTCTAAATTCTGAATAACTATTAAACATTTTTGAATTACAGAAAACAATAACATTGGGTTTTTCTTTTAATGCTAAATTAATGAGTTGTTGGGGATTTTTGGTGATTAAATAAGGAAACTTATGAGATATAAAATTTATATTTTCTTCTTGAGCTAAGGCAAAAATAACTTTTTCATTTTTTGATTCTAAATATTTAGCAAAAGCATATCCTTGCGATGTTTCACCTGGACCCATTGTGGCAATAAGATATTTAGCCATAAAAAAATAGTTAATTATCCAAAAACTTTATTAATTTATTTTTATAATTTTTTATAGATTTAGTAATGGAATAAAAAAAGGCGCGAGTCTCAGGTCCAATAAAATAAATTTTATCACTTCTTTCCATAAGATTTAAGATTAGTTTTGAAATTTGATCTAAGTATGGATAAATCATAGAAAAACCATGATAAGCTATTGGTGAAAAATTTAAAATAAAAGAGAAGGAATTATTGATTATTTCGTCTTTTATACAAAAATTAAAATTTTCTAATTTTTCTAATAATGGCTTTTTCCCTTTAGGATAATCAAAATCTCTTTCGGCAAATCTATTGGAAATAATTATAGGTAAAGCAAAAATCTCCTTTTCTATTACTTTTTTCACTTTTTGAATGTTTTTTTTAGTATTAAATGCAATGATAAGGGTTTTTTGAGGAGAAAAGCGCTTAGTAATTTTTTTATTTTTAAGTTTGATAATTTCTGAAGCGGCGATTTTAGCACCATTAAATTCATTATTATGAAGTTTTTCTATTTTAGAAACTATTTTTTTATAGAAAATTTCATCTTTGATCAGTTTTTTAAAATAGTTTAAACAGTAATAGTTAAATTTTGGAAAAAATGGGAAAGTGTTGGCAATATTTTTGTCAAGCCAATTTTTCTTAAGCCCGCTATCAGCGACAGTAATTAAGGGCTTTTGTAGAGAAAGAACTTCTAGTACTTGTTGGTAACCAAATTTAGTGATTACAATATCAGAAGCTAGTATTAGATCACGAATTTCATTTTGATTCAATTTTTCCTTTATTAAATAAATATTTTCTTTGTTTTTTTCTCTTAACAAACTTAATTCGTCGTCATTAATATGAGAAGGAGTAATAAGAAGATGATTAATATCTGAAAAATCTATTTTACTTATCATCTTTTTTACAAATTTAAAAACTTTTTCGTTATATGCAATATATAAAATATTTTTTCTTTCTTTATTTTTGATTTTAAAAGTCTCAGCCACTTTATTACGATAAAAGGAAGTATCTTGATTATAAGCTTCAAAAAAAGGAGGAATAAGAACCGCTTTTTTAAATTTTTTTAAATAGGACTGAAAATAATTTATTCCAGTAAGAAGAATTAAATCAGCAAGGTGGTAAAAAATATTGTATAGCTTTTCTTTGAACTGTTTAGTATTATAAATATTGTCAAAAACACATATTGGTTTTTTTAGATTTTTGTAAACATACCAAAATATTAATGAAGGAAGGGACATATTGGTAGGAAAGTCGCAAAATATGATTACTTTAGCCGAGTCAATATACTCTTTTAATTTTATATCCTCAGGAGTATTGGTCGGGAAAAAGAAACGATTATAGTTTAGATTAATGACAGGTAGATTGTGTTTTTCTAACCAAGTTGAATCACCATGATTAATTATTAAAACTTCTTCCCTTGGGAGAAAATTAATTATGTTAATAGCTTTAGTTTGTACCCCTTTTATTCTTTTGGATCCATAGATAAAGAATAAATAGTTAAATTTTTTATTTTTTTGAGTCATATATTAAACTTATTGCGTAATAAGGTTTTAATTACTTTTTACGTTATTTTAATAAGCTAAAATAAAATTTTAATGCATCTAAAATCTTTATAAATCAATTTGTAAATTCTTGACAAGCCAGAATAACAAATTAACTGCTAATTACGCAATAGATATATTATAATAAAAATAATGTTATCTTCAATCCCCAAAATTCGTCAACTATTGGTTGGTGAGGAAAAATTGGTGAGATATAAACCGATGGAGAGGGATTTTTTTGATTTTTTGGGCAAGAACAAAGAAGAAAAAGTTTTAAATCTAGCAAAAAGAGTTGCTTCAACTACTTTTTATTCAGATGAATTTTTTAAAAAAAGAAAGCAAATATTTGAATATATTGTTGATTTTTGGAGTCATTCTTTAATTTATTTTGATTATCTGAAAGAAACCGGAAGAGGTTCTAATTTAGCGCGCCGGCCTTTTTTAGCTCCTTGTGCCGTTAGCGACGAAGAAGATTTAGATTTTAACGAACAGTATCGTTGGGATACTTTTTTTCAAAATTTAGGTTTGACTTTGGTTGGCGGTTTTAAGCTGGCGATTAATCAATTATTAAACATAGCAGATGTTTTTAATGAATACAAAAGAGTGCCAAATGCTTTGACGACTTCATATCTGTCTCATTCACAACCTCCTCTTGAAATTTTTAGCGTTTTTGATTTGTTAAATTATGGAGCTTTAAAAGGCGAATGGACAAAAAAAATTATCAGCATGGTAGAAAAGGAATTGTTTATCGAATGGTGGGATTATCAAAGTGGGAAAAAACATTTGCGGCAAAATGAGGAGTTAATAGAAAGGTATGGGTTATTAACAAGATATACGCCTATTCATTATCATCCACTATTGGCGAGCTGTGAAGATGGGAAAGATCACAATTTAGTTTCTGCGACTTTTGGTTCTAATTATTTACCAGTACAATTGAATGCTATAATTTATGGGATCTTAACTTATCTTATTAAATATTATCAGGATGAAAAATTAGGCAATGATAAAGAAAAGGTTGGCATTTATCAAAGTTTTAAAGAGAGATTGTATCACGATTTTCAAAAAGTTTTTTGGTGCGAAAAAACAGGATGGGAAGGCTTTCGTAATTATTCAATTTTAAAAGGAGAAGAAGGACCAATTTTATATGGTGATTTAGCTGCAGAAATTTGGCCTTTGTTTGTTGGTTTAGCAACAAAAAAACAAGCTTTAATTACCAAAGAAAATCTAAAAAAATACTACGCGGGTGATTATGGTTTAGCCGTCACCAGTTTGATTTTAAGAAAAAGATCAGACATCTTTAAAAAACTTGGAGATGGTTGGCAATTTCAATGGGAATATCCTAATTGTTGGCCACCTTTAATGTATATTGCGGTTGAAGGGCTTAAAAATTATGGTTATTTTAGGGAAGCGTTGATTTATCAAAAGAATTGGGTTAATTTTGTTGAAAAAGAGTTTTTTACAAGCGGAAAATTTTTTGAAAAATATGTTTATTCGAAAAATATGGTAAGCGAACCTGGTTATTATGGAAAAATGAAGGGTTTTGGTTGGACAGTTGGTGTTTATCTTAGATTTTTGAATAACTTGGTTAAAGAAAATTTTTTAGACTAAATTATTTAAAAATTCATAAGCCCATTTAAAAATATCATTTTCTTTAACTTTGGACTTCATTATTTTGTTTCTTTTTAATTTTTCTGAAGAAGGCATATTAAGAGTGTAATTTAAAGCATCGGCTGATTTTTCTAATTCATAAGGATTAATTAAAATTGCTTCGCTCAAATCTTTTGCCGCACCAGCAAATTGAGAAAGAACAAGCATTCCGTTTTTATGATTACAAGCAATAACATATTCTTTAGCAACAAGATTCATTCCATCATCAAGAGGTGACACAAAACAAATATCAGCTAATTGATAATAACTAATGATTTTTTTTCGATCAATTGTTTGGTTAATAAAATGTATTGGTTGCCAATTGGAGGTAGAGTAGCGCCAGTTGATTTTTTCAACCAAATCGTTTATTTCATGACTGATTTTTTTATAAGCCGGTATATGAGTTCTTGAAGGGGCACCAATCATTAAAAAAGTAACTTCTTCAATATATTGGGGATATTTTTGAAAGAAAAAATCAATAATATTAAGTCGTTCTATTATGCCCTTAGTGTAATCTATTCTGTCAACACTAATAATCAATTTTTTATAATCAAAGCCAAAATCTTTTTTGATTATTTTTTTGCTAACTTTTTTTCTCATTTGGGATTTAATTTCTTCATAGTCAATCCCGGCTGGTAAATTACCAATTTTTGTTTTTAAATCTTTAAAAATAATTTGGGTTGGTTCTGAATCGGTAATAACTCCTAAATCACGAGTGGCGCACTGAATAAAGTTTGCCACATGATAACTTCGATGAAAGGCAACAAAATCAGAAAATAATAATCCTTCAAGCAATTCCTTTCGCCAAGGACAGATTCTGAATATTTCATAAGTAGGCCAAGGAATATGCCAAAATACTCCCACTTTAAGTTCTTTATTTTTTTCTTTTAAAAACTTTGGGAGAAGCGCTAAATGATAGTCATTGACCCAAATGACCGTATTTTTAAAATCATTTTTCTCTTTTATTTCTTCTAAAATTGATTGAGCAAATTTTTGGGTTACCTGAAGATAAGTATTCCACCACGATTGATGAAAGATTGGTTTTACAAAAACATTATGACAAAGAGGCCATAAAGTTTGATTGGCAAAACCGTAATAAAAGTTTTCGACCTCCTTTTTTTTTAAAAAAATTAATTTTAATTTATATTTTCCTTCTTTAGGAGGTACTTTTATTGAGTTTTCTTTATCGACTATTAGTTTATCGGCATTGCCAGAAGATCGAGCGATCATTGTTCCGCCAGTTTTTTTTAAAAGAGCATCAAATAATAAATGAACACCACCAGCAGATTTTTCATATTTTATTTTTCCATTGTAAACTTTATTATAACTATATGATGGTCTTTGTAATGCAACAATTAGTTTTTTGTTTTTTAATAGTTTGGCTAGTTTTTCTAAATTATTGGATTCTTGCATAATAACAATATTATATCATTTTTTATTAACAAGACAGAAATTAACGTGATCAATTAGATTATTGGAAAAAAATAAAAGTCAACTCTTAAAATTCCCGTAAATTTTGAAGATTAATTTTTGATGAACTTTAATTATGAGCCCACGATTGTGGGTTTGTAATTAAAGTTTTTAAAATAAATTTAAAATTTTTTTCGTATACTCTTCAACCATTTCTTTGTAACGAAAGCCGTGAAGGAATAGGGAACCAGTCATTTTAAATAATAAATCCGAAAGTTGAAACTCAAAATCAGAAACATATTTAAAATCTGGGTTTTTCATATCTAAAAATCTTTTTTTATATTGATAAATGCCAACAATTTGACAAGCGATTAATGAGGCTGAATGGGCAAGAAGTTTTTGAGCAATTAGATCACCTTTTTGGGAAAGAAAGTTTAACTCTTTGGTGGAACTGATTGGTTTTTTGGGATTTAAAAGATTATAGTGTTTAAAAAGATAAGCGCCAGCCACTTCTTTTTCAAAAAGTTGACTGCCTGGATTTTCTGATTTTTGATCAATGATTTTTCCAGTTTCTGTTTGCGGGAATTTGTTAAAGTTACCTGATTCTAAATTAACGGCAGTTTTTTCATCAAGAAAAAAACCAAAGTTTGTTCCGGTGCCAACAATTCCAGACACTAAAAAAAGGGGATTAATACCTTTTTTAATTGCTGAAAGAAGAAGAAAAATGGTGTCGTTGGCGACAGCAACTTTTATTTTTCGTTTTTGATTTTGAAAGATATAATTTCCCAATTCCTTACCAACCACCTTGCTAATTAAATCAAAAAGTTGATGTTCTTTGGTTCCTTTTAGTAACTTTCCATCAAGGAGGTTGTCTCTTAAGACTGGTTCTAAAGGAAAAGCAAAGTTTAAGATTAAAAAGCTTATTTTTGGATTTAAAAATTTTTCAATTAAAACAAAAAGATCTTTTTTATTGACAAAAGGAGATTGAATGATAATTTTTTCCTTGTCTTTTTCTTGATTGTTTTCAATTATCTTGCTTTCAAAGACAGAGCCACCGATGGTAATCTCTTGATAAATTTTTTCTTTAATTAAAAGAAGTGAGTTGGGAATTAGGTTTTTGATAAAAGCTAAAGAGCTTTTTTTACCCTTTTCTTTCGCCAAAATCTCTTCAAAAAAGTTTTGTGCGATTGATTTTAAAATGGGTAAAGAGTAGGGAACTATCATTAATTTATTTTATCATTTTATAAATTTTTTCTAATATTTTTCCAAACACCTCATTTTCTAAAATTTTTTTTTCTTCGGGTAAAAAATCTTGTAAAACATAAGCTTCACCATCAATCCATCCAGTTTTTTGGCGGTTGTCAATGCCAATTCGGATGCGCCAAAAATCCTTTGTGTTTAAAGTTTCTTCAATTGATTTTAGACCATTATGAAGCTTTGGACCTTTGCCAAAGTCAATCCGAAATTTGCCAAGAGGAATATCCAAATCGTCGTGGACGATAAATACATCTTGTAACTTGTAACTTTTAACTGGTAACTTTTTTAAAATTTTTTCTACTTCTTTTCCGCTTTCGTTCATAAAGCAATTAGTTTTAAAAGTTTTTAGGGTTAAGTTAAACTTTTGACTTATATAGTCTATAAACATCTTCCCAACATTATGCCGGTTATTTTCGTATTTTTTCCCTGGATTGCCGAGTCCGATTATTATCATAGTCAAATTATAATTGATTTTTAATTAATTATTTTCTATTATAATTTCAAAGTTTCCCAAATTTTTCTATATCAAATATCATAAATCAAAATGCAAAATGACAAATTAAAATTCAAAAAGGAGTTTAAAGAAAGACTATATCGTTTTGTTTTAAAACTAGTTAAAATGATCGAAAAATTACCTAAAGATAGAGTTTGTTTTATTTTAGGCGATCAATTACTTCGAAGCGGTACAAGTATTCTTTCAAACTATATTGAAGGTCAAGCAGCCTCAAGTAAAAAAGATTTTATCAAATACTTTGAAGTTAGTTTAAAATCAATTAACGAAAGTAAAGTCTGGATTGCTTTATTGAGAGATGCTGGAAAAATTAAAAAAGATGAAGTGCAATGGTTTTTAGATGAATTAAAAGAATTTGGCAATATTTTCGCCTCAAGTATTTTAACTTTAAAAGGTAAAAAAATAAAATAATTTTGATTTTTAATATGTAATTTTGATTTTTGATTTTTGATATATTTATAATATGTCAAAGTACGTCCCAGATATTTCCTCAAAAAGATGGGTGATTATTTCCCCCCAGCGGATTAATCGCCCTCATAAAAGAGGAGAAAAATTTATCTGTCCTTTTTGTCCAGGTAATGAAGCGATGACAACAGAAGAAGTGATGCGAGTGGGGAAAGGTGAGCCCAATAAACCAGGATGGGAGATTAGAGTCATACCCAACAAATACCCAATTACTGATTTTCATGAGGTGATTGTTCATACTCCGTATTGCCATAAAGATTTGGAACATTTTTCACAAGAGCATTTGAAAAAAATCTTTCAAGTTTATCGGGCGCGGTTTAACTTTTACCGACAAAAGGGGCAAGTAATAATCTTTTGCAATCATCGAGAAAACGCCGGGGCATCACTAAAGCACTCTCATGCACAATTGGTAGTTTTGCCATTTCAAATAAATTTAGATACTTTAGCCCGTGAACCGATGAACAATATTATTGAACAAAATAAACACTTTGACCTTTACTGTCCTGATTTTTCTCAATGGCCTTTTGAGGTTTGGCTTGCCCCAAAAAAACAAAATACTTATTTTGGAGATATTACTGATGAGGAGATTGAGGATATGGTTTTGATTTTTAAAAAAGTTTTAAAAGCTTTGGAAAAAATTTACGAGAAATATGAATTTTCCACCCTTCCTTTTGCCTATAACTTTTATATTTACCCAAAAGAAAATTGGTATTTACGGCTTATTCCTCGTTTTATCAATCGTGCTGGTTTTGAGCTTGGGACAGGGCTTTCTGTTAATATTATTGATCCCAAAGATGCGGCGGAAGAAATCAAAAGTTATCTAACATCTAACACCAAACATTAATCACCAAGCATCTAACACTAAAAAACACATGTCAAAAATCATATATCAAATAGCAAAATGACGCCCTCCGATTCGAAGGGAAAAAAGAAACATATAAAAAAATAAATTAAAAACAGAAATTGCGCGGTAAATTCTCATGCTGAACTTGTTTCAGCATTCCACTGAGATCCTGAACCAAGTTCAGGATGACATTAAGATCCCGAAACAGGCCTGCCGGCAGGCACGGTAAATTCGGGATGACATAACAATCTAAAATTATAAAAGTGCGTAAGTCCTGTTAAAAAATTACTTCCTTTGCTCATTATTCATTTTTGATATGTCATTTTGATTTTTGCTTTTTGATATTTGATTTATTAAAGATGTTTAACGTCGAACGTTTAATTTTTACCTTTTCCTATTGACAAAAGAAAAGACTGTTATTAAAAAAAGATAGATAAGAATTGACAAAAAAAGATAATAATTAACATTGGTTAAAAAAAATTCCAAGCCGGCAATAATATTTTTGAAATAAGAAAGATTAAACGAGGGTATAAAGGGTTGAAAAATGTAGCCGATAATCAACAAAAATAATATAAAGGGGATTAAATAACCAATATCAACCAAATATTGTTTTGAGGAAAACATAAGTGAGGAAAAGGTAAAAATAAGATAAGTAAGAGTAATATTAACCCCCAAATTTTTATTGGGAAAAAGATTGAAAAATGAAAGACCAAAAAATAAAAAAAGCGCCCCAAAAAAAGGAGCCACCCCAACCAAAATCCCTCGCAAAAAATCTTTTTTGACATAAAAAACTTGACCTAATTTTATCTGCCCATCTTTAAACTTTGGAAAAATCTGAATATCTTTAACTGGTAAAAACAAAACTATTGCCGCAAAAAAATGAGAAAGTTCGTGGATGATTGTGCCGGGTAAGAAGATTAAAGAGATGATTTTATAAATTGTTTTTTGGTGATAATTTTTTTTATGAGAAAGGATTTTTTTAAAAGTAAAAAATAATTGTTTTATATTTTGGCGTGAGAGGAAAAAAATAGTTGTTGATTGAATAAAAAGAAGGGCGAGTAAGAGGAAAAGACTTTTAGTCATTTTTTAATTTTAACATTTTTACATCAATGACATTCCGCCCGTGACCACTACTTTCCCTGAGATTCTCTCCTCATTCCCTGCCAAAGCAGAATAGCAAAAATTAGAGCCGCACCAATGCCGATGGTTTTACCGGTTTTAAATACTTTATCTTTTAATTCTTTAGCTTTTTGTTCATTTATGTTTCCATTTACATCGTATAATTGTTTTATTGTGGGTAAAAGCTCTCCAAGATTATCTTCTGGTATTTCACCGCTTTCTATAGTTGAGTAATGATTGGTTATTATCTCAGCTAATGTTTTGTTATTTTCTCCAATTTGTTGTTCTAATTTGGCAATTGATAACATTAGTGGCTGTTCATTAACTTTGTCGCCAAAGCGTGATTTCAAATATTCTTTTATATTTTTAACAATTTGTTGGAGATTTTTATTTGGCTGAATTCCTGCCTTTTCTAATACAGTGATAATATCTTGAGCTTCTGGAATTTCTGCTATCTCTGGAGGCTTTCCTTCGCTTCCATAGATTTGTGTTGCAGCTTCTTCTATCGCTTTTTTAAGCTTTGGATCTGAGATATTAGCTAACAATTCATCTCTCTGTTTTTTATCTTTTGGAATTCCCAAAATTTCTCCTAAATCATCACGAGTAAGATAGCCAAGAGAGTGGGCAAGATCCTCAATTTGCCCTGGTTCTTGACCTAAAATTGTTGAAGTTAAAGCTTGATATTCTTGGGGGGAGAGGTTAGGAAATATTTTTTCTAAATAAGATTCGACAATAACCGCAGGAGTTACATTTGGCAAAGCTTCGTTTTCTCCAGGTTTTCTTATTGTTGCATCGTTTTCTACAATTCCGTCAATTAATATTTGGCCGTTTTCAACTCTTATACTAAAAATTTGTTTTTTTGTTGGATGTTTTTCACAAGCTCCTTTTGTTTCTTCTGGAGGTTTATCTTGACCGGAAAGATCTATATACTCTATTTCTATTTCTGCAGGTTCTTTCAAACTAAATTTTTCCCATCCACTTTGTATTATAATAGTTAGATTCGAGGCGGCTTTTGCCTTTTTAGTTCGAGTTGCTTCTCGTTTATCATTAGTTGTTGTCTCTTGCGAAATTTTGTTAAGTCTTGCTTGGAGTGTAGTTTTTAATTTTTCTAAAGATGATGATTTAACCGGAGTTGTTTCAGGTACTGCAGAAAGTTCTGTTGGTATTGATGGAATGGTATCCGCTCGTGGTTCCATATTTATATATAAAATAATACTTGCATCAAGAAAAAAAATCAAATAAAATCAAATTATGAGCAATGAATTAACACAAGGACAAGTTGTAGGCGTTAAGATAAAAGATCCTGGAACAGCCAAGGTACCACAGAAGGAGAAGAAAAAACGCCAACATCTTCATCTACCAGTGAAGTAAATGGTGCTAGTGGAGTAAAGGAGTCTTCTTTTTCCGCGGAAAGAACTTTTTCACCTGATAAAAAAAGTGGATCCTTTACAGGCAATTTTGCGGGGTGAAAGAGTTTCTTCTCAAGAAAGGGCGCTTCCTTCGGAAATAGTTGATTTTAGTAAGGCGGCATTGGAGCGGGCGATTGTTTTATATCAAAAAGCAACTAGTGATTCATTAAAACAAGTTTTAGAGACTTATTTAGCTCCACTTTTACCTAAAGACAAAAATGGAACAGTTAACATCGATATTTTAAAAGATCCAAATAATATCAGTTCTATTGTTGAAAAGTTTGTTTCCGAGACAAAAGAACAGGGAATTTTTTTAGGTCTGGTTTTTGCTCAAAGAGAATATGCAGTATTAGCCAATGCTTATACAATAACTCAAAAAGCAATTGAGCCTGCTTCTTTTCCTGATCCATCAAAAGTTATGTATTCTTTTGAGGGAGGTGTTGGTTTTGAGATTGATACTTCAACTGGAGCAATAACTTTTGAATATGGTGAGCCAACAAAAATGACTTATGAGCAATATGTAGAAAAGGCAAAAAAAGAATGGGAAGAAGCAAGAAAAAGTCGTTTTGCTCGTTGGTTTACACACCGGGGTAAAGAGCCAAAACTGATGACTAGAGAAGAGTTTGAAAAGATGCAACACGGTAAAAAAGGAAAATATAAATTTGAATTTAGTCTGAATCAACAATTAAGCCCTAATGAGTTTGATAAATTTTATCTTCAACAAATTGGATTATTAACTCAGTCTCAAACAGGTGGTGAGATTTTATCTGATCCAACTTCTGATGTTGAAACAATAAAATTTTTAGGAACAAGAGTGATGGAGATAGGAACGGTTGTACAAGAATATTTTAAAGCAACTGGCGTTCCAGAAAATCAAAGAATAGAAAAAATAAAAAAAATTATTTCTGGTAGAGAGTTCCTATTTTCTCAGCAACAGGTTGAGTCTGTAAAAAAATTAATTGAACAAGAAATAAAAAATGCTCAAGATGAAGCTAAAACAAGGATTGAAAACACTCGCAATCAGGAAATGGTTGAAGTCTCAAGAAGTCATTTATTAGCTGAAAAAAAACGATTGGAGGAGGAAATAGAAAAAAGAAAGCAAGAGGAAGAGAAGAGAAAACAAGAAACAGGATTGTCAGAAAAAGATAAAGATGGGTTATTAGGATTTATTAAGGAAAGATTAAAGACAATAGATGATAAAGTTGATTCACAATTAGTAAGATCTCTTTTGCTTAAAAGAGATCAATTAACATACCAAATAAATCAATTAGAAGCAGAAAATCAAGCTTATCAACCAATAGTTCAACAACTTAATGAAGAGTTAAGAGGTTTAAGAGCTGCATTGATTGATTTAAGAAAGAGAGCAGGGGTAAGAAAAATTACTGAAAAAGATAGTGAAGGAAATGTTTTTGAACAGGAAATAAATAAGGAAGATGTGTTAGAACAGATAAGAGTAATCGAAAAAGAGATTAGGAATATTGAAGAAAGTCAAGAAATGAAGGTGATAGGTGAATTAGCACAAAGAAAAAAAGAACTAGCTAGAATTAATAGTTTATTATCTCAGCGGATTACTTTTAACGGTCAAACAAAAACCGTTGAACAATGGCTTGGGTTATTGGAAGAACAAAAAGGAATTTCAGAAACAAGAAAAGGAGAACCCAAATCTTTAGAAGAACTTCAAAAAGAGCTTGATGAGATAGATATATTACTTGAAATAACTGATCCAGAGAGACAAGGAGAAATCGCTCAAAGACAGGCAGAGGTTTATATTTTTGCTACTACTTATTTGGATCAAAAAGGATTAAGTGAATTTATAATCAATAATCCTTTATTAGCAAATGTGATTGATTTAAATGAGAATATTTTAAAAGATCAACAATCAATAACATCAGCCAAAAATAGGTTGCAATTAGTTTATGTTTTATTTGGCAAAGAAGCGATTTTAGGTGGGGCTAATAGAGAAGAAAGAATTAAAAAAATAATTAACTTTTTATCATTAAGTGGAAATTCTTTATTAACAGATTTTGATTTAAATCAACTGCGGGAAAAAATTGATGGAATGAGATTGGAAAAAGTTAGAAGATTAAAAAAATAAAAATTTATGATAAAAGGAACAATTATTGAACAGTTAGGGAAAATTATTAGTTTTGATGAAGCTTATATCAAAAGCCTTAATGATGAATATCAAAATGCCGATCAAGACAGAAAGTTTCAGATTTTAGCAATTTTGTGGGATAGTTTTTTTAAATTGCTTGATGAACTAACTTGGATAAAATATAAACAATATAATACCGAAATTCTTCAAGGTAAAAGAAAGTTTTCTTCAAATCTATATCAAGAGGCACGCGAGGAGATAAAGCAGTATTTTTTGGATATCTTAACCGGACAACTTGAGGAAAAAGAAAAACTCGAAGAACTTCGACAAAAAATTGCCTTATGGGCAAAAGGGAATTAAATTGTAAAAATAAAAAAATAAAAAAAGTATCACCTAAACTTTAATTTTAAATTCTTAAAATATTAAAAGAGATCTTTGTGAATATCAAAAATACCTTTACCATCTTCTTTCGATCGTGATAAGATGGTAAAAATTTAGTTTGTTTTCGGTTTGTGTTTTTTGGAGTTTGAAAGCTTGGAAGTTTAAAAAATAGATTAAGAGGTATTAAGAAAGTTTTAAATGATAAAAAAAGCGATAGAAAAATCTTTAATTTAAAGATTATTTTCCATTCCCAAAAGCCGCAAAACCACTTCTTTTCGATACCGTCTATCACCACGGGAGTTGATTCTTATTGCTGGTAATTTTCCCGACTTGCCCCAACGTTTGATGGTTAAAGGAGAAACG
>Ga0308409_1000380_pt1 | contig 24480 bp, 24 predicted proteins | sample HotsprSampleMSe4_FD_203469 | JGI IMG/M metagenome (GOLD analysis project Ga0308409, IMG submission 203469) | Hot spring phototrophic mat microbial communities from Mushroom Spring, Yellowstone National Park, Wyoming, United States - 20060912_MSe4 ... | reverse complement strand
TGTTTGGTAGCATAAAGCAGAAGATTGGTTCAAGCTTTAAATTGCTGAGGGAGGACTTATCAAGAAAAGCATCCATTGCTTGTGCTATTCTTTGGAACTTCTGGGTGCTTGCAACTTACTTATTTTTTTTATTTCTGTCTGGTATCTTGCAATATAGCTACGCTAAGGGCTGTGGTAGATTTTTAGAACAGCCTTTGCCAAAAGTTGACGTTTTCAAGGCAATGGTTTAGTATATACATTTAAAATCAAACTTGGAGGTAGAGCCATGAAAGTGTCAGCCCTGTTAGTTCTTTTTTGTGCTGCACTTTCAGTAGCAGAGCCTAGGCTCAAATCATCCAAACAGCTTAAAGTCTTCCAAGAAAAAGGTTGCGCTAACTGCCACAAAATACACAACGTGTCAGAATATACAGATTACGGGAAGTGGGCAAGAGACAAAGGCTATGGATGCACAACCTTATTATCTCTCACAAAGCTACATAATGTAAAAGGTCCTGATATGGAAAGAGCAAGAGAGGTTTTTGTTCAGAACAAATGCAGCGTGTGTCATAACGTAGAGGGGAAAGGTATAGGTAAAGAGAACCTTTCCACTTATGGATTAAGGATGAAGAAAGAAAATCTCGGGTGCGTCGCTCTTTACAAATCACTTTTGGGAAAGTGATCATCTGAGAGAGCAGGGATGCCATGCACCTATCTGGAATATATCCCGATAAGGGATTTTAACTAAGTTTGTGGTTAGCTAAGTTCTAAGGTAGGAGTAAATCACTTGTTTAACTTGCTTGAAAGACTCTCCTTCTTAGCCCACTCATGTTATAAATAACGACGCATTTCAAGAAAACCTCATGCTAACCTTCAGTTTGTCATATAAATGCCAAAAGTGAGGCTGTTCTAAAAATCTACCACAGCCCTTAGCGTAGCTATATTGCAAGATACCAGACAGAAATAACAAAAATAAGTAAGTTGCAAGCACCCAGAAGTTCCAAAGGATAGCACAAGCAATGGATGCTTTCCTTGCCAAGTCCTCCCTCAGCAATTTAAAGCTTGAACCAATCTTCTGCTTTATGCTACCAAACAACTGTTCTACCCTATACCTCATCTTCCCGTATCTCTTCCAATTCTCGTTAGATAGCTTCCTCAAAGGATGTCTTATACTCATCCTCATAGTTTCCTTAATCCTTATGGCTGGTTCAAATCCTCTATCTAAAAGGCTTTCTATAATATCCACCGCATCGTAGCCCTTATCCGCTATAAAAGGCAGTCCTTTTTGAGGTTTTAATCTCTTTAATGCCTTCCTCAACATCTCAATCTCACTCTCGTAAGGTCCTCCAGCTTCCACTGCAGTTATTATCTTTCGCTTATTCTCATCTACCACCATCAGGACTTCAAGCCTAACATGAGATTGAACAGTTCTTATTTGTGTTCCTCTCTCCCAATTGAGTTTGTATTTATCTCCGAAGCCAAAGCCAGTGGCATCTGCTATGTAGCACAAAATTTGTTTATCTTCAAGGAGAAGATTAGCACATTCTTCCAAGATGTTTTTTAGAAGTTCATCATCCAACTGTTTAACTCTGTAGTGGTAATCGCAAAGGGACGGCACATTAAAGCCTTCATCTTTTGCTTTTTCAAGGGTTTCTCTGTATGAATAGTTGTTAAGTATTTGAAAGAGCCAAAGGGTGATGATCAAAGCATCTTCGTATTTTTGTGGTCTTCCTTTCTTTTTTGCTTGTTTGTTCAGACAGACTCTCTTGAGGAAATGACTTACGAAAGTGTAAAGCTTTTTTAGGGGCAACTTACTTTTTCGCATAAAATCTAAAATTATCTCTCTCCCACCTCTAAGGCATTATTTTTAGAACAGCCTCACTTTTGGCATCCATAGACTGGGGTGGTTGATGGTTAGGACCTGAAGCAATTTTGATACGCTTAGAAATATGAAGGCAAGACAAGTAATAGAAGAAATACTAAGCAAAGTTTTTAAGTGGCACAGGTTTCCTGTAAGTCTAAAAGCAGAAGCTGTGCTCCTCTAGAGCAGTAAGGGAGTTCCTACTTCACAAAGGTTATGAAGTAAGCATAGAAACCATCAGAGAATGGTTCCATACGGTAGGAAGAGCCCTTCAGGCAATATATACGGATTGCTATTTGGGTCTATGTGGATGAGACAAAAGTAAAAGTAAGGGATAGGACTTATTACCTGTGGCTTGCGGTGGACGAGAAAGGTTTGCCTGTGTTTATGCATCTTTCAAGAAGAAGGGACTCTTGGACCGCTAAATTGGTTCTTTACAACACAAAGGCAAAGGGATGCACCACTGACAAGGGACCTTGGTATGTGAGTGCAGTCAAAGAGCTTCCGATGGAATGGCTACATGAGACTTTTGGGAAGAGGAATGTGGTAGAGAGGTGGTTTTTCTACATCAAGCACAGAATAAAGAGGTTCTACAAGAGGTTTCCTTGGAATGCTAAGTATGAAACCATCTATAGATGGTTAGCCTCATTTATTGTCATTTATACGATCATGAACCTAAAAAGTTGACATCCTCATTTTTTTGATTCAAGTCAAGCATATAAAACTATTCTAATAAGTTAAAAGCCTTGTTTAATTTCCCTTGCCAGTTAAATAGACAACGGTTTATACTTTTTAAAAACTTCCAAGGAGGTAAAACATGGAAGGAAGGAGTGAAGTTCTTTTGAAGGTGCAGGACAAGTATTACCCACCCAAGCACATTGTAGAAAGGGCGTGGGTAAAGGACTACGAGAGCCTGTATCAGGAGTCCATCAAAGACAGAGAGGGTTTTTGGGCTAAGGTGGCGGAGGAGCTTCACTGGTTCAAAAAGTGGGACAAGGTTTTAGATTGGCAGTTTCCTTACGCCCAGTGGTTTGTAGGTGCCCAAACCAACATTACCTACAACTGCTTAGATAGGCATGTTTTAAACGGTAGGAGAAACAAGGTTGCATACATATGGTTGGATGAGGACAACAACGAGCAGAAGATCACTTACGGAGAACTTTTGGAACTTGTCAATCGCATCGCCAACGGTCTAAAGTCCTTAGGTGTTAAAAAGGGAGACAGGGTATCTATATACATGCCAAACACCATACCCGCCATAGCTTGCATGTTAGCCTGTGCCAGAATTGGTGCCATACATAGCGTGGTTTTTGCAGGCTTTAGCGAGGGTGCCCTCAGAACTAGGATAGAAGACGCCAAGGCTAAGGTGCTCATTACCGCAACCTACACCAAGAGAAGGGGCAAAAAGATAGACCTTTTGGCAACCGCCCAGAGGGCTATAGACGGGCTATCCTTTGTGGAAAAAGTGGTGGTTTGGGACAGGGATGGAGATGTGCTCAACGGAGAAAACCCACTCTTGGTTAGCTTAGACAAGCTGATAAAAGAGTCTTCTCCTGTTTGCGAGCCGGAAGTTATGGACGCAGAGGACCCGCTGTTTATCCTCTACACCTCCGGCACAACAGGAAAGCCGAAGGGAGTTCTCCATACCACCGGCGGTTATATGGTGGGAACTTACTACACCACCAAGGTAGTCTTTGATGCCCATGAGGATGACATTTACTGGTGCACCGCAGACATAGGCTGGATCACGGGGCATTCGTACATAGTTTATGGACCTTTGGCAAACGGGCTGACCTCTCTGACGGTGGAGGGTGCCCCAGACTATCCAAACCCCGGTAGGTGGTGGAGCTATGTGGAAAGGTACAGGGTAAACATCTTTTACACCGCACCCACCGCCATAAGGATGTTCATGAGGTTTGGAGAGGAATGGCCTGCCAAGTATGACCTGTCTTCCTTAAGGGTGCTTGGTTCTGTGGGTGAGCCTATAAACCCAGAGGCTTGGGAGTGGTATTACAAACACATAGGAAGGGAAAGGTGTGTGATAGTGGATACTTGGTGGCAAACAGAAACGGGAGCCCACATGATCACCACCGTGCCCTCCTATCCAGCCAAACCCGGTAAGGCAGGAAAGCCCTTCTTTACCATAGAGCCCGCAGTGGTGGATAGCCAAGGTAATCCCCTTCCTCCTAACACCGTTGGAAACTTGGTTATAAAGTCCCCTTGGCCCTCCATGCTAAGAACATGCTGGGGAGAGCCCGAAAGGTATGAAAAGTATTGGACCACCATACCCAGTCAGGTCTATTTCACCGGAGACTTGGCTACCTACGATGAAGAGGGCTACATAATGATCCTCGGAAGGGCTGACGATGTGCTTAATGTGGCAGGGCATAGGATAGGAACCATGGAGGTGGAATCTGCTTTGGTGGATCATCCAGCGGTGGCTGAAGCGGCAGTCATAGGAAAGCCCCACGAGATAAAGGGAGAATCCATAAAGGCTTTTGTGATCCTAAAGAAGGGCTTGGAGCCCTCCGACAGGCTAAAGGAGGATATAAAACAGCATGTCAGACAGGTGCTTGGTGCCATTGCGGTGCCAGATGAGATAGAATTTGTGGAAAAGCTACCAAAGACCAGAAGCGGTAAGATCATGAGGAGGGTTCTGAAGGCTCAGGAGCTTGGACTGCCGGTGGGAGATGTTTCTACCTTGGAGGACTAAAATCCCGGGGGCTTTGCCCCCTTGACCAACAATTCAATCTATGGTATCCTTTTTGCTATGTGGAGGTGGTTTTTGGTCCTCTGCCTTGCCCTTGGCTTTTCTTACGCCCAAGAGTGCAAGGTGTTAGAGGGCTATGCCTCTTGGTATGGTGGAAAGTTCCACGGAAGAAAGGCATTTAGCGGAGAAAACTTTGATAAATTCAAATACACCGCCGCGTCAAAGCACTTTGACATGCATACATACCTTTTGGTGAGGAACTTAGAAAACGGAGAGGAGGTAGTGGTTAGGGTTAATGATAGGGGACCATACAAAAAAGGCAGGATCATAGACCTTTCAAGGTCTGCGGCGGAAAAGCTCGGAATGCTCAAAAAGGGAGTGGCTAAGGTTCAGGTGATGCCCTTGCACTGCGTGGCAAAGGATGACCAAGAGGAAATAATAGCGGACCTTATAAAGACCGATTGACCAAGAGGGTTCCACAGCCACCAAGTTTGTCCTTTCTGTATCTTGTGGAAAGGGAAACCTTTATGCCCTGAGCCTTTAAGGTCAAAAAAGCCCTCTCGTATTCCTCCAAAGATGGCGCTTCAAAGTCAGGCTTTGTGGAGTTATAATAAAGAAGCACTGCCCTCAAGCCCAGCTCCTTAACAAGCCTTGAAAACTCCAAAAGTTCCTCCTGTGTGTCGTTTATGCCCTTTATAAGCAAATACGCCAAGGCAACCTTTTTCCTCTTGCTTGAACTGAGCCCTTTGAGGGAATATTTCAATGTGCGGCTCAACTTCTCAAGGCTCCCTCCATGAGGAATCAAAAGTTTTCTTTTTTCCTCCCTTACTGTATGCACAGATATGGTTACGCCGTTGTGGGGAAGACTAAGTAGCATGGGCAGTTTTTCCGTAGGGAAGCCGGTGGTGTAGAAGGAAACCTTCAGTCCCTCCTCTTTTAGCATCCAAAAGGCTTCTTGGACGTTCGTGTAGTTCATCAATGGCTCCCCAATGCCCGCCATGGCGATCCTCTTTATTGGAAGTTTGTCCTTTAAAAGCTTGTATTGAAAGTATATTTCTTCTGTGGAAAGGTTTCTCAGTAGTCCCTTTGAGCCTGAAAGGCAGAAGGGACATCCCAAAGCACAGCCCACTTGCGTGGAAAGGCAAAGGGTGTCTCCCCTGTAAAAGACCGATTCAACCCTTGAGCCATCCTCCAACTCAAACAAAAACAATTGGTTTAGCTCACTCTGTAGCTCCCACAGTAGCTTCATTGTCTATACCAACCCTTTTACAGCATGTGGGACACGCCCTGCAGTGCTCCAAAGCCCTTTCGTAATGGTTGGGCAAAAGCTCCTTCAAAGGCACTTCAATTTTTTTTCCTTCTCTCTCCAACAGGGCATAACCCCGCAGTGGCTCCACAAAAATTAGGTTGTATTCTCTTCCGTCGTAGCATAGAGAAGTCCCTACATCAGGTAGGATTTCCTTTATCAAATAGTTTCCCCGCTCGTAGGCTAAACAGCACAAGAGCCTTCCGCATGGTCCGGTAAATTTGGAGGGAGACAGGGGAAGGTTCTGGAGGTGTATATCGTGCACATAAACGGATTCCATTTTCTCCGCAAACTTTGCACAGCAGGCATCATTACCACAATTCCCAAGCCAACCCATCATCTGAACTGCATCTCTGACCCCTATCTGCCTCATCTCTATGCGCCTTTTTAGGGATTTTGCCAGATCTCTTACCAAAGCCCTAAAATCCACCCTCTGCTCTGCGGTATAGTAAAAGAACACCTTGGACCCATCCAAGGGAATGTAGGTTTTCAAAAGCTTCATCTCCAAGTTATACCCTCTGATCTTTCTTTTGCAGAGTTGGTGAAATTCTTTTGCACGCTCTTCGTTTTCTTGAGCTTTTCTTTTGTCCTCCTCCATTACCCTTCTTAAAAAGGTTGCCTTTGAAGACAGCCCCTCCTTTGAGTAGCCAAGCACCTCCACCAACTCTTCTCCCTTTTCAGAGCTGACAACCAATAACTCCCCCCTTTGAACATCCTCCTTCAACCCATCCACTTCTATGACCTTCTTAGTGTCCTGACAGCGCGCCTTTATATGAAGCATTTTTATTACCTCCCTTTAAATAAAGATAAAACAATGTGAGCTTTAAGTTGATACCTTTGCCCAAATACTCCATGGCAAAATATACCCTATCAAGCATGAGTTTATACCTTTCTTCCCGCTCTTGTAGGTATTTTTTGTGGATCAAACCCGAGAGGATCTTAAGGAATAAGAGCTTATCCTCCGTGCTCCAGTCTTCCAATCTGTTAGCTAATTTAAAGAGGTTGACCCAATCTAACTGCCAAAACTTCAGCGCGGTTTCTACTATATCTTTCTTTTCTTTTAAGCTTTCAAGTAAGATAAGACTACCCTCCGAAAGCTCCAAAAGAAGCTCATCCTTTACACCCGTCCTTTGGGCAAGCTCCTCCTTGGTAAGGGGTGGGACCTCTAACATAAAGCATCTTGACTTTATGGTAGGCAATATGCTGTTTAGGTTATGGGAAACAAGGATAAAGTGGGTGTCTAAGGGAGGTTCTTCTAATACTTTTAGCAGGGCATTTTGGGCGTAGGGGTTCATGGCGTCTGCGTTATATATAACAACCACCTTTTTGTGGGATAGGGCAGGCTTTATATAAACAAACCCTCTAACAGCCCTAACTTGATCTACTTTGATCTCCGTCTTTTCGGGCTTGAGATAGATAAAATCTGGGTGATCCCCCTGAAGATAAACAAAGGCACCGTCCTCATATACCTTTAGCTTTTCTTCAGGCTGGGAGAAAAAGTCTTTTAAAAGACGGCATGATTCACAGACCCCGCAGGCAGGATACTGGGACTTTAAGCACAGCAGAGCCTTGGAGAGCTCAAAGGCAATTTCCCGCTTTCCTACTCCCTCCTTTCCATAAAAAAGTAAGGCTTGAGGTACCCGGTTCTGCTTGAACATTCTTTCCAAAAAGATCTGCAGTTTCATTGCTTAGACTTCCCTATTAGCTTGAGGAACTCCTCCCGTGTGCGTAGGTCAGACAGGAATACACCCCTAAGGGCTGAAGTAGTTGTAAGATGCCCCGGGGACATCACCCCCCTCATGGACATGCATAAATGTTCCATTTCCAAGACCACAGCCATACCCTTTGGCTTTAACTGCTCCATCAAAAAGTCTGCGATTTGATTGGTGAGCCTCTCTTGGACTTGAGGTCTGAGGGCAAAGGCTCGGACCGTCCGGACAAGCTTTGAGAGACCGCAGACTATACCGTTGGGTATGTATGCTATGTGTGCCTTTCCAAAGAAGGGCAAGAGGTGATGCTCGCACAGGCTGTATATATTTATGTCCTTAACCAAAACCATTTCATTGTAATCCACAAACTCCTCAAACAGCTTGAAGTCAAAGGACCTTTGGCGGTCAAACTCCTCCCACATGCGGGCTACCCGCTCGGGCGTCTCCTTTAGTCCCTCCCTATCCGGGTCCTCCCCTATTGCCTCCAAAAAGAGCCTTATGGCTTGCTTTAGCTTTTCCTTATCTACAGCCATTCCTTGATCCTCCTTGCGATCTTTTCAGGGCTAAAGCCAAAGTAATCCATCAGCACATCACCCGGGGCAGACCTTCCAAACTCCTCAAGGGTGATCAAAAGCCCATCCATTCCCACAAATCTATGCCAGAGCAGTCCTCTTCCCGCTTCCACCGCTACCCGTTTTTTGACCTCTGGTGTAAGAATATGTTCTTTATACTCCTTTGGCTGGTGTTCAAAGACTTCAAAGGAAAAGACATTTACCACCCTTACCTTTATGCCCTCCTTTTCTAAAATCTCCCTTGCCATCAAGGATGGATAAACCTCCGAGCCGGAGGCAAAGACTATTACATCGGGTGTTCCCTCTGTGTCCGCTATCACATAGGCTCCCTTCAGTGCAGACCAGTGGGAAGGATATTTTTGACGGTCTATAAGAGGGAGCTTTTGTCTTGTAAGGATTATTGCGGTGGGTCCATCCTTTCTTTTTAGTGCTATGTGCCAGGCTACGCTAACCTCGTTGGGGTCTGCGGGTCTGAGAACCCAAAGGTTTGGAATGAGCCTTAAGGATGAAAGCTGTTCCACCGGTTGGTGGGTGGGTCCGTCCTCTCCAAGCCCGATGGAGTCGTGGGTGAAAACATAAACGACCTGCAGGCTGGAAAGGGAAGCTATCCTTATGGAAGGTCTCATGTAATCGGAGAACACCAAAAAGGTGCCACCGTAGGGGATAATACCACCATGGTATGCCATGCCGTTGAGAATGGTCCCCATGGCGTGTTCCCTAACTCCAAAGTGGAGGTTCCTACCCTGTGGGAAATCCCCCTCTCCGTGAAGGTAGGTGTTGTTGGATTCCGAAAGGTCTGCAGAACCTCCAAAGAGGGTGGGAATTGCCTTTGATATGGACGCCAAGACCTTACCGCCCGCCTGACGGGTTGCCATGGCATCCTTGAACTCGGGCAACAGCTCCCTGTAATCCTCTTCCCAATCCTTGCTCAAGGACTTTTCCAAAAGCCTTGCCAATTCTGGATGTCTTTCTCTATACCTCTCAAACAGGGCGTTCCACTCCCTTTCCAAAAGCTCGCCCTTTTTTATTTTCTCTTCCCTGTAGCTCCACACCTCCTCGGGGACAAAGAACTCCTCCTCAGACCATTCAAAGTTTTTCTTGGTTTGCAGGGCTAACTCCTTTCCAAGGGGTGCGCCGTGGGCGCTGGCATCATCCTGCTTTGGAGAGCCATAAGCCAAGTGAGTTCGGACAGATATAAAAGATGGTTTTTCTCCTTGCTCCATCGCCCTCTTTATAGCTTCTTCAAGCTGAGCCAGATCGTAGCCGTCCTCCACCTCCTGCACAAACCAACCAAAGGCATCAAACCTCCTTAGGACATCCTCCGACCAGGCTAAGGATGTGGGTCCGTCTATGGAAACTTTGTTGTTGTCCCATATAACTATAAGCCTGTTTAACTTCCAATGTCCCGCCAGCTGGGAAACTTCACAGGAAACACCCTCCATAAGGTCACCATCGCTCACAAGGGCAAAGGTATAGTGGTCTATTATGGGAAAACCTTCCCTGTTGAACTTGTCCGCAAGGAATTTTTCTGCCAAAGCCATACCGACCGTGTTGCCAATGCCCTGTCCGAGGGGTCCAGTGGTTGCTTCCACCCCCGGTGTAAGAAAGCTCTCAGGATGCCCCGGCGTTCTGCTACCGAGCTGTCTAAAGCCCTTTAGGTCATCAAGGTTCAGGTCATAGCCCATTACAAAGAGCAAAGAGTAGAGCATGGCGCTGGCATGCCCTGCGGAGAGCACAAAGCGGTCCCTGTTGAACCATTTAGGGTTCTTTGGGTTAAACCTTAGGAACCTATCGTAGATTATGTAAGGAATGTGGCTTGCCCCAAGGGGCATACCCGGATGCCCGGACTTTGCCCTCTCCACCTGATCCACGCTCAAAAATCTTATGGTGTTTATCAAAAGCCAATCTCTCTCCTTTGCGTTCTTGAAGTAGTCTCGCATAGATTAGATTATAAGGGCTTTTTATATTTTACCCACTGAGAAATGGTGTAAAGAGGCTGTTCTAAAAAGCCCCTCATCAGGACGACCCTCCAGCGTATAAGGGAACTAACCGCTTCTTCACCCTGTCCCACGCCCCTTCTATCACCTCCTCCACAGCTTGACAATTGCAAATCATTTGCATATAATACTTCTTATAAAAAGGAGGTAAAAAGATGGACATTGGTGGCACAAAGGACTTTGATTTCAACATCAGGGACCCGAAGTTTTTGGACGAGCAAGCCCTCTGGGAGGAGGCAAAGAGGGTATATTCAAAGTGTAAGGATTGTAGGATGTGCGTTACCTACTGCCCTTCTTTTCCAGCCCTGTTTGATGCGGTAGACCGGCACGATGATGATGTCCAAAAGCTGAGCAAAGAGGAGTTAGCCCTTCCTTTGGAGCTGTGCTTTCACTGTAAGCAGTGCTATTTTAAGTGCCCTTACACTCCGCCCCACGAGTGGCGCATAGACTTCCCTCACCTTTCCCTGAGGTATAAGGTGTGGAAGTTCAAAAACAAAGGAGCCAAGCTAACAGACAGACTTATGGTAAATACAGACTTGGTGGGCAAGCTTTCGGTACCCTTCGCCGGCATAGTAAACAAGCTAAACAACACAAAGCCTGTAAGGGTGGTCTTGGAGAACTTTATGGGCATAGACAGGAGGGCAAAACTACCACCCATGAACTCTCAAACTTTGGTGGATTGGTATAAGGAGAACAGAAAGCCCGTAAAAGGCGAAAACGGAAAGGTTGCCCTCTTTAGCACCTGTCTTTTTAACTATAACTACTTGGAAAAGGGCATAGCACTGCTCCGAGTTTTAGAAAAGAGCGACCTTTGGGTGGAAATTCCGGAGGTTCAGTGCTGTGGCATTCCCTTCTTTGATGTGGGGGATATAGACATGGCCATAGAAAAGGCAAAGCACAACGTCAAGGTTTTAAAGTCCTATGTATCTGCGGGTTATGACATAGTAGTGCCCGTGCCCACCTGTGCCCTGCAGATAAAGTACGAGTATCCATTGCTCTTGCCCGATGACCCCGACGCCAAGTTGGTTTCCGAGAAGGTTTTTGATGTGCATGAGTATCTTTGGAAGCTAAAGGAAAAGGGAAGACTAAACCAAGACTTCAGGGTTTCCATGGGCAACGTAGCTTACCACATCCCCTGTCACCTCAAATCCTTGAACGTGGGCTACAGGGCGGTGGCACTTATGAGGCTAATACCCAACACCAAGGTTAGGCTCATTGAAAGATGCTCCGGACACGATGGCACCTTTGGTGTAAAAAAGCAAACCTTTGACATGGCATACAAGGTAGGCTCCAAGCTCTTTGAGGACATAAACAGCGCAAAGGCGGACCTTGTGGTCTCCGATTGTCCCCTTTCCAGCAACCAAATAGAGATGGCTACGGGCATAAAGGTATTGCACCCCATAGAGGTTTTATACAGGGCTTATAATTTTTGAACCATGCTGAGGGTAGTTCTAAACGGTAAAGAGTACGAAGTGCAAGAAGGCGAAAAGCTCGGAGATTTCTTTAAAGAGGTGGGAATAGAGGGCGCCCTTGGTGCCAAGCTGGGCGGGAAAATAATTGACCTTCAGACACCCATAAGGGAGTCTGGAGAGCTCATCCCTATATACAGGCAGGACCCAGAGAGCTTGGAGATCATGCGCCACTCCCTTTCTCACATAATGGCCCAAGCCCTAAAGGAGATATACGGTAAGGAGGTGGTCCATCTTGGAGTTGGTCCCACCACGGAGGAGGGTTTTTATTACGATGTGGAGGTGGAAGGAACAAGGATCAGAGAGGAAGACCTGCCCAAGATAGAACAGAAGATGAAGGAGATCATAGAGAGAAATTATCCCATTCTGAGGAGAGAACTGGACAGGGATTCCGCCCTGAGGCTCTTTGAGAAGATAAAAGAGCATTACAAGCTTGACATAATCAGACGCATAGACCCTCAGGATGTTATATCCGTCTATGAGCAGGGGGACTTTATAGACCTTTGCAGGGGTCCCCATGTGCCCTCCACTGTTATGGTGGGTGCCTTTAAGCTAACTCACATAGCGGGTGCCTACTGGCAAGGAGACCCTTCCAAGCCCATGCTCCAAAGAATTTACGGCATAGCCTACTGGGATACAAGGGAGCTTGAAGAGAGGCTGAGGTTTTACGAAGAGGTAAAGAGAAGGGACCACAGAAAACTGGGCGCAGAGTTGGAGATGTTCCTCATAGACGAAGACATAGGGGGAGGTTTGGTGCTTTGGCTTCCAAAGGGTGGGATATATAGAAAAGTTTTGGAGGACTTTTGGAAGGAAGAACACTTAAAGAGGGGCTATCAACTGGTTTATACACCCCATGTGGGAAAGGCAAACCTATGGCAAACCAGCGGGCACTTGGAGTATTACCGTCAGAACATTTATCCACCCATGGAGATGGAGCAGGAGGAATACTTTGTCAAACCTATGAACTGTCCTTTCCATGTGTCCATCTACAGGAGCAAGGTAAGGAGTTATAAGGAACTGCCTCTGAAGTTGGCAGAGCTTGGCACGGTTTACAGATACGAGCTCTCTGGAGTTTTGCACGGGCTCATGAGGGTAAGGGGCTTCACCCAAGATGACGCCCACATAGTATGCACACCCGAGCAGGTGGAGGATGTTATCCTTGAAAACTTGGACTTTGCGGTGCAGATGTTAAAAACCTTCGGCTTTGAGGACTTTAAGGTTTATATATCCACAAGACCACCCCTTTACATCGGCTCCGAAGGGCAGTGGGAAAAGGCAGAGAATGCCCTCAAAAGGGCGGTAGAAACTCTAAACTTAAGCTACGAAATAGACGAAGGCGGTGGTGCCTTTTACGGTCCCAAGATAGACGTAAAGATCAAGGATGCCATAGGTAGGTTCTGGCAGTGTTCTACCATTCAGTTTGACTTTAACCTGCCAGAGCGCTTTGACATGGAGTACGTGGGTCCAGACAACAAAAGACACAGACCCTACATGATCCACCGGGCGATCTTTGGTTCAATAGAAAGGTTCACTGGTGTTCTTTTGGAACACTATGCGGGGCTTTTGCCCTTCTGGCTCGCACCCGTCCAGGCAAAGGTGATCCCAGTTTCTGAAAAACATATACCTTATGCGACCGAGCTTAAGAACTTCTTAGCCGAAAGGCACTTTAGAGTGGAAGTGGATGACAGAAAGGAACGACTCTCCGCCAAAATAAGGACTGCGGAGTTGCAAAAGGTCCCTTACATCCTTGTGGTGGGAGACAGGGAGATGGAAAGCAAAACCGTCTCCGTCAGGTCCAAAAAGGAAGGAGATTTAGGAAGTAAAACTTGGGAAGGGCTGGTAGAATTTTTCACAGAACTTGTCCGAAAGAAAGTGTGTTAATATCTTTAGCAAAACTTGAAAAGGAGAGTGTCATGGAAGAACAAACCTACGCAGTCCCTTTTGCATTGGTGGGCTTTTTCCTAACTTCCAAGCCCATTGAGGAGAGCATCAGAAACGATGTAGCCCCTGAGGAGTTGGAAAAGCTTCAGGAGATCATAAGCAAGCTACTCTTTACGGAGGGTGTCCAGGTTGCCCTATATCCATCGGTGGTTCCACCAGATCAGGCGGAAGAGGCGGTAGATGAGCTTGAAGACATGATCTTTGGAGAGGAAGAATGACCAAGCTGATCCTGTGCGGAGCCCTCGGAAGAATGGGCAGGGCTATCCTCAAGGTCTCCCTTGATTATCCAGACCTGCAGGTAGTTGCGGGCGTGGAGCACCCCGACTGCGTCAGAGGGCAAAGCTTAGGAGAAGCGGTGGGTATGGAAGAGTTTAAGTCTGCACCGCTCACCTCCAACTTGGAGGACGTTTTACCCCTTGGAGATGTGGTGGTGGATTTTACGGGAAACACCCTGTCCGCTTTAGCCCATGCCAAGCTGTCTGCCTATGCGGGTAAAGGAGTGGTCATAGGCACTACGGGCTTTAGCCCAGAGCAGGTGGAGGAGCTAAAAGGGCTTTCAACATATGCCCCCATTCTTCTCTCTCCCAACATGAGCTTGGGAGTCAATCTTCTCTTTAGGTTGGCAGAGATAGCGGTTAAAGCCCTAAAGGACAAGGGTTTTGACGTGGAAATTTTAGAAATTCACCACCGGTTTAAAAAGGACGCACCAAGCGGAACTGCCCTAAAGCTCTTGGAGGTGGTTGCTAACGCCTTGGGTAAGGAACCCTCTCAGGTGGGAAAGTTTGGAAGGGAGGGCATAGACCCAAAGGGCGAGGAGATAGGCGTTATGTCTTTGAGGGGTGGAGATGTGGTGGGAGAACACACCCTCTATCTTTTGGGCTTTGGAGAGAGGATAGAGCTTACCCACAGGGCGGTCTCCAGAGACATCTTTGCCAAGGGCACCTTGGAAGCCTGCCGATGGATCAAAGGAAAACCTCCCGGTTTTTACAGCATGTTTGATGTGCTTGGAATATGAGCTTTTATGAAGTCATAGAGGACATCACTGCAGACGCGGGCATAAGGGTAAGGGCAAAGAGCTTGGAGGAACTGTTCTGCAAAGCGATCCTTGCCACCTTTAACGAGATCACAGACATAGAAAAGTTTAGCAAAGACGAAAAAGTGGAGTTGGAGGTTAAAGGAGAACTACCCTACCTTTTGGCAGACGTCATAAACCAGCTTTTGGTTTTGCACGAAGGGGAAAAGTTGGTAATAAGCCACTGTGAAAGGGTGGAGTTTAAAGAGGATGGTGTTAAACTAATGCTAAAGGGCGGTCCTTTTGACCCAGAAAGGCACCCATCAAAGCTCGTCATAAAGGCAGCCACTTATCACAGGCTCAAGGTGGAAAGGCTGCAGGATGGCTTTTTGGCGGAGGTGATCTTTGATATATGAGGCTAAGGGCTTACGCAGAGCTTACAAAGTTTGAACACACCATCTTTGCCCTTCCCTTCTTACTGGCGGGCATAGTCCTGTTGGTTGAGGATTTCCCATCCCTTTGGAAGCTCTTTTGGGTGTTGGTTGCCTTTGTGTCCGCGAGGACGTTGGGTATGTCCCTCAACAGGCTCATTGACCTTCCCGTAGACCAGCTAAACCCAAGAACAAAGGATTGGGTTCACGCAAGGGGTGAGCTATCTCAAGAGGATATAAAAAAACTCGTTCTAATATCCGGGGGCATATTCCTCCTTTCCTGCCTTATGATAAACCTGCTTACCTTCCTGTTGGCTCCTTTGGTGGTTTTTCTCCTTTGGTTTTATCCTTACGCCAAGCGGATCACCTACTATCCACACTTAGCGCTTGGCTTGGTTTATTTTTTGATCCCCCTTGCGGTGGATACTGCCTTTAATGAGGGCATATCAAAAACCGCCCTGCTTTTGGGTGTGGGTATGGCTTTTTGGGTGGCGGGGTTTGATGTGCTGTATGCCCTCCAAGACTATGAGTTTGACAGGACGCACAATCTAAAGTCCATCCCCGTAAAGTATGGTGTTGGAGGAGCCCTAAAGATCTCCAGGCTCTTTCATGCTATAACCTTTCTTTCCCTCTTAGCCTTGCTCTTCGTGGTGGATTTCTTGGGTCTCATTTACCTTTTGGGACTTTTAGTGCTCGGTCTCTTTCTTGTGTATGAGCACAGTCTAATAAAGGAGTACGACCTTTCTAAGATAAACAGGGCGTTCTTTACAGTAAATGGTTATGTAAGCGTCGTATACTTTCTTACCGTTCTTTTGGATAGGTTGATTTAAAAAAAATTGCTTATAATAATTCTCCCATGGGTGAAATGGAAAGGTTTGAAAACCTGATAGAAGAAAAGTTAGGAACAAACAGAATTCTAAAGAGGGGGGAAGTGATAAAGGGAAGGATCGTCAAGATAGACGATAGGACTGCATACATTGATGTGGGCTACAAGGTGGAGGCAGTCATGCCCAGGGAAGAACTGCCACCACAAGCCAGGGAGGGGGACGAAATAAAGGGTATCTTGCTTAAATTTTCAAGGGGTGTGCCTGTTCTGTCTTTTCAAAAGTATCTCAAGGAGAGGCTCTATAGCTTTCTAAAGTCTGCACAAGAAAAGGGTAAGTTCATAGAGGGTAGGGTAGAGGAGGTTTTGGACGACGCCTACGTGGTTAATGTCAGTGGTCTAAAGGCAATTCTGCCCAAATCTGAAGCCCGACGTGGGCTAAGAAAGAATTCAAGGGTGGTAGCAAAGATAAAGGAACTTTCAGACACAAAGGAAGGTTTGAAGGTTGTTCTAACTGAAAAGGATTTTATAGAGCTAAGCAGAAGGAGAAAGAAGGAGAGGATCCTCAAGCAGTTAAAGGTGGGAGATGTAGTAGAGGGTAGGGTTTTCAAAATAGACCCAGAGAAAGGGATTACACTGCTGATAAAGAATGTGCTAAGGGCTTTCTTGCCAAAGGAGGAACTCTCTTGGGGTAGGGACAGGAATCCCTACAACTACACGGAGGTAGGCGAGAGGCTCAAGGTTAAGGTTAAAAGAATACCCAAAGACGGTGAGTTTATCTTTGTGAGCCTTAGGGAGCTAAAGCCCAACCCGTGGGAAAAGGCAAAGGAAGTTGTAAGCAAAGGCAAAGTTATGCCCGCTAAGGTGGTGGATATAACAGAAAAGGGAGTTATAGTGGAGCTCTTTGAAGGTTTAGAGGGCATTGTGCCGAAGGACGAGGTTTCATATGATGGCAGTATGCCAAAGAAGTGGGAAAATGTTAATGTAAAGGTCCTTGAGTTCAACCCAAAAGCACAAAAGCTCATTCTTAGCATAAAGGAAACACTTCCAAAGCCCTGGGAGGAGTATATCAAAAAGCATCCTGTGGGAAGCAAAGTTAAGGGAATTGTCCAAAGGTTTGACAAAGCGTCAGCTATAGTGGATTTGGGAGATGTAAAGGGGATCATTCACAGGAGCGACCTCTCTTGGGGAAGACCGGGGAGGGTAGAGGATGTTCTCAAAATAGGAGAAGAGAGAGAGTTTGCGGTCCTTGGTTTGGAGGGTAAGTTTGTAAAGCTCGGGCTAAAGCAACTGCAGGAGAATCCTTGGGAGCTCTTTCTCAAAAAGTACGAGGTGGGGGATAGGGTTAGACTAAAGGTAGTTTCTGTGCATCCCTTTGGGGCATTTTTGGAGTTTCCCGAGGGAGTAGAGGGGCTGTTGCCCCTTTCTGAGGTGGATAATATAAAGGATATAAAGGTCGGAGATGAAGTTGAGGTACGCATTATTGATATAGTTCCCCACTCAAAGGTAACGCTAAGTGCAAAGGAGGAAACCAAGGCAGAAGACATAGTCAGCGAAGGAGGAGAGAGCGGTTTTACTCTGGGAGAACTTTTGAAGAAGCAGATGAAGCTGTAATATGACTAAAAGGGATATAATTCAAAGGTGCCACGAGAAGGGTCGTGATTTTTCTAAGTCTTTGACCGAGAAGGTATTGAACTTTGTCCTTGAGGAAATTGCCCTGAGCTTAAGTAGAGGGGAAAGGGTTAAGCTCTCGGGCTTTGGCACATGGAGCCTAAGGAAGACAAACAAAAAGGTTGGCGTCAAGTTCAAGCCCAGCAGAAAGCTTCTGTCCTATTTGAACACCTCCAACTTAAGTGCTAAAATTAATAGATAACGGGGTGTGGCGCAGGAGGAAGCGCGCTGGCATGGGGGGCCAGAGGTCACGGGTTCAAGTCCCGTCACCCCGATTTTGAACTAAAAGGGGTTAAAATGGCTTTTGAACTGGAAGAGCACATTGAAGCTTTAACGCTTAGAGTTTTTCTCAAGTCCCTTGAGCTGTTAGGGGGCACGCAAAAATTGGTTCAAACACGGGCAACTGGTTGGCTATCATCCCTACTTTTAGCTTCCTACACGGTAGTGCTGAAAGAGGAATACCTCAAATCCGAGCAGGAGATCGCCCAAAGGCTAAGGATAACCCCCCAAACGGTAAAAAACATCCTCCGGTCTGAGCCTTTGGTTGATAATTTAGAGGAGGTTTTTAAAAGTGAAGGCAAAGACCTTAACATACATACCGCCGGCAGTATAGCCAAGCTCGCTTACAGACTAATAAAAGACCAAAAGGACCATACAGGTCTTTGCTTGGAGTTCTCACGGAGAACCGCAGGAGCTTTGGATATAGCCTGGGCTAAAATCCTCCTTAGAAGGCTTGAGGAGAAAGATTTTCCCGTTCAATCTGCACAAAATCTAAAGGAGAAGCTTGGAAAGGTTTGGCTGAGTGGCAGGTCTGCCCAAGAGGTTCTTGAAGAACTTGATTATCCCATCCATACACCCATTGAACTCATAGAAAAAATAAAAGAAAACCTGCGCATGTATGGGCTTGAATGAAGTATGTTGGTTATCTGGTTTTAGTCCTGCTTTTTATTTATTTTGTATTTGTTAAACCTTTTCTGCTTTTGCACCGCATTGAGTTTGAAGTAAAAGAGCCAAAAATAAACCTGAAGGAAAGAAGCTTTGAGATAGGAGAGTTTTGGGTCCTTTTGCCTAACTTCAAAGGAGAAACATTCTTTTTCAGGGTGGATGGGTTTGCCCTTTATAAAGATACTTTGAGGTTAAAGGAGTTTTCGCTGATAAATGTCTCCTCAAAGATAGCAGAAAAACCCTTTGAATACGATTTTAGCGACCTTGCGAGGAGATTGAATAAGATAAACATACACCTACAGAGGGCTTACATCTCAATGAATTCACTGCTTCATTCAGAGAGTATAACCATTTTTGTAGGGAAAGCCCACAAAGAGGGCAATAAAATTTGGGCTGAAAAACCGACAGTTGCCTATTATATCCATGGACAGAAAATCACAAGGATAGAAGTTTTTGTTGAGAATGCCCAATTAATGGGTCCTACCTTGGAAGTTCTTTCTTCAAAGGTTCTCGGAGATGGTTATTCCTTTGGGCTAAAAGGTCGTTGGAAGGGTAAAGAGGGCACCTTTGAAGCAGTGGGCTATGTGGATAAGATAACCACCGAGAACTTTTCCATTGAACCCATAAAGGTTGAAGCTAAAGGTTGGTTGGACTATAAAAACATTAAAGTAGATATGCAATTGCAAACGGAGGACCTTAGGATAAAAGAAAAACACTTTGGCAGGGTAGTCGGAAGAGGAGAATACCGCTACGGGTGGAAGAAGGAAAACCTGTTTTTTACTAGCCTTGAGAGTAGGAAGCTCAACGGAAGGCTTGAGTATGACTTGAATAGAAGGGCATTACAGCTTTACCTTTCCGAGCTTGCCTTTGATGAAAAACTGCTTGGTGTAAAACAAGGTTTGAGGGGCTCCTTTGCGGGCAGAATGTTTGCAGACCTCAACAAAAAAACCTTAAACTTAGACGGAAAGGTTAAAGACCTGATCTTTCAAGACATCCAGATAAATACTGCAGACCTGAGCTTGGGGCTTGATTACAAGGAAAAGCCAAGAGGGGAAGTTTCCTTTGCCTCCGATGTGCTTGAGCTAAAGGGTAGGTTCTACGGGAATGACCTTTGGGGTCAGCTAAAGGTAAAGGGGCTACCCTATCAGAAGGGAAATGTGAGGGCAAGGGTCTTTTATGAGGGCTATCTTTCTTATGTGGCGGGAACTCCAGAGAGCTCGGGGAAGGGCTACCTTTCGGACCTTTACATATACGATAGGTTCATAGGAAGGTCTGACTTTAATCTTAACCTCAAAGGGCAAGATGTTCTGGTCGGGGGAGAGGGCAGGGGTTTTAAACTGAGTGCTTCGGGAAATATAAAGGATGAAAGCATAAAGGGTATTTTAACCTTTACAGGCTTCAGTTTTCAAGAGAGGGGTATAGAGCTTTCAAACCTTGTGGGGCAGGTTTCTTTTGGGGTTTTTGATAAAGAGGTACAGGCAGAGGGCAGGTTGGAAGGCAAGTTAAGTCAGGAAAAGGTGCAGGCGCTTGCAAACTTGGAATTTAACATAAAACTCCTTGAAGGAAAGCCAGAGGGAGAATTTAAAAGCGTATTGAAAAACGTAAAGCTTTGGGACCTTGAGTTTAAAAGTGGTCTCTTGGTGGGAAGTATAAAGGAGCAAAAACTCTCTTTAACCTACAGTTTGGAAGAAAAGCTCAAGGGTTCGGGCATCTTTTCCCTTTCGGATTATACCTTTAGCACAGAGGGTAGATGGGAAGGAGAGGTAAAGGGAAGTTTTTTGACGCTCTCTTATAGGCTCCCAAGCTGTTCAAAGAACGCTTGCAAGGGTGAGCTCGGGGGAAGTGCAAAATTCAAAGATATAACAATACCCATAAGCGCCAGGTTTGATTACGAAGGGGAAAGGCTGAGGGCAGAGATTAAAGAATTTGACCTTCGGAGAGGTCCAATAGTGGTAAGGGTAGGAGGGCTACGCTTGGAGGAGGGTAAAATCCTCTTTAGTGGTGGAAGCGTAAAGTTAAACTCAGAAGAGCTGTTAAAACTATCACCAACGGAAGGCTACTTTGACTTAAAAAAAGAGGGCTTTGAGATACCCAACATAAAAATATACCGCTATGCAGAGGGCAATGCTAAAATTTCTTACAGCAAATTGGAAGGCTTTAATCTCAATTCAGAAGGGCATATAAACTTAGAAAAAACATCCGCACTCTTTCGAAGCAGAGTTCAAACTTCACTGATGGGCAACCTATACTATTATCTGAACATAGACAAAAATGGCGTCAATTTAGTTTTATTATCAAAGGAACCAATAGAGCTCAGGTCTAAGTATGTAGGTATTCCAATGAGGGGGGACGCTTACTTCTACGGAGATGGAAAGATCTTTAAAGGTTCGGTGAGCTTTTTGGGAAACAATTCTTCTTTGACCGCCGAAGCGGAGGGAACAGACAAAGAGTTGCAGGTAAAATTCAACGCAAACAGAGTCCCTATGGTATATAGGGATGAAAATTTAAGGGGTAATCTATTTTTGAGGGGAGCGGGTGTTATAATCACAGACTACAGAAAGGTAAAAATATCCTCTGACCTGAGCATAGCGGGCACTGTGGAAGTGCGAAGTTTTCCAAAGGCAAAACAGGCAAAAAAGGAAGAGATTCCACTTACCCTAGACCTAAAGGTTTCTTCTTATGAGCCTCTCAGGGTATATTTGCCTGAGGGATACATATACAGCTCTTTGGAGGGTTATGCAAAGGGCAAGCTGGAGGACCTTGAGTATAAGTTTAGGTTTTCACTTTCTGGGGGAGAGCTAAAGTATTTCAATAAAAAGTTCTATGTAAAGTCTGGCTTTTTTGAGTTTGACAAAAAGAGCAAAAACATAGACCTAACCATAGCATCGTCCTTGCCCGATTATGTGATCCTCATAGACCTAAAGGGGGATCCCGAGTATCCTAAGGTTTTACTTAGCTCTGAACCACCAAGAGAAACAAGAAAAATAATAGCAGACCTTCTGTTGGGTGGAGGAGAAGCTAAGGGAATTATATCTCTAGGAGATGTCCTATCCTCTCAGATCCCACAGATAGGAAGCGTCACAAAAGGCTTAGAAAAAACGTTGGGCACTGAGTTAAACGTATCCGTATCGCCTCAGCTCAGTAGCTCCGGCGAGGTGGGAGTTTCCACAAAGGTTTCTAAGGACATAACAGATAGGTTTTCCTTAGAGTATCAGCAGAGCACTCTGAAAGATCCAAAGGAGAGCTATGTGGGAGGCAATGCAAGAATAACGGGTGGGGCTTCGGTGGGAGGAAGGATAAACTCAGACAAATCAAAGGAAGTTAGATTAAGGGTCAGGGGCAAGTTTAACTTTTGATAGGGTTTTCACATAGAAAAAAAGATAGTCCAAGAAGGAAAGAAAGATCAAAACATAAGCAGGATAGAGAAAGAGCCCTAACCTAAAGAAAGCAAAGAGGGGAATAGCAAGGGATACATAGGCTGTGGTAAGCTTGCCCAACATTCTTGCCTTGGGGACAAACCCTTTAGTCAAGTATATGTGCCCTCCACCAAGGAGTATAAAAAGGTCTCTAAAAAGCAAAGAAAACAGGAGGGTAGGTTCTATCATCTGAAATCTATAAGTGAAAACATAAAGGGCTACTACTAGTAAGGTTTTATCCGCCAGAGGGTCCAAGACCTTTCCCAAGTCTGTTTCCTGTTTTAGCCTTCTTGCCAGAAAACCATCCAAGGCGTCCGTTAGGGCAAGAAGTATAAACAGTGCGATGGCTTGGGGAAATTCCAAAAATAGCATAAGAGGGCTGAGCAGTAGGCGGGTAAGTGATACAAGGTTTGGCAGGTTCATCACTTCAGAAAAAGCCAAAATCAGCCGTGCCACCTTGGGAGTGCATTCCTCTCTTTAAAAGCTCAGTCTCTTCCAGTTTGATCAACATCTCTGGCATCACACCCATAGGGCAAATTAGGGAGCAGTTCTTACAGTGGGTGCAAAGGTTTATGTGGGCATCTTTGATAAGAAGGAGCCTTTCCTCCGCCTTTGAGTGCCTTCTGTCTTGGAGTCCCTTATAAGCTCGGGAGAAAGCCATTGGACCTCCAAAGTCTGAGTTGCCAACAAAGATGGGACAACTGCTATCACATAAACCGCAGGCAATACAATCAAAACTCTTTGAAAGAAAGGGGCTCATCTCAAGCTTTTGAAGGTTCTCTTGGAGGGGTTCATACCATACCTTTAGCTTTTTGATACGTTCTATTAGGATGCTATGTTCCACCACCAAGTCTTTAACGGGTTGCATGTTGTCAAGGGGTTCCACCAAAACCTCCTCTCCCAGGTCTTTTATGGCAGTTTTGCATGCAAGGATGGGCTTTTGGTTTGCCTTTACTCCACAGGTTCCGCATATACCAGCCCGGCACATACTCCTAAAGGAGATGGTTGGGTCATACTCCTCTTTGATGTAAAGGAGGACATCCAAGAGGGTCTGCTCGGGCTCTGTGGGAACAACAAACTCCTTTATGACAAAATCATAGTCTCTGTAAAGTTTTAGTCTTACCAGCATGAAGATAAATTTAGGCTAAGGGATGGGTTTTAGTATTCTTATTTCGCCCCTTGTGATCTCCAGATAGCCCTCCCTCTCCAGTTCCTTCAAAAGCCTTGATACCACCTCCCGGGCAGTGCCAATATCCCTCGCGATCTCTTCATGAGTAGCCTTTATAACATTGCCTTTGGCGTTGTTTTTTATGTATTCCATCAGCCTCCGGTCTACCCTCTTGGATATTAACTCGTTCAGAACAAGAAAGAGCCCATATACATTCTTCACCACCATATCCAAAACAAAGTTCCTCCAGTAGGAGTATTTTTCAAAAAGGTAGTTGGCTTTTTCTGCGGGAATCACATAACCCAGCACATCCTCCTCACAGACCGCATAGGCAGGATAGGGAGTTTTCTTTAAAACCGAGAGGTTTGTAAGTATGCATGTCTCACCCCTGCCAATTCTGTATATAAAGATCTCCCTGCCGTTCTCTGCGGTGAAATATACCTTAACGCTTCCCTCCAAAACTATAGGCACCAACTCACACACCGCACCCGGATAGCCTACCATGGTCCCCTTTTTTAGACTGACCGGTTGAGAGAAGGAAATCAAATCTTCCTTAAAGCTTTTCTCCGCGTAAGGGAAAAGCTTTTCTAAAGTGAGTTCTTTCATCAAGGATAAAATATAGGTCCCCAGAGGGGACCCAGCAATGGGCTTTATTTCTTTTCCACGATTACCGACTTAAGAGGAGACACCAATTGCAGAAACTCTTGCTGTTCTTTGGCGGGAACTTTGAACTTATTTAAAACCTCCTTGGTGATCTTCACGAACCTATCCCATTCTTCCTCCGTTATGCCCAAACCTTCGTGACTGGTTTTCATATCCCTTCCTGTGTATATACAGGGTCCCCCTGTGGCGGAGCAGACGAAGTCAGTAAGATGGGCTATTAGCTTTCTTTTGCTATCGTTGCTAAGCCCCTTAAAATACACTCCCAGCTTCTCATCCTTTACGAGCCTAACCGCCAGCTCATTAACCACTGCGGATATGGCATCGTAGCCACCGAGCCTTTCATACAGGCTCTTTTCCTTAGCCTGTGTGTGTGCGGGTGCGGACAGCATACCCGCCAAAAGCAAGCCAGAGATTAAAGCTCTCTTCATGGCAACACCTCCCAAAAGGATTTGCTTTTTATGTTAGGGCTTTTTGGCTTTTTGTTCAGTGATTAAATCACTCTCAATAGGTGTCCGTTTTCCTTTAGCCATTGGTGATGCTTTTGGTAATCGGGCATTAACACTTTGACCTTTGTCCAAAAGCTCTTGCTGTGATTCTTTTCTTCTAAATGGACGAGCTCATGGACTACCACATAGTCTATAACTGAAAGGGGTGCCATAATGAGCCTCCAAGAGAAGTTAAGGTTATTGCCCGAGCAGGAGCCCCATCTCCTTTGTGCATCTGTTATTCTTATCCTTCCATACTTCAAGCCTGCTTTTTTTGCGTAAAACTCTACCCTTTGGGAGATTTTCTCTAAAGCGGACTCTTTAT
>Ga0308409_1000375_pt1 | contig 24684 bp, 25 predicted proteins | sample HotsprSampleMSe4_FD_203469 | JGI IMG/M metagenome (GOLD analysis project Ga0308409, IMG submission 203469) | Hot spring phototrophic mat microbial communities from Mushroom Spring, Yellowstone National Park, Wyoming, United States - 20060912_MSe4 ... | reverse complement strand
GAATTTAGAATATAAAAAGATAAAAAATCATACAGTTACCTTTGCTGTTGTACAAAAATTTACATTTTCAAAAAATAAAATTCAATATTTTCAATAACTTACAAAATTAAGTTGATAAACTCAGGAGGTTATATAATATCTTAGAAAACATTCTTCTTTAATATTTTAAATATTTAAAAGCTTTACTATATAAGCCTCATCCTTATATCCAATGAAAGCTTCTACCTGCTTCCCTTCTTTAAAAAGTATAGTAGTCGGGAATGCCATAATTTTGAACTTTTCAGAAATCTTTTTGTTAATTTCGTAAGTTATGCTAAAAACCGTCACTTTGCCTTTATATTTTTCAGCTATTCCCTCAATTACTGGTATATAATTTTTACAAAAAGAACACCAGTCTGCCCAAAAGACTACCAATGTGGGCATAGTATTTTTAATAACTTCGTCGTCAAATTCATCCTCTTCAATTTCATACACATAACTTTTAAATACATCGAGAGATGCTGTAATAACTTGTTGGTTACCTCCTCTAATAATGGTTATAAATACTGGATTCTCAATAACTTGTCTTTTGGCATATTGAATTCTCACAGTATTTAGATTTTGTGTTGTTGCTACTACTTGATTCTCAATCATTTTCCTTTTAGATAGATGTTTTGAATCTTTGGAAGATGCATCTATTAATCTGTAAAAATCTTCGAGTGTAATTCCAACAGTGCTTCTTTTGTTAACTTCAATTATCTTATCACCGCTCATAAAGCCTGCTTTCGCGAGCTTTGAACCTGGGACCACATTCATCAGATATACACCATCCTGCATTGCAACAATGCTTACACCAGAAAGTCCTATCCTTTTCTTTGTTTCTCTTATCTTTTTAAGTCTCGAAATCTCTGAAAGCACCTCACTTTTATCAGCTGGATTTTTTGTAATTTCTAAATATCTCTTGTAGGCTTTTATTGCCTTTACAGGCTTTCCTATTTCTACTGATATCAATGCGAGATTATAATAAGCCTCAGCCCAATTTGGAGCTAATTCAATAGCCTTTTCAAACTCCTTTTCTGCCTGAACAAAATCCGACGGAGAGGCTGATGTTTCTATCAATTTTTTTCCTTTTATAAAGTATTGTTTTGCTTCATTAGAAATTTCCTCTGAAGAAACTCCATATGAAAATGACAATCCAATATAAGATGCAAATACTATTAACACAAAAAAACCGTATCTCTTCATTATTTGTTCTCCTTTTTTGGAGTAAAAAGGGTTTGAGTTATTTCGTTAATTGCTTTTATCTCTTGATTAAGCCTTAAAATTTCTTCATCAACTTTTTTCTCTTCTTTTTTAGCCATTTCAAGTGCCTTAAGTGCTTCTATAAGAAGTTTATCGTATTGTTCCTTCTCCACTTCACTCTTAGCTGAACTCTTGATCTCTTCAATTTTTTTGACTTCATCTTCTGCCTTTGCTACTTCATATAACAGCTCGTCCTTTTTCTTTTTGATATCATTCAAGGAATTCACTCTATCATTTACTTCCTGAGTGAGAACTTTAAGAAATTCCTGTTGAAACTCTTCTTTGTAGATGTTTGTGTCATCAGAAACAGGAATATTCACTTCCAGTTGAAAATCAGGACAGTTTGAAAGATCCCCCTGCATTGCCTTTTCAGAATTCAGACTATATTCTTTTGCCTTTTTTAGAGATTCCTCATCACCTAAGGATGCCCACTTTGCTGCCTCAATACTCCAGTAAGCACTGCATTTAAGGCTTTTTAGAGAAGAAAGATTTTCAGATGATGAATTAGGACCTTTTAGTTTGCTTAGTAACCTTTGTTTTTTCTCTTTAAATTCATTTTGCCTCATTAAGGCATACTGTTTTTGCATCTGTTCAGTTTGCTTTTTTATTCCATTTTGCCACTCTTCTCTAAGGCGTCTAAATTCAGCTTCTCTATCGTATTGAGTTCCTGCAGAGTTTTGTTCAAAAGGATTTGCTCCTCCCTGTTGTAATCCTTTCATGAAGCCTTGCATAAAACTCTGCATCAAACCCAGCATGAGGTCAGTTTTCCAATCTCCTGAGCTTCTATAACTACCAGTGTATCCGCCAGGTGGGTTTTGTTGAGATATAGGAGTACATTTACCACAGCCAACACATCTATATCTTACTCCGCCTATCATGACTTCCCTTGTCTGTCCTTTGGGTATATAAACCCAACCACTGTCAGTTTTAAGCTGTGAACCATCACAAGATCTGCCAATACTTTGTGAAAAAGATGGTGAAACTAAAATTGCTATAAAGAGAAGTAGTAATCCAGAATATGTTATTTTTTTATTCATTACTCTCCTCCTTTTCTGAGAGTTTTTTAGAATAATTTTCATACTCTATGAGTTTTTTCATGTCTTTATCTAACTGGTCTTTTTGATCCTTTATATGATCGAAATAAATCATCCGTAAGTTTATAGTCTCTGTTAACCTCTTCAGCGTGCAGGTGCATTACAAAATTGGGAGTAATGTTTATGACTGCTTTGGCACAACCAGTTATTAAATTCAGACTGGTCTATTTACCAATACGCATAGGATGGTAAAACTGAGAATAAAAAAAGTATACAAATAAAAATTGTCATTTTATTCATACATCACTCCTCCCTACTTTTTTACATAACTCCTCACATTCTTTAAGCCTCTTCCAATCACTATCAAATTTCCTCTTAATCTCTTCATATCTATCTTTCATCTTATCAGTCAATAAAATATATTTTGATCCTTCTTTTTCTAAAAGAAATGCTTTTACCAAATAGTAAGAAGTATCTATTAACGAAGATAATTGTTGTATAATAGGAACAGATTTACTTAATATTTTTGTATAACTTCTACGATATTTTTCAATTTTTTCCACTATTTCTGCAATTACTAAGTCTCTAAGCAGTTCTCGTGTTTCTTCTTGCTTCGCTATTTCTTTCAATTCATTTTCTATTTCCTTCAAAGACTTGTTAATATTTTCGTGCTTGCCTTGCCAAACCTGTATGTATTCTGAACATTTTTTTATAGTATCAGCTGACCAGTCTCCAGTTTTTTCTAAAAGTATTAACTTTTCATATTTGTCTGCAATTTGTTCAAGAATTGATCCGTTTAACCCAGATATTCCTCTTAAATTAGCTCCTTTAAAGTATAACTCTTCATTTTTGGTTGTTAAAGCAATTTCTTGGAGTCTTTTGCCTAGCTTTCCCACCCCAATATTAATACTTTGTATTAGAGTAAGAATATTTTCCCTTCCATATTCAAATAAGAATTCGCGCACTTCTTGTTTTGCCTTCTCACCTTCTTTTATTATCTCCTCGTGTCTTTTATATAACTCTTCCCCTTGTTGTACAAGGAGTTTAAATTCCCCTTTATGGATTTCAACCTGTTTTCTGTAATAATCACATAGATCTTTCAAACTGGTGTAGTTGTTCTTTTCAGCTAATTGGATATATTCCTTTATCTTTACAATTTCTTCTTCTGCTTTTTGTTTGGTTTTCAAATGTTTATTCTTTGTTTCTTCTGCCTTTCTTGCTGCTTCTTCAGCTATTTGACCAGCTTTTACATCTCCTTTTGCCCTTGCAAGCAGTATAATTTCCTGTGCCCTCATAAGAAGCTTATCGTTTTCTATTATTCCTCTTTCTGCATCGTCACGGATTTTTTGTAAATTAATAAGCTTTTCCTTCAGTTCAGTTATGCTTACGTCACAAACACTTTGTGCCAAAACTTTTGAGGAAAATATCAAGAGAGCAACAAATATAATTTGGAATGTAAAAAGTTTTCTAATCATTTTTTAAACTCCAATTTTTCAATCTAATAGTAAAATTATTTGTTTATTTCTTCTTTCTTTCCTATTAATCCCTTTTCTAAATCATTTAATTTATTTTCAATTTCCAGCTTTTCTTTTGATAATCTCTCTTCGTTTTTCAAGGCAATTTGATAATTTCGTTCTGCTTGTTGGAGTAAAGTTTTAGCTTCCGCTTCAAGAAGTTCGTAATCTCCTTTTTTCTCTGGATTCTTAGTCGTTTTAATTTTCTTTTGCAAATCTTTTAATTCATTTTTCAGGCGGTCCATTTCCTTTTGAAATCTTTGCTTCTTGTCTTGGATTATTTTTGATTCTTCATTATTTGCTTGTATTTCAAGAATTAAATTTGATACTGATTGAGTTATTTCTTGATAACTTTTATAAACAGAATCTTGGTCAATAGACATTTTTGGCTCTGGAATATTAAATTCTATATTTCCAGGACAATCAATTGAAGTCTTATCGTCAAATCCTGCTTTAGCTTTATCTGTCATTATCTCTAAATTAGTTAGTATATTTTTAGATATTTCAAAATTTCCTTTTAATGCTAATTCTGCAGCTTGAATTGAGTTGTAAGCTATGCAGTTTGCTTGTTTTAAAATTTTTCTATATTCTTCTTTTTTAGATTGTGGTATAGGTGGAGATGATATTTTCATATTATTTGATAGTAATTTATATCTTTGAACTTCTTCTGCTCGTTTTTGTTCTAATTCTTTTATGTATCTTTCTTTTTCTTGTTGAGCTTTTTGTTGTTGTAATATTAGTTGCTGTCTTAATTCTTCTTCTTGCTGTTGTTGGAAATTAGGCTGTTGAGATGGAGTATAAGAGCTTGATTGTTCATCATAACCTACACATCTTGTTTTATTCTGCCAGTGTACATCATTTGGCAATGTGCTCCTTCGAGTATTTTCGCATTCTTGAAAAGTTGCGAATCTGCCCACTCTTGATGGAGCATTGCAAGCTCTTGGCTCATATCTACATAAAAAGCTATTAAATTCAGACTGGTCTATTTCCCAATAAGCATAGGATGGAATAGATAAGGAATATAAGAACCCTAAGGACATCAAAAAAGTATGTAAATATTTATTTTTTAACATAGTTGTCCTCCTATTTAATCCTATAAAAAACCACTGGTGAAATCCATATTTTATAAACCTCGTTAATTCCTATATGAACTTTCTTCGTACTTGTATCGTTAATTTCATCAAAATTAAAAGAAGATATTTTATCGCTTGCTTCCTTAATCGCTTCCTCAATGCTATTGTATAGTCCATATATGGGGTGTAATAGATTTATTGTTTTAATTCTTAAAGAATTCAAGTCTAATTCTCCTTTTGTTAAATTTAATAGAACATTAAACTTATTACCTGCCTGCCAAATAGTAAAATATCTTACTTCAAAATATTTACCGTCAAATTTTACAGGGAAAAAAGGCAATTTACTTGAGTTCACATCGTGCAACTCCCAAGGAAACTCTTCTCCTTTCCAACCTGCTTTTCTGAACCTTTTCATATAGTCAGTGTAAGGATTTAACATTACTACTTTATTTAATTTATCTAACTTAAATATTGGTGGGACAAGATAAGGAGGTTCACCGCTTTCAACTACTAACTCACCTTCTACCATTCTTTTCTTTATATACTCCAATTTCTTATATTTCTTTCTATTCTCCTCAATTCTAAAAGTCACATTTTTAGCTTCTACAGAATACTTATCTTTTACAAAATTTACATATTTAGAAAAATTCTCTGCAGCTTTATCATAATATGTTAATTCCTCATAAACTAATCCCAAGTTATAATAAACATCAGCCCATTCTGGAGATAATGCTTTTGCTATTTCAAATAAATGTGCAACGTTTTTCAAGCCTTCTCTTGATGACACAATTTTTAAAGCGTCTAAAGCTTTATTAAAATAAAACTGAGGATTATTTTCAATAGCTGAAGAAATAATTCCCATCCTTGGAGTAGATGATATCTCAGAAAGATTTATAGTCGTAGTAATTTTTCTTCCCTCTCTAATAAGAGTCATTTCATAGGAACCTCCAGGTAAGCTTTTTATATATTCAGTGAATTCTTTTGCTAAATCTTTATTATTCGATTCATAAAAAATTTTACCATTTAGAGAATAAATAATATCCCAAATTTTACCTCCTGCTTTTTCAAAGGGAAAATCAGATAAAACTTCTGTTACAATTATGTTATATTTTGTTTCATTTTTAATATCTGGTAATTTTATATCTGGGAACTTTAATTCTGATATAGATTTTCCTTCAAGATCTGCTTTAACAATTTCTGGACGGTAGAATACTTTTTCAAAATCTTCCATTTTATATACTTTATCGCCAATTCTAACATTCAGATATTTTCCTGCAAAATCGCTTGCATCATAATAGCCTGATGGTGTAAGAATTATCCACTCTCTGTTTTTAAAAATAAAAAGTTTTGCAAGTTCTTTATTATCCGATATTCTTACTAAGCTTATAATTTTCTTCCCTTGATATGGAATGATTTTTGCAGTTAATTTGCCGTCCTTAGAATGTTGAGGTTCATTACTTATATCTACATTTAAATTATTATCAAATTTCTTTTTTGTATAGTTCAATCCTTTGAGATAAAATAAAAATTTTTCTAAAATCTTATTATCTTTTTTTAATGTCTCTGAAGGAATTGACTCTACATATATACTCGTAATATCCCATATAAAGTAAATTCCGTTATTTTCGGGTGAATAAACTATTAAGTAATCTGTAAAATTTCCTGAAACAAAAGAAAATTCATCTAAAAGCATTTTACTGTTTTCTTCTGACAGAAAAACTTCTGGTTTTTCTAATGCATTTACAGATGAGAAATAGAAAAATATTAAGAAAAATCCTATTAAAGTTTTATATATTTTAAACATATTTAACCTCCAGAAGCTTTCATTCTTCTATATCGGCTAAATATACATAATAATCAGGTATAAAACCAAAATACTCCCTTTTGTAAACTAAACATAAACTTGCTCTATTTATTTTTCCTACCTTCACTTTTTTTAATATGTCCTTTCTTATACCTGCTACATGATAAAAAGGACCTGACCTTGTCATACCTTTGACATTTAAAATATCCCCTATAGAAATTATTTTATCTACAATAATTTCAGTTTGTTTAGCTTTGCAGGGATAAATAGGACCGAATGATAGGGTAAACAAATCTTCAGGCTTAGGTTTATCCTCTTGAGTGTCTTCTGGTATCTTGAAATCTTCATCTTTTATTTGTTTAATCTCTTTTAGTTCATTTTCTAATTTTTTTACTTTTTCTTTTTCTCCTCTCTTTTTATATCTCTCTATTTCTTGCTGTATAGCATAAATGGTTGCATTTTTTATATCTCGTCTTATCTCTGTTATCATTTCTTGAATTGCACCAAGTATGAATTTTCCTTGCTCTCCTTTAAATGACTCTTCTTGCACTTTTTGAACTGTTTTTTCCACTTTTTCTATAATAAAATAAGGATCACCTTCAGTAAAAGGTATTATAGGATTGTTGACCTTTAAAGTATAAGGCATCTGAATATTAAAATCTCTTTTTAAATCATACTCAATAATTACTCCATCTGGTAGAAAAGCTTTACAATTGTCTGGTTTTTCTCTTATAAAAGTTATTTCATAATCTGGAACTTTTGGGTCTATCCTTGATGATTTTTTAACAACAGCTTTAATTGAATTTTTATCAGTGCAACCATTAGTATTTACTTTTATTTTGATTTTGTGGTTTTCAATGCTTAAGGAGCGTAAGAGTAATATACCCTCTTCCTGAGGGAAAAATGAGTATTTTATTAATTTCACATCAGATTTACCTGAAGTCTCTAAAATACCACCCCATTCTGCTACGGTAAATCCTTTTCTTATAGGTGTTTTAATGGTTGGCTCTGTTAATTTTTCCCTATTATTGTAAGTTCCCTCAAAATAAAAGATAACCCTAATAAAATTATCTGGTTTTGGGTTTATTTCTATAGGTATGTTTTCATTTAAAAACTTTTTACTTAATAATCCAATTTTGTAATATGGATATCCTTTAAGTTCACCAAGCCAATACTCTTTAAAGTCTTTTATTTCTTTTTTATTAAGTCCTAACTTAGGAAGATTTGAATCGAACCAATTTTCTAAGTCTGTGGTTTTAACTATCCAACCATCTTTTGGTAGATTAACTGAATTTTCTAATGCTACTTCGTAGAAAAGATACGGATATTTATTATCTATCAACCCATTTGGATTAGCTATAACTAACCATTTGTCTTTGTATTCTGGAATGGTCTTTATAATCTGCCCTTTTGGTTTTAAAATTATTTCTACTTTTTTAGTTTTATTTGGATAAAAATAAAGGGCTGGCTTTTTTACAATGGGTAAAGGATATTTTTCATTTGCCTCTTCACAGGTTAATAATTTCATTTCTTTATTTTCATCTCTTACTAAGGTAAAGCAAAGTATTTCTTGTTTAGTTGGGCAACAAGAGGGGTCGTTTTCTTTGTGGGTAAGAAGTGATAAATATATAGCGTCTCTCTCCCTATCACGAAAAGAAACGAATCCTGGCTGAAATATTAAATCTTTTATTATGACTCTATCTCCAATCTCAATTGAATTAGTTTGTATGATTTTGCCATTTTCATTCACAAGGGCTGTTATCTCTAAAAAATTACCACTTCCACTAAAGTTTTCGGAAAGTATAATTATAGCAAATGGTGGTAATAATGTAGGTTTAAATATACCGTATTTTTCTATTTTTACACTGAGGTAATTTTTTACTTCATTACCAGGTCTTAATGGAGTTTTATATTCTCCATTCTTCAAAGTGACTGTTTGTTTTGAATACTTTAAATGATATGTAAAGTTCTTAACGATCTCTTCATTTAGATTATTAGAATCTTCTAAGGCTATAGCTGGTTGTATCATAAGTAAAAAAATCCACATAATTATATATTTAAAAGCTTTCATAATTAACCCTCCTTATAAGTGGTTTTAAGTTTTATTCTTCTAATGTAAACATATATAACTATTTCTATCAGAAGCACTGCAATAGCACTTAATAAGAACAGAATAACGCTCCCTTCTAAAGATGAAATAATATTTTTTTGTATTAATAAGTTATTAACTAATTTAATTAGAAGTATTAAAGCTGGCAAAGATAAAATAGATAAAAGGAGATAAAAAATTTTCTTCCCCTTTATTTTTGCCGAATTTATAATTGCTAATAAATAGAATGCAAAAGAAGCAAGATAAATTATCACTCCTAATTCAGGCAGTCCAAACATAATAACCTCCTTAGTAAGTTATTTTAAAATTTAACGATACTCCAAAACATATTCAGTCTTATCCTTCTTTTTAAATATCTTCAGTAGTTCAAAGCCCTCGTATTTGAGTAAACCACCGGGCGTATTAATATTAAGTTCTTCAACATTAAGTTTATCAGCAAATCTTTTCTCTGGACCTGTATAGCTACAGCACATTTCAGCTACTTTTATTAATTCTCCCGGTGCTAAAGTAACTTCAAACTCACATTTTTCTTTATCGTATTTGTATTCATCAGGTTGAAGGGTTCTGCACTCACCACCTTCTTTACATATATAGATTTCTTTCTTAAATCCAATATACCAGCATGACTTCTTTTCTAATTCCTCCCATCTTTTTTCAACTTCTGGCGTTGGAGTAGGCTGTTTTGGTTTTTCAATTTTTCTGTATTTAACTGCTATCGTTATTGGCATCTCGGACTTGTTTACAACATAAAAACTCGTTGTCCATGAACAGGATAAAAGGAAAAGAGCAATGATAAATGTCATGGAAGTTATTAACCTTTTCAATCTTTCTTCCTCTAATACGTTACTATACTTTTCTCTTCTACCTTATCTATCCTCACTGCATTTTTCTTCATACTTTACACAAGTCTTATATACTCCACATATTTGTTTACCAGGAAAAACTGGATCTGGCTGACAGAATCTCCTTTCCTCCCATTGTACACACACTTTTTCACATTTTTTAGTAGATTCTGACTGTTTATTTTCGTCTTCTGCCAAAGCAATACCACTCAATAATGGAAAAAAGGTAAATATAACTACTAATTTTTTCATGACTATTTACCTCCTGCGTTTATTTTTAAAGATTATTCTACTCCTTATTGGGGTCCATAACTCTTCCCATAAACAAAATAGAGCCCGCCTCTTTATCACGAATAAAAAAGATAAAAGGATGGTCTGCTTTAAATACGAGTTCTTCAATTAATGCTTTTATGTCTAATATTACAGCAGTAGCTGCTGCAGCTTCTGTTCCCTCTTCATTCACCTCTACAAATGCTTTGTGAATAACTTTACTTATATAAAGATCATTTTTTTGACCATTAATTCCTGAAAAGTCAGCAGCACCAGGGCTAAAAGCATTTTCCATACCCATATCAGACAAAACTTTACTTAAATCAAATCTTTGTGTAAATTTAAATCTTGGAATATATACTTTAACTTTCGTTTTCATAGCATTTTTCAACCACTCTTGCAATTTCTTTTCATCCATCATATTTTCAACAGTTTCAAACTTCTCTGCTTTTGGTAAAATTATAACCATCGAAACTTTGTCACCTTTATAAGGCATTTCCAATAATTGAAGATCGTCGTTTTCGTAATAATTGAATGTGTTTTTTTGGTACATCATTTTAACCTTAGTTTTTTGCCCGTTTATTAAATAAAAATCTTCATCTCTTGTAGCCATCTTATCAAATTCTGTTTGCCACTTTCCTTTAAAATAAATAGCATTTGTAAGCACCAATCTTGTAAGGCTTGTTATATCTCCTGGATTTAATATATCTTTAATCTTTTCTTTTGTTTCTCTTGAAACCCAATCATTAATTTTTATTCGTGCACCTTCAGGATTTGTTTTATAATCTACTTCGTTAAATCCGCCTTTGTAGTACTTTTTCATTGTATTTAAGAATTCCTGAAGATATTTATAATCCTTTTGCAACCATAAAGCATTAACAATACTGAGTTCATAATCCTTATTAGATTTTAAATTTTCAATTAGCTTAGAGTAAGCTAAGTGAAGACGATCTTGTGGAAGAGTAAAGTTTAATACATTAGCCATCTGCTTTTCCGTATTCCCCCTTGCTCCAGCATAGGTCATTGCAAGAGCAATTGATATACTAGCAGGTGAATAAAAGAGATTCTCTTCTTTATTTTCATCTTTATCTTTATCTTTATCTTTTAGTTTTTTATATAAATCAAAACTAAACTTGTTTATACCCTGTGATACAGTGCCTAAATCATTTTCTTCAACTGCCCATGTTTTATTGCTGAAAAAAACTAATACTACTACTACACATATTACTGAAACTAATTTTTTTATATAAAAACCTTGCATAAAGAAGGATATTGATACAAGTTTTTTTAAATTCATAGCTTTACCTCCTTCTATCCTTTCTTGAACAATATTGAACTCATAACAATTTTTCGTTGTTTATTCATCTTTCCCACCACTTTTCAAGTTTTTCTATTTTTCTTTTAGTTAAAGTTTCTCCGTTAATGATGGCTTCATATCCTTCAGGTATTTCATAAGACTCGCTTTTACTATTGTTAATATTATGAGTAACTTCTACAATTCCTTCCATCACAGAAATTTTTATAGTATTTTCACCTCCCCTTTCTATAGTAAATTCTGTGCCACGGATACCAATGACCCACTCAGGACGAGAACGACAATGATTAGGACCCCAAACTAAAAGGCACATTTCAACGCCGAATTTTTTTAATTTTTCTTCCGTCCATCCTTTTATTGTCTTTAAATCTTCTTTGTAGCTCTCTATATAGCCCTTAACCTTTTGTAAATATTCATCCGATTTATCTACTTTTGTATAGACCTTGCCCTGGATAAACTCAACCCCCTCCTCATCCACTGATTTCTTTTTCACTATAACCTCAGAATTTGGGCCTACAATGAAGTTTCCTCGCCCATCTAAAATTTTTAATTCTATTCGTCCATCAGAGGAAGTTGTTATTTCATCTCTATCATTTATTGGCATAAAAGAATGGCAAGCATCCTCTAGTTTTTTGGTTTGTAAATTCATAATCTTTACTGTACCTAAACATTCCTTCACTAAACCAACAATATTATTATTAGAGGCCATTTTTGAATATGAATCCTTAAGTGATCTTTCCTCTTCATTTAATCTTGACATAAGCCATTCATATTCCATTTTTTGCTCTTTTAGCTTCTTTTGGGTCTCTTTTGCCTGCATCAAAGCCTTTTCTGCAATAGGTTTTGCCTTCTGAGCATCTTCTTTTTGTTTTTCTGTGCCTATAATCAATGTTCTTTGTATCTTTGCAAGTAATTCATTTATCTGCCTTATCTCCTGTTCGTTCTGAGCTATCTTTAAATCAATTTCCTTGATTCTTTCCTCTACTTTCATTTTTTCCTTTTGAAGATCAAAATATGCACTAAGCCAGAGTTTATCTCCTGAAGTAACATTCTGGGCTAATGATAAACTAGGTAGAATCAAGAATAAAGCTAATATTAATAGCATTCTTTTCATATTATTCTCCTTTTTCCATCATAAATTCCCATTTATAAATCTGGTCTTTTACTGTCCTAATATCAGGAGCATCAGGGTAGAGTTCAAGGTAAATGTTCATATTCTTAATTGCTTTTTTGTAGTCTTTAATCTGCCCATAACTTAATGCCAGCGCCTTATAAAGATTAGGAAAGAAAGGTGATAATTCTAAAGCTTTTTGATATTCTTCAATCGCTTTCTCAAATTTTCCTTCTTTTGTATATGTTTCTGCTTTTATTACAAATTTTCTTGCTTCTTCTGGTAAAGCAAAAAGATGTGGATATTTAATCATAAGCTCTGCAATATGAGCTCTTATTTCTTTTGCTTCTTTCTCACTAGCAATCTTTAGAAGATTTGCATACCCCTTAATTGCCTCTCTATATTGACCTTTTGCTTCAAGAGTCTTAACGCTTTGCATCATACTATCTTTGTAAAGCTTTAATGCAGTATAAAGATTGTTAATCGCATTAGTTCTTAAAACTGATTTGGTTATCAAATAATCCTCAGGGATATTCTTATAAACACTTACTGCTTCATTAAACTTACCAGCCTTGGCATAGGCTGTTGCAAGCAATAACTTTGAAAAATTATTATCTTTATTTGCAGAGGAAAGGATATTTATAGCTTCATCATACTTTCCTTTATCAATATAAACAGCACTAAGAGCCTCTTTTGTATCATCTAAATTTGGATTGAGCGAATATGCCTTTTCTGCGTCTTTCATAGCCTGCTCAAGATTACCCTTCTCTCTATAGCAAAGACTCCTCTGGGCAAAAAATACAGATGCCTTCTTGTCAATCATTGTTTTTCTTGTAATCGTTTTTTCAAATTCTTTATCACCTCTTTTTATCGTCAATGTAACTTGGGTTCCTTCTTCACCACGCAGTAAGTTGACTACATCTTCAAGTTTTAATTTCTCTGTTGATTGATTATTAACTTTGATGATTTTATCCCCTGTCTCTACACCAGCCATCTTTGATGGACCCTCTTCAGATACCGTCTCAACAACAGGGTAATCCCCTTCTGTTTTTTTTATCCTTATACCGACTCCAGTTATCGTATTATATTTGATTGCCTTATCTGCATTTTGAATTGCTTTATCAAATTGTCCCATAGCCATATAGCTGTTTATTAGTAAATAAATAGCTTCAATATATGAAGGATAAAGTTCTATAAGTTTTGTAAGAGTATTTACAGCTTCATTATATGCTTCTTTTTCATAATAGAGGTTTGCCAGTTTTAGATAATAAGGTTGATATTTTGGGTCTAATGCTATTGCTTTTTTAAAATTCTCTTCAGCTTCTTTATACTTTTTCTGCTCTTGATATATAAGGCCTAAAATTCCATAATAACTAGGGGCTTTAGGATTAAGTTCAATTGCTCTTTTTGCAGCCTCAACCGCCTTACTATATTCTCTTAATTTTCCATAGGACAGCGCAAGTAAGTAAAATGAATCGGCAAAATTCGAATCTAATTTAATTGATTCATTTAATTTTTCTACTGCTTTTTGATATTCTCCTTTCCAATAATAAGCATCGCTAAGCCAGAAAAGAGCATTACTTTTTTTGGGAACTAAGTTTGAATAGAGTCTTCGCCAAGAGGGGTAATCAAATGGAGGTTTAGGATTTTCTACCGATTCTTCTGCAACTACCTCTAATATTTTTATAGCTTTTTCAATATCCCCTTTTCCTAGATAACCTCTTCCTAACCAAAAAAATACAGCATTAGCAGGAATAACACAAAGTTTACCATTTTTACATAATTGTACGACCTTCTCTAAGTATAAAATGGATTCGTTGTATCTGTTTTGCATATAATAAGACACTCCTATCATAAAGAGAGCTGACGTATCGTCTTCCCTCAATTTTTGAAATTGATCTATTGCTTCACTAAATTGCAAGTTATAGAAATACTCTTCACCTTTAACATAAATTTCACTATATTTTTCTGCTTCCATTATTGCTGCACAACCAAATAGAGATAATGCTAATACTACAATTACCATTTTAACGATAGATTTCATTGAATCACCTCCTTTGTTATTCTGCTTTCAATTTTTTACATTCTTCAATAATCTTCTCAACATCTAATATACCTGCACCAAGTTTTGCCTTTATGCACATTCTATACAATCCATCTCTATCAGGAGCTTCTAATTTTAAGATTTCCAGTTTTAGCTCTTCCTGCCTGCTTTTTTCTCTTTCAATATTAACAAGCTGGTTCATCTCAGCAGTTCTCCTGACAATATCGTGAATGATTACAGGATACACATTTCTGAATTCTGCAGGAGAGTTAACGCTCATTTCACATAGACGAAAAAGTGCGTATTGTAGAAATACTGTCCGTTCTGTTTCTTCAAATAGTTTAACGACATGTGAAGCGAAATCTGCTGATACTGTAGGCTCTACAGCCTGTCCTTCTATCTTGAGACCCTTTAATGTGGCTAATATGTTAGCGGTGCTTTCAAATACAGCAGAATCAGGAGGAGGTAAACAGCCAAGCTCAACATGCCGTTCTACAGGAAGAAGTGGCGGAAATGACGGTTCGGTTAGTAAATCCCTCATCTGGGCTACAATATACCTTTTCATCTTTTCTCCTCCACTAATAACTGTCTTTTTAACTCATTCAACTTATTCTCAATTCTCTGCTTTTCATTCAAAAGTTTTTCTTCATTCTTCAATGCCTCTTGATACTCATTCTCTGCCTGTTGTTTTAAAGCAAGGGCTTGGGCAAGAAGATTATCTGTTTCTGAAGCCTGTTTTTTTGCTTTCAATTCTTTAATCTGTTTTTCTAATTCTTCTATTTTCTTTTTTGATTCTTCTTTTTTTGCTTTTATGTCTTCAAGCTCTGTGTAAATTGTCTGGAGTGTTTCAAAATTTGGCATAGCCAATTTGTAAAATTTAGCCATTTTTGTAAGTTTATTATTTAGCTCCGTTGCTTTTTTACTATCCATTGCATCAAGCAACTCTTTAGGAGGATTATAACTGATGCGCCTTGGAGAACCAGCATCCCCTTCAAATGCAAGTCCTGCATAAAAGCGAGCTGCCTCAAGGTCTCCTGATTGTAAAGATGTCTCTGCCATCTTGGAAAAATAAGCAGTTCTTAATAATTGTTCCTTTGCTGTTTCTGTTGTTTTTATAGCTGAAGTTGACTGTGGTCTCGGATTATCCCAATCAATTCGTGATAAAGTTTCTCTTTCTGATACTCTTGGACCAATTATAGTATAACTTCCAAACGGTCCACTTCCGATTCTGACTTGAGAAAGGATATCTTGTCCTGCACTTCTTCTTGCCTCTTCCTCTTTTCTTGCCTGCTCTTCTGCTTCTTTCATATGTCTTTGCCATGCTTCATAGGCTTTCTTTTTGGCTTCTTCTTGCTGTTTTCTTAGTGCTTCTTCTTGCTGACGCTGTTGATAAGAAGTATCAGGTTTTGGCATCATGCTATCGTATATCATTTGTCCTAAGGCTCCAAAAAGGGGTGCCATAATCCCTTGGAACATCTGAATTTGCATCTGCTGGGAGGGGCTAAGACCAGAACTTGGACTACTAATAGAAGTGCATACAGGGAGTGAATTTGGACTTGGACAGTAACATTTATGCGTAGCCATGTAGTTTCTCAAACTCTTGTCCGCTTTCCATGCTTCAAGGGTCGCCTCACAATCTATTACTTGTGAAAACGCAGAATCGGGAAAAACGCCCCCCAGCCAAAACAGACAAAAAATTAAACATATTAGTTTTTTAATCATATGCCTTTTTTTATTCATTACCCTCCTCCTTTTTTAAGAGTTTTTTAGAATAATTTTCACACTCCTTGAGTTTTTTCATGTCTTTATCTAACTGGTCTTTTAATCTTTCATATGATTTAAGTAAATCATCCGTAAGTTTATAGTCTCTGTTAACCTCTTCATCTAAAAAATCTATCTTAATGATGTGATATGCCACATCACTTGCTGACTTAAGAGTACTTATTATAGGACCAGCTTTTGCTAATCTATAACCTAATTTTTTATCAAATTTATCCAAATTATCAATCGCTCTATCAATTTCATAATCTATTAAAAACTCTACTGTTTCTCTTAATAACTGCTTCAATTTTTCTAATTCTTCTTCTGCAGATTTACAATTTTCTTTAATTTTTATAAAATCCTCAGATAGCATTCTTACTTTATAAAGCCTGGATCCCTCGTCTAATAAATAGGCATACTTTTGTGCCTCCTTATAATAATTACTTAATTTATCAAGACTATTTAAAATCTCCTTGTATTTTGCAAGATCTTTCTCTTTCAAACGTTCTGATTTCAAAATTTTTCCATAAACCTGATGAAGATTTACTGAAATTTCTCCAACTATCGGAATAATATCTAAAGCAAAGTCTTTCATTTCCTCTTTAATTTCTTCTAAACGTTCGTTTTGTCTTTCACTTAATGTTTCCGCCTCATTTAAAAGCCTTTTCAAAGCTTCCTTATCACGTGCAATCTGCTCTCTAAACTTATTACATACATCTGACATGCATTGAAAATTATTTTGCTGAGCAATATCAATATAATGTTTAATAACCTCAATTTCTTCTTCTGCTTTTCGTTTATTTTTTAGATGTATATTCTTTGTCTGTTCTGCCTTTCTTGCTGCTTCTTCAGCTATTTGACCAGCTTTTACATCTCCTTTAGCCCTTGCAAGCAGTATGATTTCCTGCGCCTTCATAAAACTCCTGTCATTTTCTATTATTCCTCTTTCTGCATCGTCACGGATTTTTTGTAAATTAATAAGTCTTTCCTTCAGTTCAGTTATGCTTACGTCATTATTACAAACATTTTGTGCCAAAACTTTTGAGGAAAAAATCAAGAGAGCAACAAATATAATTTGGAATGTAAAAAGTTTTTTAATCATTTTCAAACTCCATTTTTTAAACCAATAAATTTTTAAAGATTATTCTACTCCTTATTGGGGTCCATAACTCTTCCCATAAACAAAATAGAGCCCGTCTCTTTATCACGAATAAAAAAGATAAAAGGATGGTCTGCTTTAAATACGAGTTCTTCAATTAATGCTTTTGTGTCTAATATTACAGCAGTAGCTGCTGCAGCTTCTGTTCCCTCTTCATTCACCTCTACAAATGCTTTGTGAATAACTTTACTTATATAAAGATCATTTTTTCGACCATTAATTCCTGAAAAGTCAGCTTTATTTTCGTCAAAAGCATCTTCCATACCCATATCAGACAAAACTTTACTTAAGCCAAACATTTGTGTAAATTTAAATCTTGGAATATATACTTTAACTTTCGTTTTCATAGCATTTTTCAACCACTCTTGCAATTTCTTTTCATCCATCATATTTTCAACCGTCACAAATTTTCCCGTTTTTGGTAAGATTATAACCATCGAAACTTTGTCACCTTTATAAGGCATCTCTAATAATTGAAGATCGTCGTTTTCGTAATAATTAAACCTATTTTCCTGATACATCATTTTAACCTTAGTTTTTTGGCCATTTATTAAATAAAAATCTTCATCCCTAGTAAACTCCTTATCAAATTCTGTTAGCCACTTTCCTTTAAAATAAATAGCATTTGTAATCACCAATCTTGTAAGTTTTGTTATATCTCCTGGTTGTAATATATCTTTAATCTTTTCTTTTGTTTCTTTTGAAACCCAATCATTAATTTTGATTCGTGCACCTTGAGGGTCTCCTATATAATCTACTTCGTTAAATCCACCTTTGTAGTACTTTCCCATTATATTAAGAAATTCCTGAAGTAATTTATAATCCTTTTGCAACCATAAAGCATTAGCAATACTGAGTTCATAATCCTTAGCAGATTTTAAATTTTCAATTAGCTTAGAGTAAGCTAAGTGAAGACGATCTTGTGGAAGGGTAAAGTTTAATACATCAGCCATCTGTTTTTCTGTATTCCCTCTTGCTCCAGCATAGGTCATTGCAAGGGCTATTGATATACTGGCAGGTGAATAAAACAGATTCTTTTCTTTATTTTCATCTTTTAGTTTTTTATATAAATCAAAACTAAACTTGTTTATACCCTGTGATACAGTGCCTAAATCATTTTCTTCAACTGCCCATGTTTTATTGCTGAAAAAAACTAATACTACTACTACACATATTACTGAAACTAATTTTTTTATATAAAAACCTTGCATAAAGAAGGATATTGATACAAGTTTTTTTAAATTCACAGCTTTACCTCCTTCTATCCTTTCGAGACTGTTCAATATATTGCAAAGGCTTACTCATAAAGCCTATGCCCATAATGAACATTTCTCTTCTACATCAATTCATTGTAAAATTTCCTATCATTAAAATTTCCTATCATATACATCTCGACTTTGCAAGCTTGAAAGAGAATGAGTTTTACCGCCGAAAAAACTCTTCTCAAAGGATTTCCAAGTTAAATACATCTACGACCTTCCTCTTATGAAAGTGTCATCCACGCTCATGATTCTATTTAAACTTAAAAAAACCACCTTGTCAAGTTTTTGTAGGAATGGAAGAGAATAAAATCTAAAATCATTTTCTTTTAAACTTCTCCCTCATTTTTGACCAGCCTCAAGTTATTTTAAAATTTATCTATACTCCAAAACATATTTAGTGTTATCCTTCTTTTTGAATGCCTTCAGGAGTTCAAAACCCTCGTATCTGATGGAACCTCCTGGTGCCTTGATAGTAAGTTCCAGAGCATCAAACCTATGAACAAACCTTTCCTCAGGACCTGTATATGTACAGCATATTTCAGCTACTTTTATTGATTCCCCTGGTGCTAAAGTAACCTCAAGCTCACATTTTTCTTTATCGTATTTGTATTCACCATACTGAAGGGTTCTGCACTCACCCCCTTCTTTGCATATAGAGATTTCTTTCTGCTCTCCAATATACCAGCAGGACTTCTTTTCTAATTCCTCCCAATCTTTTTCAATTTCTGGCGTTGGAGCAGGCTGTTTTGGTTTTTCTATTTTCCTGTATTTAACTGCTATTGTTATTGGCATCTCGGACTTGTTTACAACATAAAAACTTGTTATCCATGAACAGGATGAAAGGAAAAGAACAATGATTAATATCGTGAAAATGATTAGCCTCTTCAACATAAAAGCTCACTGTAGTTTATTATTTTTCCTCTCATTTTAGTCTTTCCACCTCTTTTCATGCTTTTTCATCTTGAAGTTGTTCACAGAGATAACGATATTCCTCCAGTGCCTTTGAATATAACCCTAACTTTTCATAAATTTCTGCCCGTAAATATGGAATCCCCCCTGAAAATTGAATCCAGAAAAAAGCTTCGGCTTCATCTTTATTGAGTTTGTTTAACATGTTAAAGCTTTCTTCTTCTTTCTCTGCTTTTTGCAGACCATTCCATAAATCGATCAATTTTTTAGATAATTTCTGTTTTGTAAGATGTTTATCTACAATAGCTTTTGCTTTGCTTAATTTATTTAGACTTTCATCATAAAGCTGTTTATCGAAAAGAAACTGGGCTTGAGAAAGATAAAAATGAACAAGAAGTAGAGCTTCTCTATTTTGAGGAGCTTTTTTTTCAAATAACTCAATACCTTTTGCAAAATTATTTTTGCGAGTTTCTACAGGATCATCACGCATAAACATAGCCATAAAAAGATAATCCTCTGCTGAAGCTTTACCTGAAGAGATTCTTTTTTTGATTTCTGCAATCTTTATTTCTGCAATTTTATCTTTTTCTTCGTCACTTTTGCCTTCTAAGTCTTTTAGTGAGCCTATTACCCTTTCTCGCCAGCCATCGTTAAGAATCTCCATTTCTAATTTGCCATATTCTGAAACCTGCAATGTTTCTATTATTTTCTCTTTTTCTTTATCTTCTTTTGAAAGAGTTTTATGTAATTCTTCTGCTTTTTGCCTCCAGTATTGAGATGAACTAAGGGCTTTATTTGCTTCAACTGTTTTATCTTTTCTGATATAGTAAGAATAAATAAATCCAGAGTAAGCATTAGCCTTTGCATTATAATACTGTGTAAGGCACTCCAGTTCAGTTTTTTTACAGGAAGCAATTGCCTGGTCAATATCTGAAAGTGCTTTATTAAAGTAGTCTTCTATTATGTGTGAAGATGCTCGCTCAAGCTCTGCAGACTGTGCTTTTTCAAGATAAATTGTTGCTCTAAGATTATAAAGTTCAGCTTTATTTGATGCGTTTAAAACAATAGCTCTATTTATATCCTTAACAATTCGTTCATGGTATTGCTGTTCTACAGCAGGATCGGTTTCATTCAGGGAATAAACTTTTATGTTTAAAATATTATGCAGTATCTTAGCCCTCAGTGCATAGGCATCCGCATAGTTTTCATCTAACTGGATGGCTTTATCAAGATTATAGAGGGCTTCTTCAGGTTTATCAGTTACGGATGCTATCCCTACATATGCCTGAGCATGCTCAGGATTTAGCTCCAATGCCTTTTTATAGGCATCAAGGGCTTCGTCACCATGTAAACTCTGAGCTCTTTCTACCCATAGATTTGCCTTATATTTCTTTTCTTCTTCAGAAATAAGTTTTGCAATTTTCTGTTTATCTCCTGCAGTTGCAAGCTCAAGCTGTCTTTTAAGTTTTGAGATTTCCTTATCCTGTTTCTCATACTCAGCTTTTAGCCTGTTATAAGCATCTACAATTGTCTGATCTTCTCTGACCTTTTTAAGATTTGCCTCTATCTCTTCTTCAGTCATTGTTGCTCTTATTTTCACATAAAATCTTATAGCGTCTACATCACCCAAAACTGTCTTTTTCTTCTCAAGAATATCTACCTTCATTGAGTGATTTGCAATGACCTCAATAACATCACTTTCAAGGGCAAGGTTTTTCACCTTTGTATAACTCTTTACAAATGCCCCAGCCTGTTCTGCAGCCTTCTGCATTGCAGACTTTTTTGCTTTCTCCTCCGCCACCTCCATTGTTTCTCCTGCACCCATTACATATTCGCCATCAGAGATAATTTCAACAGGATTGCCCGCAAAAGATTTGTTTGAGATTAGTAAAAAAATAATGGAAAAGAAAAGCCAGACCTGAATCAAAGCTTTCAACATCACCAGTAAGTCATAAATTTTATTTTCACCACTTCTCATCCATAATCTCCTTGCGCTTTTGTATGTATTCTTCATCAGTTATAAGCCCATCCTTTTTTAAAGACTCTAATTTTCTGAGCTTTGTTTCAAAGTCCTCTGTAGCGGTCTCTCTTTCAGATTGAATTTCTATAACATCTGTGGCAGTGGCTGGCAGTTTACTTTTTTGTTCATTTGAGTATGTAGAGAGATTTCTAATGGAATATATAATCCCTCCAATACATGCAATAACCCATACCATTGTAAAAATTCCAGGAACATCGGACATCAAGAACAGTCCAAGAAAGAGAAATATCACAAGCATAACAATTGTTATTTTTGAGGCTAATGGAGATGGCCTGACAGAGGCAATTTTGCGCTGGTTATTCATCTTTATCCTCCCTTCAAATATACGTCAAATTATCTCTTCCAAAATTGATTATCAATGGTGTCTGGTTGTATCCGAGTTTTTTTGAGATTTTTACTATATTCTCCGAGGACAAGCAGGTTATATTGTTTTTTAACACTTTACTTTATAGGCAACACACTTGCCACTTTTGTCAGGACAGCATCTTTCACACCAGTGCTGTCCTTTGCTGTCACAACAGCATACTCTTTCATAACATCCATTTGGTTGGAGATTCCATGGGGTGCAGTTTGCTGAGGCTGCAACAAGAGTATGGTTTTCTGAATTTATATTGCATGAGTTTGACTGATCAATGGAATTTGTTATTGCAGGATCTGATGAAGCAAATATAAATATCAATCCAGTTAAAAAAATTAATAGAACTAACTTTTTCATCTTAGCCTCCTGTTTTTGTTTCTTTTTCTTTAATTTCGGCAATTCTGGCAGTGTTTTCTTCTATTTTAAAGAAAACAACTGTCAGTTCAAGAAAAACTCTTGACCATATAATTCCCAAAAGAGCAATTAATGGGGAAATAATTATCTGTAAAAACCCTGCACCGGCTGAATATTTCATAGTGTTTATGCCACCAATTAGCAACATCAAGCCAATAAGTGCTGAGCCAATAATTGCAAGAACATAGAGAAGTTTGATGATTTTTACTGTGATAAAGCTTTTAAATGATAACTCAAAAAGCTGTGCAAAAAAGCCTTTTTCAGTTTCCATAAAATCCTCCCTTTATTATTTCCCCATTCTTTCAATTAAAAATTTGACCTGCCTGTCCTCTGGATTTAATCGCAGAACTTCTTCAAAGTGTTTTTTTGCATCTTCCTCCTTTCCCATCTGGTAATACATAAGCCCAAGTGATTTCTGAAGGGTAGGGTCTTTTGGAAATTTCTCAATTCCTTCTTTTAAATATTTCAACGCATTATCATCTTCCTTCATCTCCTGATAAGATAAAGCAAGGTAGTAATAGACTTCGGGACTTGGCTGGGCTTTAAGTGTTTCTTCAAAAAGTTTCACAGCCTTACCATAGTTTCTCTGCCTGAAGTAGTTTCCTGCCTCAATTAAAAATTCCGTTGCCTTTTTCTGTCTTTCTTCCTGAGAAAGGTTTGAATAGGGATTTGAAATAGCATCAACAACCCTGCCATGTGGCAGTCTTTTATCATATACCTTTGATATTTGAACATTTTTAATCTTCATTTCATCAATGTTTATTGAGCCAAAGTAGTTTTTATCAAGCTTTACAGGTGTTTCAGAATGGACATTTACCGTATTGTCATAGATGTTGTTGTCCATTATCTCACCAGAAAATCCATTGATTTTATTACCTGTTTCATTCTGGAATATATTGCTGTACTGCACCCCATTTGTCAAGACATTTTTTATGCCCTAAAGTTGTAGAAGTCATGCTGCCTTTCTTATCCTGTCTTCCAACATGCCTTACTTTGTAAAAAACTCCTTTTACTTTAACTGTATCTTCAGGCTTAATTTTTGGAGTTCCAAAGGTAAACACTGTAATATTTCCTGTTCATCTGATAAAACCATGATTGTGTATTCATTGCCTCTTTTAGAAGTTTTAGACTTTAAATCTAATACGTTACCTTTTACCTGAACAGTGCTTAGATGGTATTTATCAGGATGATTTAAAATCTCTGATATAGTTAAAGCTTGAGTTTCTGTAGAAACAAAGAAAGTTAAAACTGTTGTAAGAAGTAAAGTTAGTAAGTAAGATTTAAATTTTTCCATCATCCGTTATTTATCCTTTTTGCTACATACTTCACTAAATAAAGCCTTACCTGGTGACATTGAAATAATCAATTCCCATCGGATAAATGGACTATAAAACTCACTCGTTTCACTCGTTATAGGTGTCCCATCTGAAGAATACACAGATGTTTTTAATACACGAATTTCTCTTGTTGCACAATTAATTTCGCTTAAAAATAAAACATAATCAATTTTTTTATATTTCTCTCCAAATTTTCTTACCCTTTCCTCTTTTCCTTTTTCTGTAAATATTTCCTTCCACCATACTTTAGCGACTCTTTCTGATGACCAGGTTATACCCTCAAGGTCGTAAAAGTAGACTCCAAGGTCTTGCATACTAAGGAATTTCCATCTTAAACTTAAATCACAACTACATTCTTTTTTGCAAAAATTAACCGAAAATTCCTTTCCTTTACAAGTAAGCCAACAATGTAAGTAATAAGATTCTGCGATATCTGTGCAATAATTACAAGGCTTTTGTTTAAGGCAATAAGACATATAATCTTTACAATTCTTGGGAAGATTGCTATTTTCAAAAGCATCGCTACTGTTTTTAAATCCGAACAAAAAAAATGCTAAAAATAATAAAACAATTAATTTTTTCATACTGTGCTTTTTCTCTCTCTCATGCTTTTTATAACCATTTTTTATTGCTTAAACACAATATCTCATACTTTGAACAAAGTTTAATTAATTTTTTTACAGAAAGCAAATTAGAAATTTTTATTAATTTATAAACATAACTTACTGACATAGGCTTTATAATTTATTGAAATATATGGTCTTTTTTTTGAGTTACCAGATTTACAATCAAGAGGTCGGTTGGTATTTTTATCTAACCACTGGTCAACATCTTTTTTCTGAACCTGAGATTAGCACTAAGTTTTGGTAGTGTCAACATTCTTGTGTAAATTTTTTATAGAAAGGCAAATTAGGATGCACCTTGCCTATTTTTGTATGTCTCCAGCTCATCTCCATTTTTAAAGATATTAATGCCAGTAGCAAGTAACAAGATGTCTCTCCCGCAACTATTTCCATAGATTTTGTCCTCCGCTTAAATTCTTTAT
>Ga0308409_1000361_pt1 | contig 25165 bp, 29 predicted proteins | sample HotsprSampleMSe4_FD_203469 | JGI IMG/M metagenome (GOLD analysis project Ga0308409, IMG submission 203469) | Hot spring phototrophic mat microbial communities from Mushroom Spring, Yellowstone National Park, Wyoming, United States - 20060912_MSe4 ... | reverse complement strand
ACTGCGCCGTTGAGGCCCGGACACAGCGAAGAGGAGCAGGACGTCCTGTGTGCGATCCTGAACGCGGTCTCGGACGCAGTCGAGCAGCTGTTGTCCGGGGTGATCGAGCGTGAGTACAGCGAGTACGCGGACGGTGGCAGTCAGTGGCTGTTGCTCCGCCACCGACCGATCGTTGCCGTGCTGGAAGTGCGCGAAGGAACGCAGACGCTGGTGGAAGGCGTCGATTACGCCGTCTATCACCACCTGAACCGTCTGCGCCGACTACCAGGTGGGACAGGCCATTCAGCCACTGTATCGTGGCTGTCCGGCACAGCGACCGTTTGGGTTCGCTACCGCGCTGGCTGGGCAACACAGGTGCGTGACGCCAGCGACCAGCTCGTTGCCGTGCACTACCGACCGGGCGGGGAAGCGATCCGCCAGGCGGTGTTACTGTGGTGCCAGGCGCTCTGGGAGACCGGCCCAGCCGCGTACTCCGTCCAGGTCGGGGCGACAGGCTTTGTCCTGAACCGTAACGTGGGTGTCCCACCCCAGGTGCAGGCACTGTTGCAGCCGTACCGGACGATAGTGACGGCAACGGCTGCGTGAGGAGTCAATGCGGTGCTCGTCTTCAAGGTTCGATACGAAGTCCGTCCGACGGACGCGCCGATGATCGGGGTGACGCGCGGGCCGCGCGTCTATCAGGTGCTGCGCGAATGGGCGCGTCTGACGGCTGAAGCGATCGCCCAGCGGGCAGCGAACAAGTTGCAGGAAGACAACCATATCGCGTCCGGTGCGCTGGCTGCGTCGATCCATACGGAGCCCGAGGGGTCGCCGACAGAACCAGCGTATGCCGTGATCGCGACTGGTTCGGACATCTTGCGTGGGCCGATGTGGGAATATGCGGCGCCGGTCGAAATGGGTGGGCGCCCACACCGTCCACCGATCGCACCGATTGCTGCCTGGGCAGCGCTGAAGACGCATTTACCGGAACGCGAGCTGTACCCGTTCGTGATGGCGGTGGTGAAGAAGATCCAAGGCGAAGGGACACCGGCGACGCGGTTCATGTCGCAGGCGATCGAGGACGTGCAGCAGGAATGGGCCAGCACGTCGCACGGGACACTCATCTTGGAGCGGATCGTTGAGGAGCTGACGGAGTAAGCCATGGAAGTCGCTGCGATCCGACGCGCCCTCGCCAATGTCCTGCGGACCATTCCCGAGATCAAGGCCGTCTACGAGTACCCGACGCTGGAGATCGCGCGCGAGTGGCCAGCGGTGGCGCTGCGGCCACTGGAAGTCCGGGTCGACCGCGTCGCACGTGGCCTGTCGACCGCCGAATGGCGTTGGGAAGTCTGGCTGGGTATACCGGTCGACCAAAAGACTAGCGAGGCTGCCTGGCGGTCAGCGCAGAACGTCGTCGATGCAGTGATTGAGCGACTGGCGACGTGGACAGAGTTGGGTGAAGGGTCTGCTGTCGCAGCTGTCACAAGCGCAGGGTTCGCATTCGTGAACCGAGACGTTGGGCCCGTTGTCGAGGCACGTGTCGTCGTGACGATCCGTGTACCGATCCTGGTCTAGTCTTCCAGAAAGGAACGCCGCACATGAAACTGACCCGCACGCGAGACAACCGTGCTCCGCCGAAAGACGTCGCAATCGGCAACGAAGGACAACGCGATCGACCCAACCCAAAACCTGAGACGCCTATCGCAATCAAGGCTGATCCGCATGATGCGGGTTACAGCGAGACAAACTGGGCAAACTACACCAACTACCAGTGCACGCTGTGCCCATACAGTACGTTGAGCCGTGAAGCGATTGAGCAACATGTCGCTTGGCACCGCGCCAGCCAGCAAGTCAACGACTGGCGACCACCGGCAAACTGAACGGTTTCTTGATCAAACAGAAAACGAAAGGAGGACTGAACGATGGCGCGAACGACGCTGACACCGATCGTGCTGCCTGGTACTTGGTCAACGACAGCGCAACTGGTCACCTTCACACCTGCCGACACGACCAACAACAACCAATTTCGGGCTACTGGCCAGGAAATCCTGCTGGTTCGCAACACTGGCGAATCGGCCGCGAGCTTTACAGTGTTGTCGGTTCCGGATAACCCGTTTGGCCGTATCGGGCACCTGACGCACAGTGTACCGGCCGGTGGGATCGTCGTTACCCAGCTATTTGACCTGGTCGGCTGGGCGAATCCGGATGGCTACATCCACGTAAACGGAGCGAACGGGTTGGAGTTCGCCGTTCTGCGCATCCGGCGACGCTAGACGATGACAAGAGACTGAGAAAGGAGGGGTCACGATGGCGGTCATTTACCCTGGTATGCATACGATCATCAAGGTCGGCGACGGTGGGTCACCGGAGACGTTCACAACGATCGCGCGGGTGACGGACATTTCCGGCCCGACGATCACGGTGAACACGGCGGACGTCACCAACCGCGACTCGCAGGGGTGGACGGACGTCGTCGCCACAACGAAGTCGGCCGGAGAAGTCAGCTTCGACATCATTCTGGATCCTGCTGAGCCGACGCACGCGCTGTTGCGCCAGCTGGTCGACACCGGCCAGCTCCGCAACTTCAAGCTCGTCTTGGCCGACGGCGTGACGGCCTGGCAATTGCGGGGCTATGTGACGAGCTACGAAGTGAACAGCGCGCTCGACGACGCCATGCGCGCATCGATCACGATCGCTGTCACTGGCCGACCGGACTTCAACGCGACACCGTAAAATAGTTCGTGAAGGGGCGACCGCCCCCCAGGGAAGGCCCAACACCCCCCACCTTCCCTGGGGGGGGAGGTCTCCCGGACATGCAGATCGTCGTGAAAGCCGATGCATGGGAGGTTGTTCATGGAGCCGAACGGCACGCAGGTCGTTTTCTTGACCAAGGAGCAGATCCTGGCTGCTGCCGACCTTCCGGAAGAAGTCGTCGATGTCCCCGAGTGGGGCGGCAAGGTTCTGATCCGCGGGATGACTGGCGCGGAGCGGGACAAGTTCGAGGAGTCGGTCATGGTCACGCGCGGCAACAGCCGCGATTTGAACTTGCGAAACTTCCGCGCCAAGCTCGTCGCCCTCTCGATTGTCGACCCCGTCACGAAGGAACGCATGTTCAGCGACAACGAGATCGCCGAACTCGGCAAGAAGTCAGCGCGTGCATTGCAGCGCGTGTTCGAGGCAGCGTTGCGGTTGAATGGAATGACAGCCGAGTCGGTCGAGGAGCTGACGAAAAGCACTGAAGAGACGGCCTGAACGGCGATTCTGGTTCAAGCTGGCGCTCGCGCTGGGTATGTCGGTTGCCCGTGCCCAGCGCGAGATTTCTGCGCGTGAATTCGCCGAGTGGATGGCCTATGACCGGATCGACCCGATCGGGCGCGATCGGGACGACTGGCGCGCTGTCCTGTTGGCGGCGATGCTGGCCAATATCCACCGACCGAAAGGCAAGCGACCGTATCGACTGAAAGACTTCTGGCCACGGTGGGATACCACGGATCCGGACGAGGAAGAGCTGGCTCGCAAGATCAAGGCCACCATGGGGGCACTCGCTGCCTACTTTGATCGCTAAAAGGAGGCTAGGCACCGGTGGCGGACACGCTCGCGAAGCTCAAGGTGCTGATTCAGGCGCAAGCGCAAGGTGTTGAGCAGGCACTGGGCCGGACACAGGAAGCGATCAAGAATTTCATGTCCGGTATGGAGGCCACGAACCGCGCGGCCGCCAGTGCACTGCGTGGCGCCCAGGCCATGGAGTCGTTCGGCCAGGCGACGCAGCGAGCTGGTGCGGCGGCACGCGGTGCTGCACCGCAGATCCAGTCCCTCAGTAGTTCGCTGCAGCACGTGCAGAAGACCGCGGTGACCGTCGCCGAAGAGATGGTCGACCTGGGCGGCATCTTCAGCACCATGAGCACGCGCATCGGTCGCGTCATGCTCATTACGCTAGAGTTCGGTGTCGCCTTGAAGGCCCTGCAGGTCGCCGGTTCGGTGTTCACGACATGGCGTGAATCGGTATTCGATCTCAACGCGAGCCTTGAACTGCTGCAGATCCGGCTGACGACGCTGTACGGTTCGGTCGAAAAGGCGAACCAAGTTCTGTCCTATCTTGTCTCGCTTGCGGCCAAATCCCCTTACGGGATTCAAGATCTTGCGAAAGCGCTGAACTATCTTGCTGCTTCGGGAGCCCCGGCTGAAGCGCTACCGCGCATCTTGGGCGCGATCGTCAACATCACTGCTGCCTTCGGTGGTTCGGCAGCCGTCTTCGAACGCGTCTCGCTGGCGTTGTTCCAGATGGCACAACGCACCAAGGTGGTCGGTGAGGAGATGCGACAGCTGACCAATGCTGGTATACCGGCGTGGCAGATCCTGGCCGACACCCTGGGTGTTTCTGTGGCGCAGGCCATGGAAATGGTCGAGAAGCGCCAAGTCGATGCCCAGACGTTCATCGAAGGTCTGGTCGCCTGGTCGGAGAACCGCCTTGGCGACATGAGCGACACGATTATGCGGACGTGGACGGGAGCAATAGAGGCCGTCCGCGAAGGGATCCAGTTTTTCCTCGCACAAGGGTTCCAACCGCTATTCCAGGCATTTCGCGATGCACTGGTCGAGATCGGCAATTTCGTGTCCAGTGAGGCGCTGTTGACCGATTGGGCAGCGAAGGTCAATGGAGCCGTGCAGGTCGTCGTGGCTGGCCTTTACGGCTTCGTTGGCGTGCTTCGCGACGCGCTCTACGAAGCAGCGTCGTTCGCGTTGGCCCTGGGTCAGGCTATTTATGAAGCGCTGCAGTGGATCAACCCGTTCGCTCGTCACTCGCCGTCGCTCGTCGATGACGTCGAAAACGGTGTAGGCCAGATCATTGATTCATTCGACGACTTGGGCAGCGTAACGGGGCAGATCGAAGCGATCCGTATCCAGATCCGGCTATTGCAGATCGAGCTACGCACCCTTGGTATCCAGCTACGAAACATCGAGATGCAGCTCAGGCGCGAGCGCAAGATCCTGGACGAGTACCGGGATAACTTGCGCCGGGTCACCGACCGCATACGCGAACTGGAAAGTGCAATCAGGGACCTCGCTCGCGCCAAGCTGACTGAAGAACTTCCTTTTCTCGACCAACTGAAGCAGTACGACCGCGAGATCAAACGGCTGCGCTTGCAAAAACTGCGCCTCGAGTTCTCCGGAGTACCTGCTGCGTTCATCGATGAGCTAACGACAAAGATCGAAATTCTGAGCAAGCGGGCCGAGATGGTCGATCTCGAGCGCGACCTGAACATCGGCCCACTCCGGGAACAGCTGGAGGAGGCAGCCAATGCCGCGCTTGGCCTGAACCAAGCGCTGTCGTTCGGTGAAGCGATCCGCCGCGTCTCTGAATTTGCCAGTGAACTGGCTAACTTGCGAAGAGAACAAGAGTATTGGCAGCGACTGGTCGAGCAGCAACAAGCGGTCGTTGCAGCACTGGAAGACCAAGCCGATGCGTTGCGCAATGCGATGGACGAGTTGCGTAACGCTATCGATGAGTTGCGCAACCAGCTGGCAGAACTACAGAACCAGTCCTCACGGACACGCGACGGACTGGAGAAGATGCGGGTTCCCGCTATCGCCGCAGCTGGTGCGTTCAATATCCTGCGTCGCGCTATTCAGGACATCGTCACCACACCGTTCGTCGTCGACACCAGTGGATTGGACGAGCTAGCCAGGCGTTCGGCGTATGCTGAAGAAGTCCTACGCCGCGCGACTGGTGTTATGGAGTCGCTCCTGCCAGGGGCAGCGTCCAAGTCTGCGATGGAGGTGCGCGAACTGGCTCGCCAGATCGCGTCAGGTCGCGCGAGTGCCGAAGACTTCAAAGAAGCGATCAAGCGCTACGGCAGTGCCCTCGACGATGCGCGCACAGCACTGCGCGAACAGCAGGCTGTCCTGCGCGAATACGAGCGGTTGCTGCGCGACGTTGAGTCGGCTATCCGCAATACAGAACGGGCTATCCGTGACTTAGTCGAAGCACCGCTGGCAGAAGAGCAGCCCTACATTGAGCAACTGAGGCAACTCGAAAAGCAGATCAAACAGCTCGAACTCCGTAGGGTGGAGCTGATTCTGGCCGGTGCTCCAGAAGAAGAGATAAGGGGCGTTGAAAACGAGATCCGCCGATTGGAGGCGCAGGCAAAGAAGGTCGACCTGGAGCGCGAGCTCAAGGTCGAGCCCCTACGCGAGCAGCTCCGGAAGATGGCTGACGAAGCGCTGGGCGCCGGGAAGGCCATGACCTTCGCCGAAGCACAGCAAGCGATGGGCGCGCACATCGAGAATCTCAAGAAGCTGCGCGAGGAGCACGCGAAGATTGCCGAGATCACTGCGCGGCAGCGCGACCTGGTCGAGGAATGGTCGAAGAAGGTCGAAGCGCTCGCTGCTGGTTACGACGCATTGCGCGAATCGCTACAGCAAATCGGCAAGCAGGCACAAGAGTCATCCATGGAGATGGCAACCCAGTGGACGCTAGCCGACCCATCGGTGTTCGAGCAAGCCGAGGAGCAGCGGAAGCGGTTCGAGCGTATCGCTGCTGAGACGCGCCAGCGCATCATGCAGGCAGTCCAACCGTTCGCTCCATTCTTCACTGAGGTGGCAGGTCTTGTCTCTCGCTTCGTGATCACCGCAACAACGCTCGGCGTCGCGTTCCTCGGTTTGCGCGCTGCCATGCTGCCGTTCACCGCCCTGTTGCAGAACCTCAATGTCGCACTGGCCCCGGCGATTGCGTATAACGTTGCCCTCGCCAAAGTGCTCAGCGGTCAAGTCATTGGTGCCTTCGCAGCGTTGATACCAATGCTGGGTGCCGTGCAGAAGGGTTTCACAGCAACTGCCAGCGCGGTGAGTCTCCTGGTGTATGGTGCGACACAGCGCGCCGCCGAGGTTCTGTACGTCATTGTTGGCGCGCTGCGTGCGATCGCTGGCGCTGTCGCGACCGGACAACTGAAAACTACCCTGGGGAAAATCCGCACAACCCTATTGCAATTCGGTCAAACTGTAAAGAAGGAGTTCTCGGCGGCCGCTGGCGCGATACGGAAGTTCTTGGCACTTCTACCGAAGATCCAAGGCGCGGTGGCCAGCATATTCGGAGCGTTGCGTACAGCTGTTGGTGCGATCGCTGCTGGAGGTTGGTCGGCCATCCTGGGTACCATCACCGGGTGGCTATCGCAACTCGGTGGACTCGCAACAAAGGCATTCTCGGCAGTAACCACAGCGATAGGCAGTCTCCTGGCGCTGTTTCCAAAGATCCAGGGCGTGGTCGGCAGTGTTTTTGGAGCGCTGCGTACCGCTATCGGTGCGATCGCGACCGGAAACTGGGCGGCCATCCTGAACACCATCGTCGGGTGGCTGAAGACCTTCGGTGGCGCGGTAACGGCTGCGTTTTCGGCAGCGATCAGCGCGATACGCAGCTTTCCGCAAATCGTAACCAAAGCGTTCTCGACAGTCATCAATGCGATAAGCGGCTTCATAAAGTCCATGCCAGGGATCCAGCGCGCTACTGCTGCTATCGTCGCAGCATGGCGCACGATCATTGGCGTCATTACTTCTGTCAACTGGCTAGCTGTCCTGGGTGGCGTCGTTGGATGGTTTACGCGCATCGGCCAAGTAGCTGGCGGGATTGCCAGCGGGTTCGGATCTTTGGTCGGGATATTCATGTCCGTCCTGAACCCCATCAAGGCGTTGTCCGTTGGCCTGGGAGCGCTACAACTCGGCTTCGCCGCTCTCAAGGCGCCGATGCTCATCGTCACCGGCCTCTTCCAAGGTCTTTTCGGCGGCTTCTGGGGTTTCGTCAATCTCGTTACCTTGGTGTGGCAGGCCTTCTCCAAGAACTGGTTCGGCATTCGTGACATCTTCGTGCCCGTTGCCAAACAGATCTTGGAAGGCCTTCAGGCTATCCAGCAGGCGTTCAGCGAGCAGGGGCTGGTTGGCGGTATCCGAACCCTCTTCGATGTCGGCGGCGACATCCTGAAGTCGCTCGGCGGGGCTTTCCTACAGCTGGGTCAGAACATCGTCAACGCCATCAAGCAGGTGGACTGGTCTGAGGTCGGCAAGACGATCAGCGAAGGCTTATCCGCGCTTGGCACGGCGCTAGTCGAACTGGGAACAAAGCTTTGGAACAAGCTGACCGAGATTGACTGGAGCGCGGTGGCTTCCACTGCCATCGACCTGTTTACCAGTGCACTGGCAGCGGTCGCTGCTCCGGTCGGCCGCCTCTTCGCCTGGTTCCTCGACTTTTTCACCTCCATCGACTGGGCCCAGGTCGCACAGCAAGCACAAGACGCGCTCCTGGCCGCTTGGGGGGCGATCACTACCGGCCTCGACCGCCTCTACCGGTGGCTCGTGGATACCTTCAACCAAATCGACTGGGGTGAACTTGGGCGCACGATCGGTGACTTGCTGGTCGCGGTGCTGTCCACCGAAGTCAAACTGATCGGGGCGGTACTTAGCTGGTTCGCGTCCATCGACTGGCAACAGGTCGCGCAGGACGCAGCGACAGCGCTAGCGACGGCCTGGAGCGTCGTAACTGAGGTAGCCGACCGAATCGCGGAATGGCTCGTTAAGCTCTTCGACCAGGTGAACTGGGGAGAGGTGGCGCAGACTGCAGGCGATGCGCTTGCGTCGGCTTGGGGTGCGCTCACCGGTGGGGCAGAGCACCTCTTCAACTGGCTGAAGAACCTGATCGGCGGCATTGATTGGGATGCTCTAGCTGTCGAGGCCCGTCGCCATCTCGGCGAAGCACTGAGTGAGCTGCGCTCGGCCGTCGTGGCAGGCGCATTGGACCCCGAGAAGTCGTTGGGGCCGCTACAGAAACCACTGGAAACGCTGTTCCGACTGTTCGAGGAAAACCGCGGGACGATCGAGACGGTCGCTGGCTTCATCAAAAACATGCTCGCGCCCGCCTTTGACAGCATCAAGCAAGCCTTCAAGGACACGGCGACGGTCATTCGCGACGAGCTGGGCCCGACCTGGCAGCAGCTCAAGGAAACGTTCGCAGCGGTCGCGCCGGCGCTAGGGGTCATCGCTGGGATTGTCGGCGGAGCCTTGCTGGTAGCGTTCCGCCTGCTGGCTGAGGTGGTTCAGATACTGCTGCCGCTGATCGTTAAACTGTTCTTCGAGGGGATTCAGGCCGGTCTCAGGATTATCGAAGGTGTCGCCAACGTCATCATGGGTCTGGTCAATGTCCTGGTCGGCGTCTTCACCGGTGACTGGCAGCGCGCATGGGACGGGGCGAAGCAGATCGTCGAAGGATTCAAGGAAGCGATTCTCGGTATCCTCGGCGGCCTGGTAGGTAGCCTCGCAGCGGTCCTCGGCAAAATCTGGGACATCGTCACCGGTATCTTCCGCAAGATCTATGACTGGCTGGTCGGCCGCTCGTTGATTCCCGATCTGGTCGAAAAGATCATCAGCATCATTACCGGGTTGCGGGATCGCCTGGTCGGCATCTGGCAGAGCATCCTGAACACAGTGACAAACATCTGGACTTCCGTCAAGGATACCGTCATCGGCAGGGTGACCGAACTTATTGCGCGGGGCAAGGATCTCATCTCCGACCTGCGCGCCGCGCTGGAAGAGCGCTGGAACGCTATCCTGACGAAGGTGCAGGAGATCTGGGAGCGCATCAAGACCTTTGTCATCGAAAGAGTCACCGGTCTCAAAGATACCGCCCTACAGAAGGTGACCGAGACTCGGGACAAGCTGGCGGACTTGTGGGACGAGATCAAGAGGAAAGCGACCACGATCTGGGACGATTTGAAGCGGCACTTCGAGGATGCCAAGCAGGCTATGCTGGATGCGCTCAAGTGGCCGTTTGAAAAGCTGCGCGACACGGCCGCACGCATTTGGGACGAGGTCTGGAATAAGGCGACGTCCATTTGGGAGCAACTGAAGCGCTTCTTCGAAGGACTCAAGCAGGGAATCTACGATGCTCTAGAATGGCCGTTCAAGACGTTTCGCGACAACATCGAGTCCATCCTGGGTTCCGCATACAACTTCGCGATCGCTCCGCTCAACGCGCTGATCGACGCTTTCAATGCCGTGGAGCGCGCCATCGCTGCGGCGTTGCGCTGGGTCGGTGAAAAGCTCGGAATCGATTACCTGCGGAACATTTACTGGACAGATATTCCACGCATACCGGGTTACAGTCGCGGTGTACGCGCGTATGCCGAGGGCACTGATTATCACCCTGGTGGCTTGGCGCTTGTTGGCGAAGAGGGTCCAGAGCTGGTTCTTTTGCCGCGCGGAGCAAAGGTGTTACCGGCTGACGTCACGGCGCGCTTCATGCAACACGCAGTCGATGCACCCGGTTTCCAGCCGATGGGTGGCCTCATTGACACGATCGTGTCCACCGTATCCTCGGTGGTCGGCACAGCGGCAGAAATTCTCGAAGAGTGGCTCTCGAAGGGTGCCGACTGGGTCGTCAGTCAGTTGACGTCGTTCTTCAACATCGACACGTCCGGCTGGGCAGGCAGTATCGCGTCTGTCCTGCGCGAACGTGTGCTCGGCTGGATCAGGGATTTCGTCAGGGATCTTCTGAAGAAGCTAGAATCCAAACTGGATGACAAGTGGTACCGGCCACTGGAGCACTACGTCATCACACAGGAATTCGGCTGGACGGAGTTCGCCAAGTCTGGTGCGTACGGTGGCAAGCCGCATAGCGGTATCGACCTTGCCGCTGCGCGCGGCACCCCGGTGTACGCCGCACGGCGCGGGACAGTGACGTTTGCCGGTTGGTCGGCAGGCGGTTACGGCAACCTGGTCATCCTCGCACACAAGGGTGACTTGACGACGTACTATGCACACTTGGAACGCATTCTGGTGTCAGTTGGCCAACAAATAGCTGGCAAGCAGCAGATCGGCACCGTTGACAGCACGGGATACTCGACCGGTGATCACCTGCACTTCGAGATCCGCGAGCACGGGATACCGGTCGATCCACGCAAGTACATTGCCTTCGGTGCCGGTGGCTTGCTGCGCGAACCGGTCATCGGTGCGGGTCTCTTTTCTGGCAGCCGATACCTTTTCGGGGAACGGGGGCCAGAATACGTCGTGCCCGCAAGGGATATTGCCGCAGCAGGTGCGGTCGGTGGGGGAATCGACGTCGATATCAATTTCCACGGGCCAGTGACGATCAATGCGCATGACGAAGAGCAAGCGAATCGTGTCGTCCACGACATCGGCTACCTGATCGCGCAAGAGCTGCGGCGCAGGGGGCTGCGATGAGCATGGCTGCGTATCCGGGATGGCCTATCCGTTTGGAGAGCCTAGCTGGCGACATCGTTATCACGTTCCCGACATATGCCATGGAATGGGAGACAGGGGGTGAGCTCCGAACAGCGTTTGCCGACGTGCCACTGGCGGACTATGCGTTTGACCTTCTCGGGACGCGACCGGCACCACGTGGCGCAACCGAAGAAACGATCCGCTTCGTCATTGTCGGCCAGGATGCACAAGACGCCTGGCAGCAGTACATGGATATGCGCAGCAAGCTGGCGAGAATCGGTCGTGGTCGACTATGGGTGCGGGATGCCTTGGGCAACCATTACTGGGCTTATGTTCGGCCGATGGGCTTAGCGACAACGACGTTCGGTGTCGAGAACTTGCGCCACTTCTCAGTAGCGCTGACCTTTCGGCGGCTTTCGGACTGGATGGCACAATCAGCATCGTCGGTGGTACTGCCGGGAAACGGCATGCATATCGTGCGCATCTCTGGCAATCTCCCTGTCAAGGATCTCACGATCGATATTGTCGCAACTGCAGCAAACGGTTACGCCTCACCGACGATCGAAAACTACGTGACTGGTGAGCGCGTGACAGTCAATCGGGTTGGCTCAACGGATCGCCATCGGTTGCGCATTCTGGCTGGAAGATGGATTGTCTTGGAATCGAGCGATGGGGGAACCACATGGAATGACGTGACACCTGCACTGGTTGTCGGCTCGCTCCAGGCGACAATACTTCGCCTAGAACCGACAGCGAACATCTTGTCCGCCTCTGGTTGCCCTGCTGCGACCATAACGATAACCTGGTATGATACGTATGCGTAGGTAGGCGTGCGATAGCTCACTGGAGAACGAGGTGGTGGTGCACAAATGCCTGGCTCGAAGACCAATGCTGGCGAAACCCGTGTGCTGAACGTCCTCTTCGGCGCTTCCCAGACCGTTCCTTCGACGTGGCACATTGGTCTGCACGCAGTGCCGCGGTGGCGACCGAACCAGGCCTATTCGGTTGGCCAGTTCGTGACCCCGACAACATCAACTCCGAACCGCATCTATCGCTGCACGACAGCGGGTACGTCAGGGGCATCCGAGCCGAACTGGCCGGATACGGATAACGCGACGGTCAACGACGGATCAGCGGTCTGGACGGAAGCCACGAACTTTCTCGAAGCAGGAACGTTCCCCGCAGAGATATCCGGTGGTGGTTACGCACGCGTCGCGGTGACGAACAACACGACGAACTTCCCAGCAACATCATCGGACACGAAATCGAATGGCACCGATATTACCTTCCCGGTAGCCACAGCTGACTGGGGGCAGATCGCGCTGGTGACGATTTGGGATGCGAGCACCGGTGGCAATGCGTGGTTCTGGGCGACGTTGCTGGTATTCCGCGAAATGTTGAGCGGCGACCAGCTGCGGATCCCGGCAGGACAACTGCAGATCAGGGAGGACTGATATGCAGAAGCAGGAGCGTGTCAAGATCGCGAACCGCGTCACCGTCCTACGCATGCTGTCTGTGCCAGAGAAGCAGGCTATCCTGCAACTCGCACGCGACCTCGCTGGCGGGGCCGCCCAGTTCGTGCAGCGGGTGCAGGCGATTCTGGACGATATCGACCAAGATGCACTATATCGAGAAGAAATGGCGCGATACACGTATGGGGTGTGGGACCACGAGTCACCGATCAACGGTGTACCAGCAGATGTCGTGCGGTCGCGCCACAATATGAGTGAGAGCGATGGAGCGTACTGGATTGCGCGGGACGGACAGGTGTTCATTTTCCAGCCTGTCAAGGGGGAACGCGACGAACAAGCACTGGAACAGATGGCGCTGCGACATGTCAACGAGCTGGTAGAAGAAGCTGTGCGGTGGCAGGTTGCTGACCTGGTGGAGCAGCGATTGCTGGGGTGATCTACTATGCCATGGCTCACCAAAGCCCCCATACCCACGGCAAGAATCTACCTTGCCACCTTTGTTCTATCGGATATCGGCTATGCGGTGGGGGGACGCAATCCTTCGCAAATTGCGACAAACGAGGCCTATAACCCTGCGACGAACACGTGGTCGACTAAAGCGGCGATGCCGACAGCGAGATCCGGTTCCGCCGCCTTCGCCATATCAGGCATCGGTTATGTAGCAGGTGGATACGGGTCGACTAGTAACACTCAAGCAAACGAGGCTTACAATCCTGCAACGGATACGTGGTCGACCAAAGCAACGATGCCGACAGCACGCTTCCGTCCGGCTGGCTTCGCCATATCAGGCATCGGATATACAGTAGGGGGGTACACGTCTAGTCAGGTTGCAGTAAACGAGGCCTACGACCCCGTGACAGATTCGTGGTTGACTAAGGCTTCTATACCGAGACCCAGCTATCATTTCAGCGCTTTCGTCGTATCGGATATTGGCTATGTCGTGGGAGGATACAAAAGCACCACTACCAATAATTATGCTTACAACCCTTCAGTAAACACGTGGTCGGATAAGGCTCCGATGCCGACAGATAGAGAGAATCCCGCTGCCTTCGCCATATCGGGCATCGGTTATGCAGTAGGCGGGTATACATCCACCCCCCATGCAAACAATGAGGCCTACGATCCGATAACAAACACGTGGTCGACCAAAGAACCGATGCCGACAGCGAGAGTCGGTCATGCCTCCTTCGCCATATCGGACATCGGTTATGTGGTGGGGGGAACCTCGGGCACTGGCTATGCTTCCGTTAACGAAGCATACAAGGAACCTGTTTTGCGGGACGCCACAACAGTACTAGCTGGAAGATCGTTCAGCGCCGTCAGGGCTGCTAGAAGAGGGGTTCACCGCGCGGCTTTGGCTTTCAGGTCAACTTGTATCGCCCACAGTGCCCGATGGTCAATCGGCAGAACACAATCAAGTGGGCGCTCATCGATATCTATCCGCCTACCAGGTCCAGTTGTTGCCAGCGCGTCGAGTTCTGGCTTTTCGGCTTTGTCTTCACGGCTAAACATAACAATGCCTGGTCACGCCGTGTACGCCAGCCGAACCGATAATATCGCGGCCAGAATCAGTAATTTGCGCCGATTCGGGATTTCCATGCGCGGATCGGCCAGCGCCAGTGTCTCTTCCTCGAGAAACAGACTCGCGGCGACACTGGCCACCGGTCGCGCCACGTTGTTGGTTCATCCTGCGCCACCACTGCCACCACTGGGGACGCTGCGCCTGGAAGTCGCCCAAGGAACCGGTTTCGTCTCTGTCTATCCTGTCCTATCCGCGTCCTACACGTGGCATCTTGGTGAACTCGGTGAAATATCTGTCTCGGTTCCCGTGACTGCAGCCAATATTGACGCGCTGGACGTCGGGAAGGTCGTCCGCCTGATCCGGCAGGGCGAAGGAATCGTCTTCGCGGGATATTTCTCGTCCAAGCGGACGGTGCTGGAAGGCGACGGTCCAGTCGTCGAATTGTCCGGATACGGCCTAGCACGAGAGCTGTCGCTGCAGACGACCAAGATCTCGTGGATCGTCGACGGCCAACCGACGGGGGCGACAGTATCGACACTGCTGTTACCCGGCTGGACAGCATCGGTCGAGAAGGCCAGCGAGCTCGTCACGGCGATTTTCGAAGGAGCGACGCGTTTCGAAGCGATCGCCAAGGTCGCGCAACAGAAGCTGATGCACTTGCGGCCCGAAGCCGACACCAAGTCGCTCACCCTGTTCTCGACGGTCACGGCCAGCCCGTTCCGGCTGCTTCTCTACCCGGCCGTGCCACCGTATCTGGATCCCACATCGATACCGATCCAAAAGATCCGGATCACGCGCCGAGACGAAGAAGTCATTAACCGCCTCATCCCGCTCGGTGCTGGCGAAGGGATCAACGTCTTGGATCTCCGTTGGTCGGATCGCACGTCACCCTATCCGATCCGATCGGGAACGACGCCGACCGGGACACCGTATTACTACATCGAGGACGACGACTCGATCGCGACCTATGGCTTGCGCGAGCGTGTCATGGCGTTCAAGAACGTGGCACCGATCGCGAACTCGCCAGCAGCCTACCGCGAAGCGGCGAACACCTTGTACGAACTGGCTGTTGCCTGGCTGAACGAGCACAAGGAGCCGCGCACGGAATGGGAAGTGTCGGTTCTGGGCCCAGTGCGATTGCGTGATCCGTTCACCGGCGGCTGGTACATCCGGCCCGGCCAGACGGTGCACCTGTTGGCCAAGGGGATCGCAGAAGATATCGACGGTAAGCGCGTGATCGTCGATATTGACACGACAGCGTTCGTGCGGGGTATCAAGCGCAACTTCCGCGGCGACGTCGAAGAGATCGAATTCGAGCTGTCGTCGGATACCGAGCCAGAACGCGGCGAAGACGCGCTGTCCGAAGTGGTCGAGCGGCTGTGGGCGCTGTCTGTCCATCAGAAGCACATCACGTTCGAGCGGCAGAACGGTCCACTGCGCCGGTCGATCGACAGCACGCACCCGGTCATCATCAATGTCCGCTACGACCCGGAAATCCGGTTCTTGCACCGCGTGATGCTGCACATCACGTGCCATCCACTGCGATCCAACGTACAGGTCGCGGCAGCTGGTGGTGGCCAGACGACGACAGCAAGCGGCGAGCATTCGCATTCGATCAATGCCTTCACGACACAGGCTGGTGGTGGCGGGACGACCACGTCCGACGTCATCGGCGACCTGATCTGGGCGCGCACGATGAACAACGAAACATGGTCGGATCCCGGGCGCAGAGAACAAGTCGTTTCGTATGGTTCATCGGCTCGCGTTGACTACGGCGTGTTCGTCGGTCGCGGCGCCGCGGCACCGACGAACGCCGAACTCTATGCACAAGAGCACCAGCATTACGTCAATATACCTGCGCACAGCCATTCGGTCAGCGGCCAGACGACGACGAACGCAGCACCACATTCGCACTATGTCGCCGACCACACGCACGCGCTGGTGTACGGGATTTATGAGTCTACGTTGCCATCCAGCAAACAGATCCGGATTTTTATCAACGGTGTCGACCGCACGAGTGCGTTAGGCGGACCGTGGGACGCGAACGAACTGGACCTGGACATCACCCAGTTCTTGCAGACCCAGTTCCTGACCCCGGTGCAGCAGAACAACCAGATCGAGCTGCGGGTCGGTGCGGCGGGTGCGCGCTTCGACGTCGAAGTGACCGTCCGCTCAATCATCACCATGTCGTCTGTCGTGCCGCTCTAATGACCAGCAGGTACAATCGAGAGTGAAAGGACGGAGGTGAGAGCCATGCACTTCCGGCTGCAACCTGACCGGCCGATCGACATCCTGCCGGACGGGACCGTGTACGCCAACGTGCTGTGGTACGAAGACGATGCGGATCCGGAGCGCGATTCGCCGTTCCTGATCGACCAGGTGCGCTTGCCGTACTGGTTTCTCTATCAGGACGACGCAGCGCGCGAGGCGTACTTGTTGAGTGCGATCGCGAACCGCGCGCAGGAACTGAAGCGCGAGCGTGAGCGCACGGCGCTGCTGCAACAGTTGTCCGACAACAGCTTCGTGCACGAACTGAGCCGCGGCTCCCACCGCGTCACGCCTGACGGCAAGGTCATCGTCCGGCGACACGCCGTGACCGAAACGGTCATCGATCCGGGAGGCCCCCATGCGCCACCTCGCAATCCCCGTGATCGCAAGACGGTCTAGCGGCCTGTACATCCGCGTCGTCGAATCGGACGGTGTGCTGGAGCGGGCGCGCTGGGTGGGGCCGTTCGCAGACGCCGAAGCGATCGTGGACTGGCTGGAGCTGTGTGCGCTCGAGGACAGCACGACGGAGCTTCTCTCGCCTATGGACATCGGACTGCCGATGGAACTCGCGTTCGTGCGTCCGTCCTTGGAGCAAGCACGGATTGCACGACTGGCGCTCGCCGCCAGGCTCGTTTCGCAAAAAGAGGAGGAAGCTGGCGATGAATAACAACGGCCTTCTCGACACCATCATCGGCTTTCTGTTCGGCGCTGGTGGTGTTTCAGTTTTGAACTGGTTGCTGCGTCGGCGCGAGACGAAAGCGGACATCATCGCCAAGCAGCAAGAAGTGATTGACAGTCTGTGGACGAAAGTGGATGTGCTGCAGAAGCGGGTTCAAGAACTGGAAGCGCAAGTGTCACGGATTGAGGAGGGGGCGAAGCAGCTTCGGCGCCTCCTCGACGCGTACGAGAAGCGCTTCGGTCGCCGCTTCCGGATCGGGCCGGGTGGCAAGGTGATCGAGGTCACCGAGCAAGGGGGGTGATGGCAGATGGACGAATTCGACCCCACGACGATATCGGCGAGTGCCGGTATCACCGGCGCCCTGACTTACGTCGTGATGCAGATCGTCAAGGCCGTTACCGGCTGGCACGACCGTCGCGCACTGGTCGCGGCCAGCGTGGTTGCGCTGGTCTTGGCAACGCTGGCCTGGGGCGCGACGCACTGGGAAACGGTCAAGGACGTTTGGGACGTCCTGATCGCCTGGCTCGGTGGACTGGCTTCCGCGACAGGCCTCTACAAGCTGAACCGCAAGGAGGCCGAAGGTGGCAATGGATGAACTGGTCGCGTTGGGTTTCTGTCTGCTAGGTCTGCTCTTCTTGGCGATCGGCACCGTCCTGGTACGCCGCTATGGACCACTGGTGATGGCGTCGCGGTCGTATGAGCTGGTCGGCGAACTGGCGCGTGTCGCCTGCCTTGCTGCCGAGCAATTGGGCGAGAAGCAGCTGTGGACGGGTGACGAGAAAAAGGCGTTCGCGCATGCCGTGATCGAGGCAGCGCTGGAACGGTTGGGGTTGCAGCTGACACCCGAAGAGATCAACGCGGTCATCGAAGCGACCGTTTACGAGTTGAAGCGCCTGCAAGGGGGTGGATTGTAGGCGATGTGGCGGGAGAATTGGCTACCCTGCCCACACTGTTGTGCACCGTTCCATGTCCTGGACACCTGGCACGGTCGCAAGATGGTGTGTGACGTCTGTGGCGGTCTGCTGCGGCCAGGTATGGCCGAGCGGGTTCAGCGAGACGACGGGACGGTCGTAGACCGTGTCACCTGCCCTTGGTGTGGGGGTGTCCAAGGCTGGACAGCGCTCGAGTGTGTCGGGGCCGAGCGAGTCGAGCGCGCTTGGTACAGCTGTGCGGACTGCCACCGGCCGTTCGTGGTCGAGCATGCCGTGGCGGTGAGAGGACAGGACGCACTGGCGGACGCCTCGGCTCGCGAACTGGCCTGGTGGCGTTTCCTGCGTTGGCTCAGGGAGCGCCACGATGGGGATGCGGAAAGAACCGACACCTGAATTACTGGAGGCCCTGCGGACATTACCCGATGCAGAAATCGCTCGCCGCTACCGGATCTCGCGCAACACCTTGCGCCGCTGGCGCGTCGAATACAAGGTCGACAACCCGTATCTCGAGTCGTACGGCGAGTATGCTGCACGTGCCAGTGGACACCGCGAGAAAGAATCGGCGGTGCTCTTGGCGAGCGACCTGCATTACGGGAAGCGGACGAGCAGCTTCGATACCGACGTCCTGCGTCGCCGCATGGATGCCTTGATCCCGCGCCTGCAACGGATCCACGACCTCCTGTCCACGTCTTACGACATCGACGAGCTAGTCGTCTGCCTGCTGGGTGACGTGAACGATGGATCGGAGATCTATCCGACGCAGGCACATCACCAGGAAGTCAGCGATCCGCTGCGGCAGGCGTGGGAAGTGGCTGCGTACCTGGCGGACTGGCTGCGGCGGCTCAAGCGAGTCTGGCGGTCGGTACGGGTGGAAGCGATCGCCGGAAACCATGGACGGGCCGGAAAGAGGGTCGTCGAATCGGCCAGCTGGGACCTCGCCTGCTACCACTATCTCGCGCTGCACCTGGAACGAGACGGGATACCGGTGTCGTACGCGCAAGAAGGGCTGGATCCGTTCCTGCGGATCGTGACTGTCCGCAAGCACCGGTTCCTGCTGTATCATGGACACGGGGTGCGGATGTATCAGGGTGTGCCGTGGTATGGGTTGGCGCAGCGGGTCTTGCGGTGGCGAGCAGTCATCGGTGATTTCGCCGCCTTGTGCTGTGGCCACTTCCATGCCTATGGCGACATGGACATCGCCGGGACGCGTGTCCTGTTGACCGGCACGCCGGTGACGGACGATAGCTGGGTACTGCAAGTCTTGGGTGGACAGAACGCGAACCGCTGGCACCTGTTCGGGGTCGGCGACCGGCGACCGATCACGTGGCAGTTCGGATTGGAGCTGGTGGAACAGTGAAGATGGGGGGCAAGGTGCCTGGAGACCCGATGCGACCGTTGGTGGCGGGCGGACAGCGAGAATCCTATTCTGTCAACCCTGGCGGGATCCTCGAGCGCCTGGTGAAGATCGCCGACCAGCACACGGTCTCGAGAATGCGGGACATCTCCGATCTAGGTAGCGATATCGAGCCGTGGAAACGGTGGTGGCGCTCGTATCTGCGGGGAGGCCTGGTGGAAGTCGAAGGGCGCGGTGCACCGATTCGGATAGTCGACCTGTTCTCCGGTATCGGTGGACTCTCGTTAGGTGCCGCGGAAGCGGTGAAGGCTGCTGGTATGACGCCGGTCTTTGAGCTCGCAGTCGACATGGACGCAGCTGCGCTGGAGGTGTACGCAGAGAACCTGCGGCCGTCAGCGGTGCTGGCACGCGACGTCGGTGGCTTGCTCTCTCGCTCGCCCGCACACCTTCCAGGCGACGACCTACCTGACCGGTCTTGGCTGGCGGAACCGCAACTGTGGCCGCTGGTCGGGAAGTTTGACCTACTGCTCGCCGGGCCGCCGTGCGAAGGCCACTCTAACCTGAACAACCACACGCGTCGCAGAGATCCGCGCAACCTGTTGATGCTCGACGCGGTCGCGCTGGCCATCGCGCTCGAAGCGCCCGCTGTGGTGATCGAAAACGTCGCGACGGCGCGACTGGACACGCACGACGTTGTCGGCCGCTCGGTACGGACGCTCGAGTTGGCGGGATACCGAGTGTGCTGCGTGCAGACCGATGCCAGCCGGTATGGCGTAGCACAGACGAGGCGGCGCTTGTTCATCTTGGCGTCGCGCTACGGGACACCGTCGGAATGGACGCTCGCCGGTTTAGAGAAGTTACCGACACCGGACGTGCGGTGGGCGATCAAAGACCTGCAAGACGCTGACGGGTCTTTTCTGGACATGCCGACACATCTATCTCCCGAAAACGAGCGCCGGATCGCTTACCTGTTCGAGACCGATTCGTACGAGCTGCCGGATCGTTTGCGCCCGCCGTGTCACCGCGATGGCCACACGTATCCCAGCATGTACGGTCGGTTGTCTTGGGACAAGCCAGCTGGCGCGATCACGACCGGTTTCATGAGTCCGGGAAGGGGGAGATTCGTGCACCCTTCTCGCCCGCGCACGCTCACGCCTCACGAAGCGGCGCGTTTGCAGGGTATTCCGGATTCCTTCCGCTTCGTCCGAGCGGACGGTGCGGCGCCTAGCAGGACACAGCTGGCGAGATGGATCGGGAACGCTGTTCCGCCGCCGCTGGCGTACGCAGTCGTGCTGACGGTGCTGGAGGCGTCTGTCGGCCGACGGGGATGAACCGAAAACGGTGGGAGGTTCATGAACATGGGCACAACGATCTTGGGTCAAAGCCGTTCCCGCCCGCAAGCCGTCTTTCGCGTGGCCGTGCGGAAAGGTGCGCATACCCGCTACCGGAACGTCATTGCCCTGTACTACGCCATCGCACCGCGCTACCGTGTCCGACCCGAAGTCGCCTTGGCGCAGGCGGCGCACGAGACCGGCTGGGGGCATTACGGTGGTGTCGTGCCACCGGACTACCACAACTGGTGCGGCTTGAAAACGGCGGCGGGTGGCAGCGACAGCGATCCGGCAGCGCACGCGCGTTTTCCGGACGACGTTACGGGTATCCTGGCACACGTCCAGCACCTCGCTGCCTATGCTGGTGGGCCGGCGCCGCAGGACGCCGGCGATCCAGTGGTATCGCCGCGCCTGCACCTGGTCCAGCGGGGTAGTGCGCCGACGGTGGAGCAGCTGGGTGGCAAGTGGGCGCCGTCGGCGGTGTACGGGGCACGGGTCGCAGCGATCGTCGCGGAGTTTCTCGCGGAAGAGGAGGAACTGACGATGCGGGAAGTCGAGGAACTGGCGCGTCGGTTAGGGTTGATCGACAAACGGAAAGAGCTGGCGACGAACCCGTGGGGTGGGCCGAGAGCGAAGTTTTGGCCGAAGCAAGGGGTGGTCGTTCACTACAATGGTGGCACCGTAGCGAACGCGACCGATTCGGGTTCTGCGTGGCAACAAGTGGTACGGAACGCGGTCTACCATACCTATCGTGACTGGGGCGGTGGGGCGCGCGGTGACGGGTTGATGTACCATGTCGCGATCGGCCCCAACGGCGAAATGTGGCAGTGCCGCGACCTGGACGCGGTGTTGTGGCACTGTGGCAGTTGGCCAGAGAACGAGACGTTCTTGAGCGTGTTGGTGCCGATCGGCGGAGAGCAGCGTGCGACACCGGCGCAGCTGAACGCCTTGCGGCTGTTCGTGTCGCGGTTCTGCGATGAACTCGGTATCCCGCGGTCGCGTGTGGTCGGCCACAAGGAACTGAGCCCGACCAGTTGTCCGGGGACGTTGATGGAAGACTTCGTGCTGCCGTACCGGAAAGGAGCGGGTGGACAGATGGCAGATGGCAAGTTCTTCCCGGAAACAGGCAAGTTCGTCGGTGGCGGATTCTGGCGCTTCTGGTCGGAATACGGCGGACTCGCGATTTTCGGTCTGCCGTTGACGAACGAGCTGGAAGAGCCGATCGCTTGTAACGATCCGCGCTGTGGTCGTGCTGGAAAGCCGCACGTGGTGCAGTATTTCGAGCGCGCGGTGTTCGAGTGGCACCCGGGGGTGTGGCCGGAGCGGTATGACGTGTTGCTGCGGCGGATCGGTGCGGAAGTGGCGAAGCAGAAGGGCTACAGTGGTCCTGGTATCGGCTGAACGTGCGATGAACCGGACGGGTCTGGACACGCTGTGCACGCATCTGGCGAACCGTGGCCTGGTGGTCGTCGCCTATGTCGTCCGCAAGGAGTCGCTGGTTCTCGTCTTTTCCGGCGGTGCCGAAGCGGAGATCGCGTTGCGGCGGCTGGGCGAACGGCCGGACATGGTGGCGGATGCGCTGGTGAGCGAGCTGGATCCGTACCGGTTGAGGGTGGTGGGCACGTACGAGTTGCCGGTCGAGATCGGCGAACGGACGTTGTCCTGGTGGCGCTTCTTGCGCTGGTGGTGCGAAAAGGGGGAGCATGTTCATGCTCCCCCGCTGAAGACGTAGCGATAGTAGGCAATGAGCAACGTGGCGATATGGCGGCAGCGCTGGTCTGTCGCGAAGTCGGCGCAGTCGCACGCCATCGCCAGTGTCCCGTCCGGCTGGTGTTCGGTGACGATGGTGGTGCTGGGCTGGCCGGGTGGGTCGAAGCGGGTGATCGTCCGGGTATCCGACCGCTCGACCAGCGACTCGCTGCACAAGAAGTCCATGCGCTCACGCGAATACCACCGCACGTACTCGTCGCGCACCCAATCGTAGTCCTGTCGCGTGATCGTCCGCAGCTGCATCGTGCTTCCCTCCTTCCTGGTCTCGATTGTACCACACCCTTCACACGTTGTCAAGGGAGACCGACCAGAAGTGGAGGACGATCTTGAGGCTCTTGCGCAAGGCGTCGTCGAGCTGAATGGGGTCGATGGTCAAGGGGTAGGTGACGCCGAAGGCGGTGGCGATGGTGTGGGCGATCTGGTAGCGCAGTTCTTCGTCTTCGGCGATCTGTTCGGCGATCCAGCTGACGAGCTGTTGGTGGTTTTCGAAAGTCATCGGTCGACCCCCCAAGACTGTGCGATCGCGACCAACGCGGCACGGATCGCTTCGTCGAACGATTCCTGGTCGGTGGTGTAGAAGTACGTAGGCTTCATGGCGTGCGCGATATCTTCGGCAGTCCACTGGCGGAATTCGAGGTCGGTACGGATCTTCTCGTCCATCCAGTCGATGTCGTCCTCGGCTGGCTGCGTATCCATCAGCTCGTACAGGCTATCGGCCTCGACGATGTCGATGCCGGAGGATGCGAAGGAAACCAACGTAACCGGTTGGCTTTCCAAGTCGTGCAGGATTCTCATGAAGGTCGTCGCTGCAGCGTCGCGCAAGGCGTCGTCCTGAACCAGCCGTTCACTGATCGCCGCGACCAACTGTTGCTGGTTCGCGATCCGCACTTCCACCTGCATGCCCTCCCTGTCTGTCCTCGACCTGTCCCGCCTTGGACAGCTCATGCTCGAGCGTTTCGCGGAGGAACCTGATGGTGTGCCTCGCTGCTTCTCGCGCCGGTTCTGGAATCGCTGGGTGCTCGAGCAAGAGCGACAGTGCGACCAAGTCGACGTCGCTGCCGTAGCCAGCACTGACGAGAAGCTCAGCAGTCTCATAGGGTGCGAGGTTCAAGGCACGAGCGATGGCAAGTGCAGTGTCGTAGGTCGGATGGCGTCGACCGGCTTCGTAGTGACAGATCAACGAGATCGTCACGTTGGCGAGGCGACTCAGCTTGGCTTGCGAGACCCCCTTTTGGGTACGGAACTGGAGCAGCTTCTCTGCGAACTGCACGGCGTCACCCCTCCCCCCGGTCACTTCTCTCCTCGTCCGGCTTTTCGTCGTCCTCGTCTCGGCCGAACCACAACCACGCTGGCTTCCAGGTCCGGATAGCCAGGCGCACGAAGTAGGTGGCCTGTTGCTCCGGCGTCCGCACTTCCTGTTCGGCAATCTGGCGCAACGCCGTCATCTCCGACTGCCTGAGCTGAACCGTTACGGTCGGCATCGCTGTCATCCTCCTTCCAGTGAACCGTCCCGCCTGTCACCGACAGCGAGTATACACCATGCGTTGATCTGTTGTCAAGTTCCGCCGCCAAGTACCGTCAGATCGGGAACGCCGTGCCACCTCTCCTGGCGTACGCCGTTGCCGTACCTCTCGCTCGCGCAGCAAGAGGTGAGCTGTCGTTGACGGGGGAGAGCCTGAACCGCGGTCGTCAGCTGAGACTGGCGTTGGCCGGAATATCGTGTAGTTAGTTCGCTGACGACGGCAGCAACCTGGGGACGGTGTTGGACGATTAGGCAGACGGTGCACCAGCGGATAGCGTGGCAGGGGGGAAGACGGGGAACGTGTCGCTGAAGGGTGGCGAGGGTGATAGGGCTATGAAAGGTGCGACGGGCGGACGTGATGCGGGTGTGGACTTCCGAAGCGCGCGGCATGGCGCCTAAGGAACCTTCAGTCGTTACCCCTGCCTACTGGTCGTTTCCGCCCTACGCGTACCGAACTTTTGTTCTGCTGGGAGGTGGTAGTCCGCGTGGGCGTGGGCAACTGGGACACAAAAAGAACCGGCCGGGAACAACTTCCCGGCCGGATCTTAGGTCAGGGTACCTCAGTCGTACAGGCGCTTCAGAAGGCGGTCGAAACGCGAGTGGAGGCATTCAAACGCTGCATCGACCCAGTCGCCGTCAGCGTCGTCGCGGTCGAGGTAGAGTGCGACTGCCATTAACGCGATATCGCGAGCAGAAACATAATCAAGAAGGTCGCAAGCGTACTCATCGATCAGGAAGTCGCAAAGAAGCTCGTACGCCTCTTGCCAGAGTGCTCCCGCGGCGGAGGCGCTGATGCGCGGCGTATCGGCGCCGAGGACCTCGGCAAGTGTACGAGCCGCCGAAGCTACCTGCCGTTCCACCAATTCGCGGACAGAGGCTACCTGAACCATGCCTGAACCTCCCTTTATCCTACCTCGGCCGGCCCTCCCGGCCGCCTAGCATGATCATAGCATATCGCATACTCGTTGTCAAGCCCTCTCGCGAGCAATTTGTTCCCAGTTTTCCGCCGCCGCCCGCCGCCGCCAGCACGTGAGACTACCGATTGTTCGTTCACCCACCTCGCGTGGATATCCACCACCGAGTGTTCCGCACACACGTTCGCATCGACCGTTC
>Ga0308409_1000352_pt1 | contig 25502 bp, 19 predicted proteins | sample HotsprSampleMSe4_FD_203469 | JGI IMG/M metagenome (GOLD analysis project Ga0308409, IMG submission 203469) | Hot spring phototrophic mat microbial communities from Mushroom Spring, Yellowstone National Park, Wyoming, United States - 20060912_MSe4 ... | reverse complement strand
TGCACCTTGATAGGCTTTAACGGGCAAAGAATGGTTTATCGTAGAGTTCCAGACGCTTTTCGGGTGTGAAGCGGAAATCCAGAATATCGCCTTCTGGGCGCACTTCGATTAACGCACCCGAGGGGCATGCATCAGCATCGAAGCACAACTGGCATGAAATACAAGCCTTTTGGTCGATGTAGTAGCGGAATCCGCCCTCTTGCACATCCCCGTAGAGTTTCACACCAATTGCATTTACCTTCGGTGGGCACTGGTCTAGGCAGAACCCACACGCAATGCACAGGTTCTCGATAATATCATACTTGTTCTTTACCCGCTTTTTGACCTTCGTTTCTGCCATTGGACTGCCTCCGTTTAAGTCTGAGGTTTCAAGAAATTTATTTGAAGAATGATAACATTCTTTTTTTCGTTCCCCAAGTCACTCCTGCGGATAAAAAAGGGGACTCGGACGAATTGTCCAGTCCCCTGAATACTTCACACACTTGGAAAGAACTACGCAACCAGTTTGAGCAAGAAGTCGACCACTTGTGCCAGCATATCGCTGCCTGCACGAGCGGCATCACTGACTGGCGGTGGCGCAGGTTGGTTCGTCGCATAGAAGCCGTTTGCTATGTAGAGCCAGACCAGCATAAAGGTGCCGCTGAAGTAGAGAATCGTACCTGCAAACTTCGAGTCCGACAGGTTCAGCACTGGGAAGCGGAACTTGACATCGCGTCCAAGTAAGGTTTTGCCCAGCCAGCGGATAGTGCGTGTCTGAATATCGGCACCTTCTAAGCGCGAACCTCTATCTTTGAACCACACGGCAAAGCTGATGAACCAGACCAAGTGTCCGATTAGCAAGACTACGGTCAGGTGTGAGCTTGCCCAGATGGCCTGTGTTTCTGTCCACATGTAGTAGAATATACCACCAGTGTAGTGATGCGAGAGCTTGGCAATGCTATCCCATGCGTTGCAGTCAGCAACTGCCATGCCATAGTTCATTGAAGCTAGCCACCCACCGTCAATATACCACTCAATGACAGAGAGCGGCTTGACCGACCACAGGATAGCAAACCACATCTGGTCTTGAATCGACACGCCGCATGTTCCACCATACACTGGTCCAATGCATGGGAACGAGAAAGAGTTCTTCTTCAGACCCAGGTCTTCCCACAATGGTGAGGTGTGTGAGAAGAAGGCGATGCGAGAAGTGGCCACCGAGGCAAACAACCAGCCTGCTACAATCGCATGCCATGCGCACCAGTCATTGATACTCGGGTCTGTAAACATCCACGCAAACATTGGTGTCGGCTTGAGCCAGTAGAAGCTCATCGTAATGTTTGCGCCCATCATGTTGAGCTCGCACAGCGAGTTCCAGCAAATGACTGCATAGACAGAAATCATTGTCGTAAAGCACAACACCATAATCGTGCCCACGAACTTGGCTTGGAACTCTCTGTCTCGCCCTAATGCAATCCACTTGGACTTCAGTTGATTGTATAGGCCGGACATCTGAACTTTCAAGAGATACTGTCCGCCATGGAACACACCAGAGAACACATACAGGAAGCCGCAAATGATATGATTGAATGCCACCAGGTTGATAACCACCTGTGCCATTCCAAACACTCTACCGTCTTTGGGCAGAATGGCATACGGTGGATACTCTGGGTATTCAATCTTAGTCAGGTCAGTGTTTCCGTTTTCGTCAAAGCCGACACGGTTAAACGGCTCACCGTAGATGTAATAGACCAAGTCGTTCAGCTGGGTGTAGAAGAACTGTGGTCTATCGGTAAAGGCGGCAAAGGCAAACCATCCCAGTGCAATGTTGACATAACCCATAGACGTTAAGTGCACCGAGAAAATGGCTCGGAGGTCGTCGTTCAGGTGCTCTGCCACACGTGGCGGATTGGCTTTCCAGTAGAAGCCCAGTGCTAGCCAGACTGCCGCCCACACAAATGACATGAAGGCTTCAGAGTTGATTTTCTGGAAGTCGGGTTCGGGTGTGATGCCTAATACAAACCACATCACAAATCCCCACGCCAGAAAGAGGAAGCCTTGATAGATAGTGTGTGGTCCTAAGGCTTCGGCATAGTTTTTGGCACTCGGTCCACCTATTCCGCCTGGAATGATGCTACCGAACATCCGAAAGTCTCGGAAGTTACCAGGCACACTGGCTTGCTTGTAGTTCCAGAAGAAGAGAAAAGCCAGTGGGTTGGAAAGGTTACTGGTCCAGTGCCGCCATCCACCAAAGATTAGGAACGCCCCCACGACGAAGTGAATGCCAGCCCACCAAAGTAGTTTGCGTGCCGCCTCCATCTGTGCCTCTGGCTCTGGACTGTAGGTATCAATGCCAAGCGATACCAGACGCGGCTTGATGGTCAGATAGAACCAGTTATCGTAGAACCCTGGCGTACCATTTGGGAAGATTTGGATACCAGAGATGTAGTAAATACCCATCACGATACCCAAGCACCCTAAGAGCGCCAAATGTCCGCCGAAGACTTGTTCATCGGTGAGCTTGTCTACGTCGAAGGCTTGGAACCATTTGGTGGTTCTGGTCTCCGTACGCTTCAGCAGGAAGCGCTTCATTTCACTTACATCTGCTTCCATCACGACGGGTTTTGCAGCTGCTGCAGCAGGCTTTGCTTCACCTGCTTTTGGCGCCGCCTTCGCCGCCGCTGGAGCAGCTGGCTTCTTTGCGGCAGCTTGAAGTTTCCCAGCTTGTGAAGGCATTGGTTTCTTTTCGCCGCCACCTCCTTCTGGAGTTCCGCCAGTCGGTTTCTCTTGGTCAGCCATAGTATTCTCCTTTTTCGCTTAAAGTTTGAAGGAAAATCACAGCGTTCGCTCACTTAATTGTTCATCTTAAGCGGCGAACCAGACGCATATCAGAGCCTGACCCGCATCACTGTTCTGCGTCTGAGAACAGCATGCTAACTGCATCAGACTCATCAAAGAACAGAACAAAACTTTGCTGCACTACAACTATGCACTGCTTTGGGTACTACTGGGTACTGCTTTTACTGCACCTCATGGAAAGCTATCTTTCTCTGCACACTGAGGCCGATGCGCAGAGCTTGTCAGGGATGGGAAAGAACAATTTGAAATTCCTGCAATCACTCGTGCTCTCTCAGTTCTTTAGCGCACGCCCATTACGAGGCTGATAGAGCACCTCAAAATTTTCGCGCAGATACTGCTCCAGCTCCTCTAAGCTTCTAGCTCGAAAATCTGCTTCAAATGGCCGCGATTTACGCTCACCTATAAACTGTCCGCCCAGAATAAGACGCACACCTCGCTTTTTCAGAAACTTCCTGAACATTTCAAATCGCCTATAGGTCGTTGGACTCACTTTCGCAATCGTCACAGACATGCACACCACAGTCGGCTTGATTTCATCTACTACATGCTCTAAATCTTTAAACGGCACTGCTGCACCCACATAGCTTACATTCATTCCTAAGCTTTGGCACACCAGCGATACCCCTAAAAGTCCCAACTCATGGTATTCTGACTCTGGACATGTACAGACTACAGCTGCTGGCTTTGATGCTGGCAGCGCTACAGGCATCACATCATCGGTCTTCTTTGCCTTGCTGTGCGCCACCCCGTTCATGGTCAGGTTAACATTAATCCCTACATTGTTCCAAGTTGAATGCCGACTTGCGTTCAACAATCCTTTCTCGTAATGAGCCTTTACAGCTAATACTGACTCAATGAGGATATTTGTGATAATATGCTCTTCACTGATGCCCAGCTTTTTTGCTGCCCACAACTCTCCAACATGATACATAGCTGGGGCGATTATTCTATCGAAGAGCGTCGCAAACGACATTCCTTGCTCCACTGCCTTGCTTAGCAAAGCTTCTACTTCATTTTTGCGAAAGGCTAGGAGCAACTCTGTCAGCTTTTGGGCCAAACCTTCTACGTCGCCGCGCACCAGCAGAATTTCACTGCCGATGTCGAGATGCTCGGCATAGTTTTTTTCAAGCTTGAGCCGCTCTAACTGCGCAGGTGGTACTTCAATGTTATTCTTGCTAATAAACTCTAGTACATCCTCGAGCTTGAACTTGCGATGCCCGCCCACGGTCTTGTGATGCTTGATTAACCCCATGTTGGACCAACGCTTGACCGTGGTTTCACCCACTGCGCATATCTCCGACAGCTCTCTAGTTGAGAAAAACTGTGTCGTCATACTCTACTACCCCTTTTTGTCATTAGCTTCTTTAGCCAATGACTACTTTGTTCGCTCCTAACTTACGAAAACATCCTTCTCAATCCAACTTGCATCTTCGCATGAACATGCCATGATATTGGACTTTTTGAGAAGTCGTAAGTCTCGCATTTTTCGTCGCTTAGCGTCCAAAACGGCTCTTTCGCCTCCTTCTTGGTCACAAACTGCTCCCATGAATAGGGTATGCATGGTTGAAGCGTTATCATCCAGAGCAATCAGCGTGGCACACACGGCTTTTTGAGCGGAAATAAAAAAGCCCATCACATGGCGATGGGCTCTTCTGCTACGGCAAATCAGGCAGCTTATCTGTTGACAGCCTCTCTTAGCGCTGCACCTGGGCGGAAGCGTGCCACCTTCTTAGCTTTGATTTTAATCTCCTCGCCTGTCTTCGGATTGCGACCCTTGCGTGCAGCCCGCTTCCCGACCGAAAACGTCCCAAACCCGACAAGCGTCACTGATTGACCTTTCTTCAAAGAGTTAGTTACAGCTTCAATAAATGCATTGACTGCTCTCTCGGATGCTGCCTTCGATATTCCTGCATCCTTAGCAATCTTTTCTACGATGTCGGCTTTAGACATATTGTATTTTCCCCTTTGGTTAGCTTGAATACGATAATGCTCGGCTACCAAGCCGATCTGACCTAATTTACAAAAAGAACAATGCTTGTCAAGATGCACTGCCTAGAATCCCTAATAAAATCAATAGGTTACAGGCAACTCCCCTTGCCACTTGCCTCTTGAAAATCGCCTACACTCGTGTTATATTCCCTGCCCTTAAACGACTAACTGTAACCATTTATCTGACATTACAACTATGGCAACAACTAGCGATTTAGCAAAAGGTGTTATTCTTCGCTTCAACGGTGAGTTGCACATTCTGGAAGAAGTACAGCATCGCACGCCGGGCAACTTGCGTGCCTTCTATCAAGCAAAGATGCGAAACCTTCGCAACGGTAGAATCGTCGAGAACCGCTTTCGTTCAGGTGAAGAAGTGGAAATTGTGCAGACCGAACGAAAAAGCTTCCAATATCTCTACCGTGATGGCGATGACTTCGTGTTGATGGATACGCAAACCTTCGAACAAATCAACATTCCATCTTCTGCCTTTGGCGAGCCAGCCAAGTTCCTCAAGGAAGGCATGCCTGTAGAAGTGGTCTTCTCTACAAGTAATGAAATTATACAGGCTGAGGTCCCTACATTCGTTGAGCTAACTGTGACAGATACAAGCTCAGTTACCAGAGATGACCGTGCTACTGCTGGCACAAAGCCAGCTACGCTCGAGACTGGTGTTGTTATTCAAGTTCCCATGTTTATTCTCACTGGCGATGTGGTGCGCGTCGATACTCGCACAGGCACATATGTGGATAGAGTTAAAAAATAGCTCTTCACATTTGCGCCACAACTTTTGCAAATAAAAAACCGGAGACTTTCCGATGAACCTCGATGATATTCAGAAACTTGTCAAGATGCTTGACGACTCAGGCTTAGATGAAATGACAATTGAAGAGGGCGATTTTAAAATCACCCTGAAGCGCAAGAGCAATAGTGCACAGAACATTAGCCTTCCCCCATCCATGTTTATGCCTGCAGCTCAAATGCTTCCTCCATCCCTGCCAACTTCATTGCCCGCCACATCGCCTACAAATGCGCCTGCACCAACTGCCTCCACACCGTTGGCTCCACCCGAACCTGAACCTGCACCGCCTCCAAAGAAATACAAAGAAATTCGTTCCCCAATGGTTGGAACCTTTTATCGCGCCCCGTCACCCGAAGCCAATCCATATGTGCAAGTCGGTGACTACATTACCAAAGGCAAGGTACTCTGCATCATCGAAGCCATGAAGCTAATGAATGAAATCGAAAGCGACGTTGAAGGCAAAATTGTCAAAATCATGGTTGAGAATGCTCAACCTGTTGAGTATGACCAGGTTCTCTTTCTTGTTGAAGAAAGCTCTGCTGCTGGGTAAGTTTCAACCAACTGTCTTAAACCAGAACAACGAGCCTTGTTTAAGAAGATTCTTATTGCTAATCGCGGCGAAATTGCTATGCGCATTATTCGCACCTGCCGCGAAATGGGTATTCAAACCGTTGCGGTCTACTCAACCGCTGATGCTGATTCCTTGCATGTAAAATACGCTGACGAAGCTGTCTGCATCGGCGCGCCACCTAGTAAAGAAAGTTACCTGAACATTCCGCGTATCATCGCTGCTGCAGAAATTACCAACGCCGATGCTATTCACCCCGGCTATGGCTTTCTTTCCGAGCGTGCTGAATTTTCTGAAATCTGCGAACTCTCGGGCATCAAATTCATCGGTCCTTCGCCAGAGATGATTCGAAAAATGGGTGATAAGAACATGGCAAAACACACGATGAAAGCGGCGAATATTCCTGTCATTCCGGGCAGCGATGGGTTGGTAGAAAAAGTTGAGCACGCTCGTGAAATTGCCATGGCTATCGGCTACCCAATCATCATCAAAGCAACAGCTGGCGGCGGTGGCAAAGGCATGCGCGTCATCCATCGTGAAGAAGACTTGGAAAAATCCTTCATCACTGCTCGAAACGAGGCTGAAAAAGCCTTCGGAAACCCTGGTGTCTACATCGAGAAATACCTCGATGAACCACGACACATTGAAATTCAGATTCTAGGCGACCAATACGGCAACATCATTCATCTTGGCGAAAGAGATTGCACTATTCAGCGCCGTCATCAAAAACTCATTGAAGAGTCTCCTTCGCCTATTGTCAACAGTGAGTTGCGTGCAAAAATGGGCGAAGCTGGCGTCAGGGCAGCTAAAGCTATCAACTACGAAGGGGCTGGCACAGTCGAGTTCCTCGTCGATAAGCATCACAACTTCTACTTCATGGAAATGAACACGCGCATTCAGGTCGAGCACCCCGTGACTGAAGAAATCTACGATATTGACCTCATTAAGCAACAAATTCTTATTGCATCTGGCAAGAAACTTCCTACCAAGAAGCTTACTCCGCGCGGACATGCTATCGAGTGCCGCATCAATGCTGAAGACCCTGACAATGATTTTCGTCCGTCTGCTGGCGAATTAAAAGTTTTTCACGTCCCCGGCGGTCATGGCGTTCGCGTAGAAACCCACGCTTACGCTGGCTATCGTATCCCGCCTTACTACGATTCTATGATTGCTAAACTTATTGTCTATGCTCACACTCGCGATGAAGCGATTGAGCGCATGCTTCGTGCGTTAGATGAGTTTATCGTGGAAGGTATCAAAACCACAATCCCCCTGCACAAGAAAATCTTGCAATCCGACCTCTTCCGTAGCGGTCGCTTCGATACAAGCTTCCTTGAAAAATCCCGCATCTTACAGAAGTTTTCCAAGTAGGATTGCTCTCTTTAAAAAAGAAAAAGGGGGCAATGTTAGCGCCCCCTTTTTTCTAGCTCTGGACCTTTTAGTCACGAATTTCAGTCTCTTCATGCTCTTCATTTCGACCGTTCGCTTCTGCACTGATTTCCATGTAGCGTTGTTCGGTCGAGAGTCGCATGTTACGATACTTACTCAGACCTGTACCTGCTGGGATGAGTTTGCCGACAATCACGTTTTCTTTCAAGCCCAGAAGGTAATCTTCTTTGCCTTCCACAGCTGCGTCGGTTAGCACTTTGGTCGTTTCTTGGAATGAAGCCGCAGAGATGAAGCTCTCCGTCTGCAATGCCGCACTTGTAATACCGAGCAGCACAGGCTGCGATGTTGCCAATTGAGCTGGCTCGAACTTGATTTGTTCTTTGCCAGCTTTCTTTAGTTCTCGGTTGAGCTTGATAATCTCATCCTTGAGATAGAGTTCGCCTTCTTTTATGCTACGCGGTGCATCTCCTCTTTCTGTGACACGAACCTTTTTAGCCATTTCTTCATTGACGTCCTTGAAATGGAATCGGTCGACTATGTCACCTGGCAATAGTGATGTATCGCCTGGGTCTTCTACGCGCACCTTTTGTAGCATCTGGCGCACAATGACTTCGATGTGCTTATCATTAATCTCTACACCAGCATTAATCTGATACACCTTCTGGATTTCGTTGACCAGATACTGCTGCACTGCATTTGGTCCTTGAATAGCCAAGATGCGTTCAGGAGCAATGGCGCCGTCAGTTAGTGGGTCACCAGCGCGTACTTCGTCGCCATCATTGACCAGAATGTGTTTCCCAATCGGAATGAGGTATTCACGCTGCTCACCATATTCATTGACCACAAACACTTGTTTGTTGTTACGCTTCTGCGTGCCAAATTTCACGACGCCATCGATTTCAGACACTATGGCTGGGTCAGCAGGGTTACGTGCCTCAAACAGCTCGGTTACACGCGGTAGTCCTGCCGTAATATCTCCGCTGATTCGTGCAAGGTCTCTTGGCACTTTAGCCAGTATATCACCGGGCTTGACCTTTTCATTGTCATACACCATCAAGCTGGCTTTGATAGGAATAGAATAAGTGGCTAAAACTTTTCCTTCCTCATCGAGAATTTGGATGCGCGGCTCACGTACATCTGTAGCCTTGAGTTTTGAACGCCAGTTGATGATTACACGCTGCACATAACCAGTCTGCGGGTCAATTTCTTCCTTGTAGGTCGTGCCTTTTTCTATGTCGATGAATTTCGCTGTTCCGCCAAATTCCGAAATGATGGGCGTACTGTTCGGCTCAATGGTGTAGAGCAGCATATCTCTTTTGACTTTCATTCCATCTGTGCAATACAGTCTCGCCCCGTATGGCACAGTATACTTTTTGAGCGGTTTGCCTGTATTTTCATCGACAATGTTGATGACGCCATTTTTGCGCACGACTACAAATACTCTCTCCTCTTCACCGATTTCGTTAAACTGGGTTGTTTCCACAAAGCGCACGTTTTCAAACTCAATGCGTCCGTCGTACATGGCTTTGATGTCGGTTTCAGATATGCTGCCTTGCGCCGCGCCACCTTGGTGGAATGTGCGTAGCGTCAGTTGCGTACCCGGCTCTCCGATGGATTGAGCCGCAATCACGCCAACTGCTTCGCCGACTTCCACTAAGCGGTTGGTTGCAAGATTTACGCCGTAGCACCGTGCGCAAATACCGCGTCGTGTCTCGCACGTCAGCACAGAGCGAATCTCCACTTCTGTTACGCCCATGCGGTCACGAATTATATCAGCCAGTTCATCTGTAATGAGTTCGCCTGCCTTGACAATTACGCTACCATCATTGACATCAATCACATCACGCGCTGCCACACGACCGCGAACCCGCTCATGGAATTTTATCCTGCTACCAGCTTCCTCTTCTATCTGACGCGTCAGCACAATGCCGCGTGTTGTACCGCAATCTTCTTCAGTTATAATTACATCTTGCGCCACATCATGCAGTCGTCGTGTCAAGTAGCCTGCATCGGCTGTCTTAAGTGATGTATCAGACAATCCTTTTCTGGCACCGTGTGTCGAGATGAAGTATTCGAGCACCGACAACCCTTCTTTGAGGTTTGAGATAATGGGGTTCTCGATGATTTCTCCGGGCTGACCTGACATGGACTTTTGCGGGCGCGCAATCAAGCCGCGCATACCTGTCAGCTGACGCACCTGCTCGCGTGAGCCGCGTGCGCCCGAGTCGAGCATCATAAAGAGTGGATTGAAGCCCTCACGGTCTTTGCGCAAAGTCTGATACGATTCCTCCGCTACCAGATTTGTTACCTTCTGCCATACATCGACAATCTTGTTATACTTTTCATTCTCCGTCAAGGTGCCAGCATTGTACTCTCTGATTACCTTGAGGTTTTCTTTCTGCGCATTTTTAATGAGCTCTTCTTTTCTGCTTGGTATAATCGCATCAGATAGCGCAATAGACAGGCCACCCTTCGTGGCATAAGCAAAGCCCATTTCTTTTATTGCATCAAGGAACTGAACCGTTCTTACATTACCAGTCTTACTGATGATTTGAGCAATGAGGTCCTTTACAGCCTTTTTGTCCAGTACTTTATTGACAAAACCTACTTCTGGCGGTACAATCTGGTTAAACAAAACGCGTCCTACTGTTGTGACAATCACTTCTTTGGCCTTCAGTTTCTGCTCCAACCACTTCTTTTGCTCATCGGTCTTGACAATTTCCAGTGCTCGTTCCAAATCCAGTTTTTCATCTCTCGGACCGCTGTATCGCAGAATGATACGCGCATGAAGGTCTACTTGACCTTCATTATGGGCTACAATCACTTCGCTGGCATCACTAAATATTCTACCTTCACCGCGTCTGCCTTTTGCTTCCTTCGTCAAGTAGTAGATGCCCAACACCATGTCTTGAGAGGGCACCGTAACTGGTTTGCCTGACTGTGGCAAGATGAGGTTATGTGCTGAGAGCATGAGCACCATCGCCTCCATTTGTGCCTCTTGTGAGAGTGGCACATGCACAGCCATCTGGTCGCCGTCAAAGTCAGCGTTGAATGCCGTGCACACCAATGGATGAATCTGAATCGCCTTACCCTCAATCAGCACAGGCTGGAAGGCTTGAATGCCCAAGCGGTGCAGAGTTGGAGCACGGTTCAGCAGAACAGGATGCCCATCGATTACCTTCTCTAAGACATCCCAAATGACAGGGTCTTTGCGGTCAATCATCTTCTTTGCCGATTTGACGGACTTTGCCAACCCGCGCTCAACAAGGCGACGGATTACAAATGGCTGAAACAGTTCAATAGCCATATCTTTCGGCAGTCCGCACTCATGTAACTTCAGCTCTGGACCGACCACGATGACTGACCGACCTGAGTAATCGACACGCTTACCTAACAGGTTTTGTCTAAAGCGACCTTGCTTGCCTTTTAGTGAGTCAGAGAGTGATTTTAAGGTACGATTCCCCTCACCAGCTTTGACCGCATTCGCCTTGCGTGAGTTATCAAGCAGCGCATCTACAGCTTCTTGTAGCATGCGCTTTTCGTTTCTTAGAATCACCTCAGGCGCTCGAATGTCGATGAGCTTCTTTAGGCGATTGTTGCGAATAATAACGCGTCGATACAGGTCGTTTAAGTCTGATGTTGCGAATCGTCCTCCCTCGAGCGGCACCAGCGGGCGCAGTTCGGGTGGAATTACAGGCAAGACATCCAAGACCATATACTCTGGCTTGTTGCCTTCGTAGACATACGGCTCTGGTGGCTCGAGCGAAAATTCATCTCTCTTCTGCTTTTCCTTCGGCACAGGATGATAGCTATTGCGGAATGCTTCTATGACTTTCAGTCGCTTGAGCGCATCGGCGCGTTTTTGCTCCGACTTCGTCTCCTTCAGCACCTCACGCAGTTTCTTAGCCTCTTCATTTAGGTCTAGCTTTTTCAGCAGTGCCTTGATAGCTTCGCCGCCCATTTTTGCTACAAACTTGCGTGGGTCTTTGTCATCTAGGTCTTGGTTATCTTCATACTCGCTGATAATTGTGTAGTAGAGCTCTTCAGGCAGGCAGTCCATGAATTTGAGACCTTGCTTTTCGCCCGGCTCTCCAGGGTTAATTACCACATACACTTCGTAGTAGATAATGCGCTCAAGCTCTTTTGTCGACAAATCCAGCAGCGCCCCGATTTTGCTGGGCACAGACCGGAAGAACCAAGTATGCACAACTGGCACAGCCAGAGAAATATGTCCCATTCGCTCACGGCGGACCGATTTCGTGGTCACTTCCACACCGCATCGGTCGCAAATAATACCCTTATAGCGTACACGCTTATACTTACCACAGTAGCATTCCCAATCTTTCGTAGGACCAAAGATTTTCTCGCACATTAGGCCATCTCGCTCAGGCTTGTATGTGCGATAGTTGATGGTCTCTGGTTTTAAGACTTCTCCGTGCGAGCGCGCCAGAATGCTCTCAGGCGATGCAATGCTGATTTTGATTCTCGAGAAGTCTCGCTTCATGGTAGTTGTGCCTAGCAATGCCATATCTGTAGTTCCTCTTAGATGTTAAAGTAAAACTTTACCCCTTTGCAATACACGACTGCCGCTTTGCATTACGGCACTTTATCGTCAATGCGAATTTCAAGTCCGAGCCCTTGCAACTCGCGCACCAGCACATTAAATGACTCTGGAACACTCGGCTCAGGCAGGTTTTGTCCCTTCACAATAGCTTCATAGGTTTTGGTGCGCCCTTGCACATCGTCGGATTTAACAGTTAGCATCTCTTGCAAGGTGTATGCAGCACCATATGCCTCAAGTGCCCACACTTCCATTTCACCGAAACGCTGGCCACCAAACTGTGCCTTTCCACCCAGTGGTTGCTGCGTAATTAGCGAGTAGGGTCCTGTCGAGCGAGCATGGATTTTATCATCCACAAGATGCGAGAGCTTCATCATGTAAATTACACCAACGGTCACTTCTTGGTCAAAAGGCTCGCCAGTGCGTCCGTCGTAGAGCTTGACTTTACCATTGACGGGCAATCCCGCTTCCTTGAGCTTTTCTTGAATCTCCTCGTAAGTTGCTCCGTCAAAGATGGGAGAAGCAAACTTGACACCAAGTTTCTTGGCTGCCCAGCCCAAGGAGGTCTCAAAGAGCTGACCAATGTTCATGCGGCTCGGCACACCTAATGGGTTGAGCACAATATCGACCGGCGTCCCATCTTCCATAAACGGCATATCTTCGACGGGCACAATTTTTCCTACAACGCCTTTATTTCCATGCCGACCCGCCATCTTGTCGCCAACTTGCAGCTTGCGCTTCTGTGCAATGTAGACCTTTGCCAGCTCTTCAATGCCGGGCTGTAGCTCATCGCCAACGCTAACCTTATACTTTTCATTCTCCAACTCATCATCCAGCTCCTTCATGCGTCGGCGATACTCCTCTATCAAACGTCGCACTATGTTGTTTGTCTTTGTCGACTCGACAAAGCCATGTGCAACGTCCAACTTTTCCAGCCTACTGAGTGCTGAATATGGCTCTAAGTTTTCTCTGCTAAATCGCGTACCCTTGCGAATTTCCGTTTCACCACGCAGGTTCTTGACACCGATAGACTCCTTATCACCAAGATAGTGCACCAGACGCGACAAGAACTTTTCGCGCAATTCCTGTTTCTTTTTGTCGTATTCTTTCTCAAGTTTGCTGATGCGTACCTTGATGTCTTCACCAAGTTTCTTTTTGCGACTGAACAGTTTCGTCTTAATCACTGTACCGCGCATACCTGGCGGGGCATGTAGCGAGGCATCTTTTACATCACTTGACTTTTCGCCAAAGATTGCGCGCAGCAGTTTCTCTTCAGGGGTCGGGTCAGTCTCACCCTTCGGCGTGATTTTGCCGATGAGAATATCTTTCTCTTTTACCTCTGCTCCAACACGGATAATGCCATTCTCGTCAAGATTTTTTAGTGCTTCCTCACTGACGTTGTATATGTCGCGCGTAAATTGCTCCTCTCCGCGCTTTGTATCGCGCACAGTCAGCTCAAATTCATGAATGTGAATGGAAGTATAGACATCTTCGGCAACCAGCCTTTCTGAAACCACGATGGCATCTTCAAAATTGTAACCGCGCCATGGCATAAATGCCACAAGCACGTTTTTGCCTAAAGCGAGCTCACCATTATCTGTCGATGAACCATCTGCCAACACATCACCTTTCTTTACTCGGTCACCAATCGAGACAATGGGTTTCTGGTTGATGCAAGTATCCTGATTGGAGCGGAAAAACTTTGTCAGCTTGTAGACCTTTACAGTCTCATCCACATCAAGCAGTGAATCTTCTGTATCATCATCTATGCGTTTATCGTAGCGCACAACAATCTGATTTGCATCCACATACTCAACTGTGCCTGTGCCTTCTGCGATAATCATTGTGCGTGAGTCGCGCGCCACTTTTTCTTCCAATCCAGTGCCTACCAGCGGGGCTTCTGCGCGCAGTAGTGGCACTGCCTGTCGCTGCATGTTTGAGCCCATTAGAGCTCGGTTGGCATCATCGTGCTCAAGGAAGGGAATAAGTGCTGCCGCCGCACTTACAATCTGCTGGGGTGCTACATCCATGTAATCGACCTGTGCAGCCTCAACCAGTGGATAGTCTCCCCTGCGCCGCGCCTGCACACTCTCTACCGCTATGCGATTATTTTTTAGCGGCACCGTGGCTGGCACAGTAATCTTGTTCTCCTCATCCTCGGCAGAAAGATACACTGGCTTGTTTTCTACCACCCCATTCTTTACAGGTCGATATGGCGTTTCAATAAATCCCTTCTCGTTGATTTCTGCATACAAGCAAAATGACGAAATCAGACCGATGTTTGGTCCTTCTGGCGTCTCAATTGGACAGAGACGACCGTAGTGTGTGTAGTGTACATCTCGCACCTCGAATCCTGCACGCTCCCTTGTCAAACCACCTGGACCCAACGCAGAAGTGCGACGCTTGTTGGTCAGTTCTGCAAGTGGATTTGTCTGGTCCATGAATTGCGACAGCTGACTTGTGCCAAAGAAACTTGAAATAACACTGGATATAGTGCGTGCATTTACAAGGTCCGATGGCGTGACTTTCTCTGTATCTCTTGCATTTAGCTTTTCCTTTATGTTCTTCGTCATCCTTGCCAGCCCAACAAGGAACTGTGCTGATAGCTGTTCACCTACTGTCTTGACACGCCGATTCGAGAGATGATCGACATCATCGACCTCCACTCTACCGTTCATCAGCTTGATGAGGTAATACATGATTGCAATGATGTCGAACTGCGACAGCACCGTAAAGTCAGGATTAATTCCCTTCTCATCAAACTTGCCTATTCCAAACTTTTCAATCAAACCATCGGTAATTTTCTTCAGCTGGCTATCGCGTTTGAGAATATCCAGTAGTGTCTTAAACTCAGGAGCTAATTTTTTGTTGAGTCGATACCGACCAACATCGCCGAGGTCATACTTCTTGTTGTTGAAGAAAGTGCGTTCCAGTAGCCCGCGTGCCGCCTCAATATCAGGCGCTTCATTTGAGCGAAGCTCCCGATAGATAATCTCTAGTGCCTCCTCTTCGGTGTGCGACTCATCTTTTGCTAATGTGTTCAGGATAATTGAGCTGTCTATATCCATCTCTTTCTCGGTACGCGTAACCTTGACTTTCGCAATGCCAGCGCTTAAAAACTGCTCAATATGTTCGTCAGTGATTTGCGTACCTGCAGGTATTACCTCGCCAGTCTCTGTATTTACCACATCTGTTGCAAGGTAACGCCCAATAAGGTCTTCATTCGTGCTATTTTTCTTGACTGGCAGCTCAATCATCAAATCAAAAAGCCGTAAAATCTCATCGTTCTTCGTAAATCCTAATGCACGTAGCAGTGTCGTTGCCAAAAATTTCTTTTTCTGGTCAATGTAGACATACATCAGGTTGTTGATGTCAGTCACAAACTCAATCCATGAACCGCGCAGTGGCACAATTTTCGCAGAGTAAATCTTTTTGCCATTCGGATGCGTGCTATCGCTAAAGACAACACCAGGAGAACGATGCAACTGGGCGACAATCACACGTTCAGCTCCGTTGATGATGAACGTGCCGCGATCGGTCATATATGGCACTTTGCCTAAGTACACTTCTTGCTCAATCGTCTCTTTCCAGTCGGGCTCATCTGGTTCATCCTTTAGTGAAAGTTTCAGCTTAGCCTTCAGCGATACTTCATATGTCAGTCCACGCTCGATGCATTCCTCGACACTGTAGCGCGGCTTGTCAATGCTATAGCTAATGTATTCCAACAGATATAGCCCTCGTGTATCACTGATTGGGAAACTGCTACGCAGCACATTTTCTAATCCCTTGTTTTTCCGCTGCTCTGGCGGCACATCGTCTTGAATAAAATCCTTGAAGGAGCGCAGTTGTACCTTGAGCAAATCTGGTGGTTCCATCACCTGCTGAATCTTCGAGAAAGAAATGCGCTCTACTTTTTTTCGGGAAGTCTTCGTCTTCACGGTTGCCTCGCGTTTGATGAGTTAATGTTTTGCTTGTAACTTAGAGTGTATCCTCGAAAGAAATGGCTCACTCACGCTTGATAACCGCATTGCTGCAGGTCAAGCGGCTGGTTGCTTTTCGTCTATGCACCAAGTTTTGATTTTCTCTGCCAAGAATGGCTCTATACTTTTACTGACAAACGGCAATATAATAATGTAGCACACTTTTGTGCAAGCCTGAAAGCCGATGAGCAAGACTCTACAGGCAAAGCTCGCAAATCCCCATAAAGCAGAACAGGCTCCGCCTTACTTGGAGTAAAACGGAGCCGCAGTCGTTGGTATGGTTCGTTCAAGTTACTTTAGCTCAACTTCTGCGCCAGCATCACGAAGCTCTTTGGCGAGTTTTTCTGCGTCGGCTTTTGGCATAGCCTCCTTGATGGTCTTCGGCGCTCCGTCGACCAAGTCTTTTGCTTCTTTCAGGCCCAAGCCCGTGGCGGCACGCACGACCTTAATGACGTTAATTTTGTTTGGACCACTGCTCTTGAGAATTACATCAAATTCAGTTTTTTCTTCAACAGGTGCCGTTGGGGCAGCCGTGCTTGCGCTAGCCGCTGGAGCTGTGCCTGCAACCATAACTGGAGCCGCAGCAGTTACACCAAACTTCGCCTCCAAGGCTTTCACGAGCTCTGCAGCTTCAGTGAGCGTTAGCTTTCCAATTTCTTCCACAAGTGCTTCAACTGATGCCATTTTTCTTTTCCCCTTTTTGTTTTGTATTGGCGAAAGTAGAAGCCAATCGCCAAGAGTTTATGAGTGCGTAATAGCCAAATCCTTGTTTTATGCTCCTCCCGATGCCTTCTGCTTCGCAATCTGGTCTAAGACATTAACCAGATTTCTTATTACTGCATGAATGGTCATAGGCACACCCGCAATCGTTTGGTTGATGACACCTATAGCCTTAGCGATATTTTCAGCTTTGTTACTCATTGTGGCAATCTTTGCCAACTGTGTATGGTCAAAGACTTGCCCCTCTATTGACGCCGCTTTGAACTTGAGCTTTTCATTCTCCTCAATAAACTTCTTAAGAATCTTGGCTGGTGCAATCGGGTCGTCATACCCAAATGCAATTGCCGTAGTGTTTTTCAGTGCCGAAAACAGCTTATCAGACAGTTGGGCACGCTCAATTGCCTTCTTAATCAAAGTGTTCTTGACCACCTTGTATTCAATGCCTGACTTGCGTAGTTCATTGCGCAGGCTTCGGGTCTCCTCTACTGTCATGCCCTGAAACTCAGTTAAGTAAATTGCCGATGCACGTTTCATCTTCTCGGCAACTTGCTCTACGATTTTTTCTTTCTCAGGTCGTTTCATTTTCCTTTAGCATTTTTTTCTTGCATGCATTTTAAGCCGCTACATCGCGTCTAATCTTTACGCTGGGCGACATTGTACTCGATAGGTAAATGCTTTTCACATATTGCCCTTTTGCTGCTGCTGGCTTTGCTCGCACGATTGCTTGTATGAAGGCTTGCGCATTTTCTACCAATTTCTTTTCATCGAACGACACTTTCCCGATGCCTGCATGAACCACTCCGCCTTTATCGACACGAAATTCAATCTTACCAGCCTTCACTTCCCTGACTGCTTTGCCCACATCCATGGTCACCGTACCAGACTTTGGATTTGGCATCAAGCCACGTGGTCCTAACACTTTACCTAACTTACCTACCTCACCCATTACATCTGGCGTAGCAATAATGACATCTACATCGGTCCAGCCGCCCTGAATTTTTTCTACATACTCTGCCAGTCCAACATAATCTGCGCCAGCATCTTTTGCTTCTTGCTGCTTATTTTCCTTGCACAGTACAAGCACACGAACTGTTTTACCAGTGCCGTGCGGCAAAGTAACGGTGCCTCGCACCACTTGGTCAGCTTGCCTTGGATCAACGCCTAAGCGCATAGCTATCTCGACCGTAGCATCAAACTTTGTCGTACTAATTTCCTTAATCTTTGCAACCGCTTCTGCAAGCTCGTATTCCTTGCTACGGTCTATTTTTGCCAATGCTTGGTTATATTTTTTGCCAGCCATAGTTTGAATCAAAGTGGTTTTGGCGACGTGCTTTGCTAACGTCTCCCACAGTTGAAAGGTTCACTATCCCTCAATTATGATGCCCATATTTCTTGCAGTTCCTTCAATCATCCGTTCGGCCGCTTCAAGGGATGTGGTGTTTAGGTCGGGTAATTTCATTTCAGCAATTTTTCTTATCTGCGCTCGTGTCACTTTCCCTACCTTTGTGCGATTTGGTTCAGCCGAACCTTTCTCGATTTTCGCTTCCTTGAGTAGCAGCACAGATGCAGGTGGTGTTTTTGTGACAAATGTAAAAGACTTGTCCGAGTAGACGGTGATAATTACGGGAATAATCAGTCCTTGCTGCGATGCCGTCCTTGCATTGAATTGCTTACAAAATTCCATGATGTTGACGCCTTTTTGGCCCAATGCTGGACCTACAGGCGGTGCAGGGTTTGCTTGCCCAGCTGGAATTTGTAGCTTGACGTAGCCAATAACTTTTTTCGCCATGTGTTTGTGTTATGCTTACAGTTTAGTTCCCTGCTACCAGCTTGACTTGTGAGAAATCTACCTCTGTTGGGGTGCTACGACCAAAAAAGTTGATGAGCACCTTTACTTTCATCTTCTCCGTGTTAATCTCTTGAACCACACCAGTCAAGGAGTTGAACGGTCCGTCAATAATCTTTACAGTGTTGCCAACTTCAAACGGGGCTTTCATTGCAATTCGCCGTTCTTGCTCTTCTTGAGGCTCCAGTATTCGCTTTACCTCTTCAGGGCGCAATGGAGTTGGCACATCATTGATTCCTAAAAAGCCTATAACCGATGGGGTTTCCAAAATAAGATTCTTTGTTTGCTTATCTAGCACTGCTTCCACCAACACATAGCCCGGAAATGCATTCTTCAATCGGCTCTTTTTCTTGCCGTCCTTGACTTCTACAAATTTTTCATATGGAATATAGACTTGCGTCAACTTATCTTGCAGTCCTTGCTTTGCAACTTCTCTATCGATATACTCCTTGACCTTACGCTCATGTCCTGAATAAGTCCGCACTGTGTACCAACGCCGCTCTCCTGACAGCGCCGCTGGTGTCACCGTGCTTGCTTGAGCCTGCTTATCTATTGCTTGTTCACTCATATCCGTTAGTGTTTAGAACAGCGAAACTAACTTTTTAATCAGAAAACCCAGTGCCTCATCTACAATAAATGTACCTAGAACCAAAATACCGCAGACGGTTAAGACTACTAATGTGGATTCTTTGACTTCTTCTTGGCTTGGCCAAGTTACTTTTTTCATCTCACTGACCACATCGTTGTAGTAGCCTACCACTCGGGCTGTGATGGATGTTTTGCCTTCTGCCATTTCGTAGTAGCGGTTGTCTTTCTTGGATTGATTTTTCTGACGCACGGGTGGTAGGAATCGAACCCACAACCTGCGGTTTTGGAGACCGCTGCTCTACCAATTGAGCTACACCCGTAACTCCACCCTACTGCGTCAAAACCTATGCTCAAGTTGGCTTTGGGCTAAAGTTGCCCTTCGCTCACGCTTTGGCAGGTTTTCGTTGAGCTGATGACCGGGATTGAACCGGTGACCTCGTCCTTACCAAGGACGTGCTCTACCAACTGAGCTACATCAGCATGAAGACTCTTTTCTATGTGGGTAGGGAAGGATTCGAACCTCCGAAGACATAAAGTCGGCTGATTTACAGTCAGCTGCGTTTGACCACTTCGCGTACCTACCCAAAATTTTTTGTCTCACACTGACCCACACTTACTCATGGCGTCAGATAGAGTTACACACCCATTGCTTCTCTGACACATGGGTCTCTCAACCTTTTCTTGCTTTGAGCTGGTGGAGGGACTTGAACCCCCGGCCAGCTGATTACAAATCAGCTGCTCTACCAACTGAGCTACACCAGCATCTTTTATGAAAGGGCTACAAATTTAGTGACTCTTTCAAAATTTACAAAACCCTCAGCAGTTAGTAGAAAAGTGAGCGATTGTCTTGTATCTGCGCCTGCTTCTTTAAGGCTTGCGTCCACTCCTGAACTATTCTTCCGCGCTTATCATCCAAGATTCTTTTACGCAGATTTGCTTTTTCTTTTTCAAACTCTTCGTCCTCGCCCACTGTTTTCTCCGTTAGCATCGCAAGAATAACGCCTCTATTTGTGTCAATCGGTCGCGAAAGTGTCCCCACTTCCAAAGCTGTAAGCGCTGACGCAGCATTGATATCATAACCAATCCCCTGAATGACTGGATTGGAAAGTGTTACCGTTCCAGTTTCATTCAAGCTCAGTAGAGAATCCAATGCTGTGGCTTTTTCCAAGTTGCCTTCGCACTTGGCACGCACTTCTTCAGCCAATTTACGCAGGTCCTGCATCTTCTTTTCACGAATGACCTTTGACTTCAATTCCCGCTTCAAGTCGTCATCGTATTTGCGATAGCCATCATCGTTGATAGCTGTCAGTTTCATGACTACGAAGCCATCTTTTGCTTCAAGGACTGGGCTTATCTCTCCGATTTTTGCACGGAAACCCCAATGCGCCATAGCACTGCTATAGCCAATGATTGGCACATATCCACCACGCGTGAAAATACCTGTTTCACGAACAGTGTAGAGTGCACGCCGCGCCGCAGAATCAAAGCCAATCTCTCGAGCGTTAAACTCAAACTCGCTGGCCAGACGACGCTGTCTTTCAAGCGTGGCAGGGCTCGGCACAATTTTCTTTGTCAGCTCAATACCCTTGAATTCCCGACTATCCCGCCCTGTCACTTTGATGATATGTATCCCAAACTGCGTCTGCACAGGTCCTATTAAATCCCCTACTTTTGCGTTAAAGCATGCTTCTTCGAATGGTTTGACCATTCTGCCTTTGCCAAACCAGTTAAGATCGCCCCCTCTGACCGCTGAACCAGGGTCTTGCGACTTTTCACGTGCAAGCTGTTCAAAACTTTCTCCCTTTTTGATTCTTGCCATCAATGCTTTGGCTTCAGCTATCGTCTTAGCCGTGTCTGCTTTAGTATTACCAGTCGGCTTCAATAAGATATGCGATGCTCGAATCTGCACTTCCCCATCGGGCTTTAATGATGTAATTTTGATGAGCTTGAACTCATTGGTTGCGAAATCTTCCACTGGACCCAGCACCGTTCCTATGCGTGTGTCTGGTCTAAAGACCAGCGTATCAATTTCTACGGGAAGTTGACCGCGAGGCAGTGGTTTTTCATCAATTGGTGAGTCACTGTGTAGGCGTACGAATTCGGTATCGTTTTTTGTTTCCGCAAATTTCTTCTTCAGCTCTTCTAATTCTTTTCGTATCAGCTGTTTGTCTTCTTCAGTCGGGTCGGTTGGGAAAAAGACATACTTGGCTTCACGCGTTGGTTCTTGTCGGTATTCTTCCTTATGGTCGTTGAAGTATGCTTTGATTTCAGCATCTGACACATAGTAAGCACTGTCGGGTCTTGCACGCGACATATCAAAGAGCACGTACTTGCCACTGACTTTGGTATGCTGTGCATCAAACTGCCGACGCGCTTCGCTATCGGTGCTTCGCAACGCTTCAGTTAGCAGAGTTTGTAACTTCTCCTGTAACTTTTGTTGCCTTAGGTATTGCTCGAGCTGAATCCATGCCGATTTGTTACGCGGGTCAGCAATTGCGCTATTGAGCCGCTCTCTATCAATTTTGCCCGTCTCTGGATTGCGAAACTGCTGTGCAATCACGAAAGGAGGATTGTCCGAGAAAATCTCATCTACGATTTCCTTATCACTGACTTTCAGGTTCAGTTTCTCGTACTCTGCTTCGAGCAGAACCTTCATTACTAGCGACTCCCACACCTGCTCTTGTAGGCGCAATTCTGTCTGCTCATCTATCTCCTGTCCCTTCAGTTGCTCACGATACTGCTCAAGATAGTTGCGATAGAGCGTCTCATATTCTTTGAATGAAATTGGCTTGCCATTGACTACACCAATATCGTTTCCCCGTCGTGCGCTCCATCCTGAAAAATTCATTCCCCATTCAAACACAATGGTAATCAGAAATGCGCCGACCAGCACATAGAGCACAAGGTGCATCTTGTCGCGCATCTTGCTTATGAGCGCCATATTGTGTTGCTCCTATGATTGCTGTTTTATTATCTTTGAAAAACAAAAGACTCCAAATATAAACTGCAAGCCTAAATCACTCCAAATTGGATTTTACATGAGTGACTTTTTTCTTTGGGCGACATTTGCAGTGTGTGCTGCATATGCCGTTCAGCAACTTGTTATTTCAATTGGGCTATTTCGTCTGCCTCCTAAGCGTCGCTGGAACAGCCTGCCTTTCGTTACTGTCGTTGTCGCAGCGCGCAACGAAGAGCGCAACATTGCACGCACACTCGATTCGCTTGTGCAATTAGACTACCCGAAAGATAAGCTCGAAATCATCGTCAGTGACGGTGCTTCCACCGATAGGACATGTGACATTGTGAAGGCTTACTGCAAGTTATATCCTTTTGTCAAACTGCATCATGCCAACCAGAACCAGCCAATTCGTGGCAAAGCTAATGCTATCCATCAAGCTGTGCTACGTGCCTCTGGTGAATTTATCATGATGACCGACGCAGACTGCACAGTTCAACCGACTTGGATACGAGCAACCCTCGATTACTTCACTGACGATGTTGGCTTGGTATGCGGCATTACGATTCCAAAACCAATCAACCTGTTTGCAGCTATGCAATTGCTTGACTGGTGCTACATTCTAGGCATCAGCTCCGGACGAGCATCTCTTGGCTTTCCGATTGGCGGGATTGGCAACAATTTCAACTTCCGCAAAATCGCCTACCACGAAATCGGCGGATATGCCAACATCAAATTCAGCATCACAGAAGATTTTGCACTCTTTCAAGCCATGCTCAAATCTCGCTGGAAAATCGTCTTTCCCATTCTCTATGAGACGCACAATCAAACTGAGCCTATGCTGACACTTGAGGAACTCTATGAGCAAAAACGACGCTGGTCGCTCGGTGGATTAGATGCCAGCATGGTGCATGCTCTCTTAGCTGGCTTCATGTTCGTAGCGCATCTCTTGCCTGTTGTTTCCTTTGCTGTGATACCGCTCACAGCATCATTTGCAACATTAGGCGTAAAATTTCTTGCCGATGCCCTAATTATTTTGCCTGTTGTTATTCGCTTACGGCAGACCCGTTCTCTTTGGGCATTTGCACTCTTTGAAACTTACTACTTTCTCTTTGTGTTCGCCGTTCCTATGATTTTGGCTTTTAGTCGCAAGGTCAAGTGGAAAGGAATCAGCTACAACTTGCTTGAACTGCGCCGTTCTTAACCCTTGTCTCCGAAAGCAATTTGTAGGCAAGCTATTAGTAATGTTGAACGTAAATTTTCAAGTTTGTTTCAAAACACAACGCAAAGAATAATGCACTGTCATCTTTTGTTTGTATTGTTTATCATCACTACTCCACTAGCTGCATTTTCTATGCCAGTTAGCAATGACGAAGCAAGAACCAAAGCCATGATTGCCTCTGGCGATTCTGCCTACCGTGCCTTCAATTATGACCTTGCCATCAAGTATTACCAAGAGGCTTATCTTGCCTCTCCCAGCGTGGAAGTGATGCTCAAGCTGTCTGATGCTTATTTCTTTGGCGGATACCAGAAACCAAAGTCGCAGCAAGAAGCCATGTATCTGAAAGCCAAAGCAATTTTGCTGGAGGCACTCAAGCTAGATTCCACAAGTGCAGATATTGGCTCATCAATTTATGCACGGCTTGGTCAGGTTACTGGGCAAATTGCGCTCTTTCGTGGCGGACAAGAGAAAATCAAACTTGGACTTGAAATAAAGCAATTTGCAGACAAATCACTTGCTCTAAACCCTAACAACGCCATGGCTAATGCCATTCTTGGTATTTGGCACTACGAGCTTGCTAACTTAGATTTTGTTGCGCGTACCTTTGTCAAGATTTTCTTCGGCGGTGTCCCTGACGGAAGTTTTGAGTATGCTGAAAAATATCTTGCTAAAGCCGTCTCACTCCAGCCCTCTGTAATTTACTACCGCAATGCATACGCCAAAGTGCTCATCAAACTGGGGCGCGATGAAGAAGCTCGGCAACAGCTTAAAGCCGCACTTTCCCTGCCCATGACAGTAGCTGGCGACAAAAAAAATAAAAGCGAAGCACGAGAACTACTTGCTCAACTCTAATCCTTGCTTCAGAGCGCACTCCAAAGCACCAACAAAACACTTCAACTGCAGAAGTGTATCCCCTCTCTTAAGCCTAACCGACAAGCCAAAGACACTCTCATTAGGCAAGGTGAGTTTTCCCTCGCCTTGTTGAAGGATAAACCTCACGCTATTATCCCTCTCTTTTTTTGAAGGAAAAAGATGTCTGAAAAGCAGACATGGTGAAGGTTAGCTTCCCATAAACTTAGCGCAAAAAGTCCCCTCCAAACCTTAAATCAACCAGACTGTGCGTTAAAGTTGACTTGTATGCCTTAAACAACTTGTTCATGCATTGAAGTCGACTTGACATTAAAGCAAGATTTTGGCAGAAGCAAGTGTGTAGTAGGTTGTTCCCAGTAAGGTACAGCTGTTGCCGAGTGCGTGAGGGTTCTGGCTCAAGCGTTGGAGAGGTTTCCCTTCGTTAAAGTGAGCCCTCTTTAACGCTAACCCCCTAAAGATTTCCAGATGGGCTGAAAGTTGGAAGCATTTTACTCACAAAAAGACAACAGGCATGCAGCCCAAAATACAGACGCCACAAACAAACTGCACAACACCGTTCAGAAGATGAAGACAATATGACTAATTAGTTGAAAGGAATACACATCGGGTCCTCGCATCTGCTATACTACTTGGCATCCACACAAATTCCCTCTTGACAGCACATGCTTGCTTTGGTTTATATTCCCACAAAATGTGATGGCGTAAGCTGTTACTGGTCCGAAGTCTGTCCACAACCTTATTCTCCGAGAACCTATGTCTGCTGCGCTCTCCTTGCTTTTCCCGTTTCCCACTACGCTCAACAAGGGGTCAATTGTTCTGACGAGTTTCGTTAAGTATTTCTACCGGCATGCATGCCATCTTCGCACGCATCGCCTGTGCCTTGACCTTTGGCATAGAACCGTGCCTAACTTTTGCGCTCGTCTCTTGCCACAGTCACTTTGCGGTTCTACCCTCTTCCCAACTGTATTCCACAAAGGGCGCTCCCGCAATGTCCGAACTCGGCGTAGATTGAGCCGAGGTGCCTCTTTTTCACATACTTCACTTGGAGCGTTTGCTGTAATTGCTGAAAGCACCAAGACTCAAACGCGCAAACCTATAATCTCCATGAGATGCCTATACATGATTCTACTGATGAATATCCTGACCTTAGCTGGTTGCAAGTCTGAGACAGATAAT
>Ga0308409_1000339_pt1 | contig 26068 bp, 22 predicted proteins | sample HotsprSampleMSe4_FD_203469 | JGI IMG/M metagenome (GOLD analysis project Ga0308409, IMG submission 203469) | Hot spring phototrophic mat microbial communities from Mushroom Spring, Yellowstone National Park, Wyoming, United States - 20060912_MSe4 ... | reverse complement strand
AGGATCGAACTATGGTTATGTATGCGGAGGACATCATGGTGGCGGGCTCTCTACTATAGACCGCTTCCAATTTCCTTTCGATAGTGGCACTGCAAATCATGTAGGTAATTTGAGTGGAAGTAGATATCATTTAAGTGCTAACAATAGCAGTACACACGGTTATGTATGCGGAGGATATTATAGTGGCTATCTCTCTACCATAGACCGCTTCCAATTTCCATTCGATAGCGGTACTGCAAATTATGTAGGTAATTTGAGTGGAAGTAGATATGTGTCAAGTGCCAACAACAGTAGTACATACGGTTATGTATGCGGAGGATATAGTAGGGACTATCTCTCTACCATAGACCGCTTCCAATTTCCATTCGATAGCGGTACTGCAAATTATGTTGGTAATTTGAGTGGAAGTAGAGGTGATTTAAGTGCTAACAATAGCAGTACATACGGCTATGTATGCGGAGGATATATGTATAGTGGTGGTAGCCGTCTCTCTACTATAGACCGCTTTCAGTTTCCATTTAATAGTGGTACAGCAAGTTATGTAGGCAATTTGAGTGGAAGTAGAGTTTATTTAAGTGCTAATAATAGTAGTACACACGGTTATGTATGCGGAGGATATTATAGTGGCTATCTCTCTATTATAGACCGCTTCCAATTTCCATTTGATAGTAGTACTGCAAATCATGTGGGTAATTTGAGTGGAAGTAGATATTATTTAAGTGCTAACAACAGCAGTACACACGGCTACGTATGCGGAGGTTGGCATAGTAATGGTAGCGTTCTGCTTTCTACCATAGACCGCTTCCAATTCCCATTCGATAGTGGTACAGCAAATCAAGTAGGTAATTTGAGTGGAAACAAAGCATCGTCAAGTGCTACAGATGGTGTAGACTTCGTAACGATGTTTGTGTAAATACACTAAAACGTTTTAACTCCAACATACACACAATACGAAACTAAACAATAAAGGAGGTTAAAAATGTCTATACAGATCAGACCAAAAAGAGGTCCTAAACAAACTATTCCCCCACTAAACGAAGGGGAGATTGCAATAACTAACGATACCTTCGATCTATTTGTAGGTACATCTACAGGCGCTAACATGCTTGTAGGTGCGTCAAGCTTTCTTCTCAGGGATCTAGCGAACTTACAGGTCACGTCTACAACTTACTTACAATTAGCATCTCTACTCACACGCCTCACAGTTCTAGGTTGTCAACCAATTACACTAAACAACATAACACACTTTCTTCCGTTCATTGCATATCAACACAGACTACATATTACTCTCAATGGACTTACACTCTCTCCGCTCTATGACTACACGTTTATAACAGATACAGCAAATGAGATCTGTGGTATCAATCTCTTACAAACATTCCAAGACGACGATATACTACAAGTTTCTTACATTCGTAAAATCTCAGATTTACCAGAACTTCCGTTAGACCTTGTAATCGGACTCAAATATACTCTACAGAACGCAACTACGGAGTCATACTCGCTCATTCAATCTGCCTACGAATATCACATAAAACTTGACAATCAATTTCGGCCGCATACAACTCGCTATATCGGAGAGAACGTGGATCAGAAATCTGTGTACGTAGATCTATTAGATACAATAACAAATACCACACAATTCGAGCGGCTATGGCTTAGTCTTCTCAACTATGCTGCACCACTGACTTAATACGTAAGTGATATCGATAGAAAAAGTCTATCGCCGCGCGTAATATGGTGTGGTCTAGAATTTCTTATCCACAGAAGTATTGCTCTATCTAGAACATAGAATTGTATAGCTGTATATCCCATATCTCATAACTATACAGAACATTTTGTCTATCTAGAACATAGAATTGTATAGCTATACAGAATCTAGAACATACAACATTTGTACATTTTATATCATATCCCATATCTCATATCCCTTAGCTATACAGATATACAGATGTATAGATGTATGACTTTGATTCTACATCTCTCAGATTTACATCTATAATTCTGTATCCCGTAGATGTATTTCTATACAGAATTATATCCATCACAGATCATTGATTTCATGAATCGTCAATTTCGGGCCTATACGGGCTATTCGCTATTCGCTATTAACTATTAACCGTTAACTATTCTGTATAGATATGGGATAAGTAAAAATAGTTTAAATAGTTTAATCTGAGTAGCCCTAATATATATAATATATTTTTATTTTATTTTTTTATATAGGGAATTATTTTAATAAAAAGAATATAAAAAATAAAAAGGAATTTATTTCAGATAAAGGGTCAATAACTTTATCTAAATAGTTTTATCTTTATATGTTTTATCTACTCACAATTAACTATTTAGCTTACCCTGGGGGGGCAGGGTAAGGATCGTAGCCCACGAGAAATAGACACAATACACCGCTATAAAACTAGTACAAAGTGAGGATAAGTTGTGTGTACGAAGGTAAGAGATTGTACATTTAGATATGCGTGGAATACTTCGTTAGAGCAAACGTGTGTGTACTTTTATTTGAGTGTTTCCTACAGATGAAAGAAAAGAGAGCTTTTCAGTCTCTAGTTTGTAGTACACTTCTAGATAGACACCACTAGTTTTATGTGAAAACAAAGGGAAACAGATAGGTGTTTTTATGTGTATGAAAATTTATGAGATATTCTGGGAATAATTTCTGGACGTATTTCATGGTTATCGTTAGTAAAATCGTTTATAGGTTCACTTTTATATGCCCTCAATAGAAAATGGTTGGTCTCCCTTATTAACGACGTATAAATGGGAAATTTAATGGGTAGTAAGTATTTAGTTGGGACGAATCACATCTGAACAAATTCAAGATAACGTCATTAGGAGGAAAGTATTGGCTGAATACACACGAGAGCGTGTAGGTATTGGTGTACTTGAAACCGATGTTGCGTTTCCCATGTTCTCGATCAATATCAATAAGCAATCATCCATCAATGATGACGCAATCGATATACTTTCTCTATTGATAGGACAACGGGAGAGCGTTGTTATTGATGGCTTCGATTGTAGAGTGAGAGATAACAAGATTTATGTATCCAAAGGTCGTTGTTTTGTACGAGATAGTGTTGTTACTGTTGTTGAAGACGTTGTGCTGACATCAATCATAGGTATGTACTATATCTGTTTAAGATATAAACAGAATACAGTTAGTATCCTCTTAATGACACCTTCTAGATATCAACAGTTTCGTGAGTTCTGTGTTTATCTAGCCACAATAGAGTATGATGGAACTCTAGATGTACAATTAACTTATGATCCTAATTTGTATCAACTTCTGTTACCACAACAACAATCTTTAAGTAGTACTCTACCTAGCAATCTAGTTACAGCAAGAACCACACAATTTATTCCAGTATATAGAGTCGTACGAATTGTAGGTTCGTTAGTATCTCTTGCAGATTGCAGAGATGTAGGCTATAGCAATTGCGTATACGGTATGTCATTGAAAGACGTACCACAAAACACGGAAGCATCATTTTTGCTAACAGGTATAGTTCAAAATGCGGCTTGGAATCTCTCGTTAGATGTTCCTATTGTATTAGGCAGAGATGGATTAGTAACTCAAGCTATTGAGTCGAGTGGTTTCTACGTTGTTTATCTAGGTCGTGTTATTTCTTCTAGTACGATCTACTTCATGCCCACTATCTCAATACTCCGAGAACGATAAAAACAAATTAATAGAGTAAGAACTCAATATATATTGTCATTGTCAAGAAAAGGAGGTTGAGATGTGCATAACTACAAAAAGTTACCTCAAAAACGGTGGATCTTCTTTAGGACGTCACTATATTGTCGAGATATATGGTTGTAAGAATATCGAAGTGTTAAACGATCTTGAGTTCATTCGTAGTATGATGATGGAAGCTGCTTATAGATGTGGCTCAACAGTTATAGGCAACGTCTTTCATCAGTTTGAGCCTGTAGGAATTACTGGAGTAGTTGCAATAAGTGAGAGCCATCTATCTATTCATACTTGGCCAGAGTTCGCTTATGCAGCTATTGATGTCTTCACTTGTGGTACTACTGTAGATCCAGATTTAGCAATTTCATATATAGTTGAAACACTAAAAGGTATACCTCTAACGATGAAGATTGACAGAGGCATACCTCTTCTGTTTTAGCTGCTCATTATGTAGTAGCTAAAACAGAAATAAAAACTTTCATACCGTAGATCGCTCTACGGTATGAAAGTTTTTGTAGTTTAACGCTTTGGAAGTCTTGATCTTAGGTAAGCTTAGGAGTAGTCGTTGTTTTTGCTGTTTTTGTTGTTTTTGTTGTTTTTGTTGACGAAGCAGCCGCCCCCGCAATCATAGCAATCACCAGAACTATCGCACCTAAAATCAGGAAAGGAGTAGCGATAATAAGAGAAACAGCTATCAGTTTGAACTGGAATTTAAGCAGAGTGGTTACTTTGAGATTGTTAACAAATTCTCTGACAGTCTTCTCTACATCTACAACTCTGATTTGTGTGACACTAGATCCTTCTTGCTCAGTTAATCCTACACTTTCTGTTTTGCGTTTACGTCTCTTGATGAAGACGATAGTTGTGATTGCGGCTGCGGCTAGCACAGTTATTAATATGATTTTAGGAGCGCTCCACGTATACTCTTTTTTTTCCTCGATCTTTGTCTTGAAGAGGAAGCTGATTGCTTTCTGAAATGTTTTCTTGATCCAATTCCAGAATTTGTCAAACACAGATTCTGTTGTTTTTTGTATTTCTTTATTAGTTTCTTCAGGAGTAGGAGTAGTTTGAGTAGTAGTTTGAGTAGGGTTATCTTCGTATAAGAAAAAGCTATCTGCAAACAATACGTCACTCTCGAGTTGTGATGCTGCTTTGGCTTTTGCTCTACTATAGATATAAGCTGTAATTGCAAGTACGGTTAATGCGATACCTATAATGAGAAGCGATTTTGGTGTTGTAACGCGAGCAAGAAAACCTGATTTTTCTTTCTCCTTTTTCTTATCTGTGTCCTCTTTTTTCTCTTCTCCTTTTTTGCCAGCGTATTTAATTGCAGATGCAATAAATGCTGAGAGGGCACCTATACTTAATACTGCTGCAATAGCTTTTGCGCTTCTTGAAGAGAAACCTACTTGGATTATCCGTTTCAGAAAACTCATGTGTTTCGTAGCCGCACGATTTAACGCGTTGATAGCTCTAGCTGTTTCTGCTTTTGTAATTGTCTCAACGCTAGGAATAAGAATCTCTTGTTCTGTGAGTATCTTGACACTTAATACTTTAGAGTACATTTAAACTTACCTCCTTTATTGATTGTTGTTGTCGTTTTGTATCTGAATATTTGTTAGATCTCTTACGTACGGAAAAAAGTGCGAACTAGACGATGGGAACAATTAAGAAGAATAGGAAAGATAGTGAGGTACGGCGTGCCACTTGAGACTTTATATTCACAATTAAAGAATTTAGGTATATCTCTGGGTCTCTCGTCAGTAGACCCCCTCATAGATTTATACATTGTAAGTAAGACGGATGTGTTACTACGAGATACGCTCAACAGTTGGTCTAGTGTAAGCAGAAGTAGATATGTGAGGTTAGTCCATCTCCTAGAAGAAGCTCCTACATACGATACCATAAAAGCTTGGCGTCAGCTTCTGAAGGCTGTTGTTTGGAAACAGTGTAAGCATCTGTTGATTTCTCCTACAATAAGAACTAAAGTTTCTCAAAATATAGATCTGATTGCACAAAAATGTAAAGAGATAGGTGATTTATTTCCTACATACGCCACATCTAGAGATTTGGATGAGCCTGCACCTACACCACTATTGGATATTATAACTTTTGTGAAGACATTAGATTGGCAAGATTGTCTCGAAGTAAGTAATTGTATAACAACCTATCTACTTGACTTACAAAGTATACACGCTCCTGTAGATATACGAAGAGGTGTAATACCTCTAGTGCTTGACATTATGGAAGAGTACGCAGACAAGTGCATAGGTAATATTGACTTTCTGTTTACGACGTATGTACTCTCTCGTTTCTATAGATATAAGAAAGAGATCTGTGATCTAATGGTTCAGCCTACACCGCTAGATAACTTGCTGTGGGAAGCCACATGGAATCCTTCTTTTGAAGCTACTTCTGGAGATCTCGTAAATGCAATACGTAACGCTATCTATGAGATTGTGGTAAATTATTATATTAAGGAAAACTGTCCGTGGATATTTGTGGGTTGTGGGCCTGCGTTTGTAGCTCACTACATAGAGACGAATCCTACAAGTTCTGCATCCTATATTTCGCTAATGAATTTTGCATACTGTGGATCTCTCTTAGTTACAAAACACTACCTACAGTATTTAGGTACACAACTCCAACCTCTTCTAACAACGTTATTTGACTCCTATCCTGCTTTTGAGACTTATCTCAGAGACATAAACATAACTTATACATTGCCCCCAACGATATTTAACGAGTTAGTATCTTTATGGACTACACCAATAACTACCTATAAGTTTACGAGTAGTGAAGAAGCATGGGATACACTAATGTTGTTGATTTGGAATGAAGTACTGAAACCGTTAGAGCAGACATCTTCACTCGTTGACATTTACACACTATTCACGTTAATCTCTACTTTAGTGTCATTTACAGGGAGTGAAGCAGATTGGAAAGACACACTAAGATTCTTTATAGAATGTTGCTATTGGGATGGTACGGAGGAGAAATACAACGCTCTTACTTCTAGTTTATGGATGTACTTAAGTGGTAAGCTAGAAATGAGAACTCAGACGAATGAGTATGATTCTGAGTGGCTAACTATTTGGACTGAGTTTGCCACACGTAGCACAAACATGTTTATGACAAAGGTAGGAGGAGAAGTTTACAATAAACTTCGAGAGTTATACAATCGGGTGCATGCTTCTTACGAGAATGCAAAAGCTATCCTACCTACTTTCTATAGTAATATAACGAAGGATATTGTCCTTAACACAGCCATACAACTCCAACGTATACTTGATAGCATGATGTGGGATGTTGATGTGCCCACACTTATGGATAACATTCGTTCGTATACTATGTACAACTCAATTACTCTTACTCCACAACAGCAACAAAAACTTTTGGACGTAATGACTATAGCTGTGAATAAGAGATTGTATGACGATCGAGAGTCTTTAGAAGCATTGGTTGATGATCACGTTCTTCTCAATATCTTAGTACAAATGTCTTCTGTCTTAGAGTCTTACTCTAATTATATCCAAGACTTGAAACGGCATATAGTCAAGAGTGCGGTTGCAGATCTATCTGCTGTACTTGAGCATCAAATAAACAACACTCAATCCTCGTTGTATCAATCTCTTAATAATATTGTTGTGGCATCATTTCCTACGTTGAAATCTGCTAGAGATGAGATCTATACTAATCCGTCAGATGTCTCCAAACTACAAAAGTTTGAGCAGACGAAGACTCGAATACTTAAAGATTGTGTAACTACCACATGTACTACACTTACTCCTACACTTCAGAATCATTTCACGCCAGACTCTCTACGAGATTACAGTAAAGGTAGAGTGACTTCACCTACACTGCTTAGAAGTGGAGATAGAGTGGTAAATGATATTGTACGGACAATGTACTCACCTACATCAATAAAGACATATTCAACCTCTATTGATAACTCATCGCTTCGTGATGTTTCGTCTTCTATGTTGAGGTCCTACTCGCAAACACAATCTGTTATCTTCGATATCTTCAGACTGCCCAATGGAGTTCTATCTTCTGTAAGTGGTGCTATAGGGAGTATATCGACGATTATAGGTACGTCAACTGCATTCTCTACCTTACCACTTGCTGTTGTGAGAAATGTTAGTAGTCTAATCTCGAATACATTTAGTACAGTTTCAGCAGCAGAACGTACTATAATGAATATGATGAATCTACCAACTACAGTACTTAACAACGTACAGAGTACTATCAATAATGTACAAGGGTTAGTGACTCAAATAAGTGGATTAGGTACGAATTTGCTTTCGAATTTTGAGAAACTCAACGATATTGTGAGTCCTATTCAGCGAACTATACCCGACTTCGATCTCTTGTGTTCGGAGTTTTCCATACATCCGTCTGATAGTAACTTATCGAGTATCCTTCAGTCGTTTGCAGACTGTCCATCTTGTTTCTTAGGAGGAGATCCTCCTACTAACATAGGCGTACAAAATCTCCTCAATAAGTTTGTCGAGAGCCGTAAAACAGGATCGTATACAGATAATGAGTATGCATATAACGCGGAGTTATTAGGGTGAAAGATAAGATACTTAATTGGGATAAGATTGTTAGCTATCTTCTATTTCTACAGAAAGGTACGAGTGGCATTGTAACTACGTCTACGTTTGTATTACCATTGTGTCTTTACTATAGACCAAAACTATCTTATGATCTTTCTTACTTACAAACAATTGATGAAGCAAAACAGTCTTTCTTTGGTGATGATCGATGGGAATGCTAAGCTATAGAGCATCCGAGAGACAACTTCCATTTGAGACTGTACTCCGTTCTCCATTAGTTATACCTTCGACAGACTTTGGTTCTGCAAGCTCTATAAGTCCGTCATCTTGTAGTCCCGAAACTTTACCTTTGAAGGAGCTTCCTCCTCAGCTTACCGAGGCTACTAAGTCTCCACCTACTACAATCTCTCCAATCTGGGGGGAGCCACCATACAGATACTCTTCATCTTTGATGTCTCAACAACTTTTGAAAGATCAAGAGTTAGCTTGGCGGAAGGCACATATACTCCTAGGAGATGCTCGTATTGATGAGCTTACTAAGTTCTATAGACTCTATTTTCGTCCGTTTTCTGCAGGAGAGTTATCTTCATCACTCAATGAGGTCTTAAGCAAACTAGGTTTACCCTCACGTACACTATCAACTAATGTATTAACGTATGTTGTTGATGTTGAAGCTGTGAGCGATTCTGTAGAAGTACAGTATGATGAGAATACGTTTGCGCGTTTAGGCAATTTTGCAGCATCACAAATACGACAATTGCAGCAGTATGGCCCAGGTATTGATACTAAAAGTTTGATTCCTAGTACGATGCAATATATTCTTAATAGTCTTACGCAAAGCTCAAACTTCGTACTCAACGTTCTAGGTGGCGGTAGATTAGATCTGCCTAAAGTTTGGTCTGCATCTACATTCGCACCTACTTATACATTCACAGTTCATTTATGTGCGGATAGTGAATCTATAGATAGTATAACAGATCGTGTAATTGTACCATTATACTATCTTCTATTTATGAGTTTAGGAGAGCTGCGTTCGGGAAGTAAAGTTGTTACTCTTGATCCTCCAAGAGTAAGATTGAAAGTGCCTGGGGTATGTTATATCCCTGTAGGATATATTGAGAAATTAACAATCGTTCGTTCAGACCAGTATTATACAGAAGAAGGTAAAATGTTAGGTGTAGACGTGCAGTTTGAGGTTTCGTCTTTGTTTGACACTCTGTTAGATACAACAGAGTTGCCAGATCCGTCTTCTCCTACTGGAGCACTCACCGTAGGAGATTACTTAGTGACTCTACTACAGAACAATAGGTCGTCATTCGACATCACAAAAGGATTGGTCTATCAAACACCCCTGGAGTCTGCATCCCAACCTTCGCCTGTAGTTCAACCACAATCCGCAAGATTGTCTACACCACAACTCTCTACTATACTTGAAAGTTCTTCTTGGAATCCTGTCCCAGGGGGCAAAGTTAGTTCGGAATATGGACTTAGAACACACCCTATAGATAATGAAGTGAAGTTTCATAGAGGAGTTGATATCGCCGCTCCTGCGGGTACACCTATTAGAGCTACAGCTGGAGGTACTGTTAAGTTTGCGGGTGTGAAACCCGGTTATGGAAACGTTGTGATCATCGATCATGGAGATGGTAAATACGAGACAGTTTATGCTCATAACTCACAAAATATAGTGAACGTAGGAGACAAAGTACAGCCCGGACAAGTGATAGGTTATGTAGGTAGTACAGGTAAAGCAACTGGTCCACACTTGCATTACGAAGTTCGTAAGAACGGCGAGCCTGTCGATCCTATTGTTGCAACAAAAGAATTAAGATCATCTCACGGCTTACCTACATAGTATGGGATTACTTAGTAAACAATCAACAACAAAGCCTTCTCCCTTTACGCCCCGCTTTGAGGCACCATATGTACTTAGTCAAACATCCACCAGCCCTACAATTGCTAGTGCAAGCGTAGTTAGTAGTTGCTCTCCTGAACAGTTAGTATCTACAGAGAGACTGCAATCTACATCTACAACTCCTCGTCAGTATCAAGAAGTTATTCCTCCAATCTGGGGAGAACCACCATATAGATACTCCTCCTCTTTAATGGATTCCTCTCTTATCAAAGATCAAGATCTGAGTTGGAGAAGATTGTATATAGTACCTGGTGAGCCCCAGATGAATAGTGTAACGAAGTTGTATCAGATTGCGTTCAATCCTATCTCTGTAGACACTATCAATTCGAAGTTGACTAAGTTGCAATCATATATACAAAAAGAGTTAGGTATCTCTGGTCCTATCTATACAGTTAAGAATAACGTGTTTGAATTTGTTGTTGATATTACAGAGCCTATACAAGATTTAATAGATGTTCAATTTGAAGAGAATGTATTAGAGAAAGTTGGGAACCTAGCAAGTAACTTAGTCAGGCAGCTTCAGTTCTTCAATCTTTCTACAAACACAACACCTTCTCAAGACATGTTTCAACTTGTTTCATCGTTTGTCACCTCACAGGCTGGTAGCATACTTAACTCGATGAAGAACTCTTCGTTTTGGTTCTTGAATATTCTTGGCGGCGGTAGATTGGATCTACCGAAGATTTGGAATGCTACTGCATTCAATCCAAACTACACTTTTGTCATAAATTTGTGTGCTCCTGAGGACGATACTTTCCAAGTTATACAAAGAGTGATCGTACCGTTGTATTGTTTGATGATGTTGAGTGTAGGACAATTAACAGGCAAGAGCGGTGTAGTAACATATGCTCCTTATATTCTCCGAATGAAGGTTCCTGGCGTGTGCTACATTCCTTTTGGTTTTCTGAATTCGTTGACAATACAGCGTGTGGAGCAATTGTATACAGAAGACGGGACATTGTTAGGTGTAAGTGTTCAGGTAGGAATATCTAGTTTGTACGCGACTATGCTTAAGACTGCTGCGCCCACACCTACAGGAGCAGTAACTGTAGTTGATTATTTGAGCGCATTCTTATCCGACAACAGAACTCCGAACATTGAGTCTCTAGCGAGTGCGTCAGCGTATTTAGGTTCAACAAGCAGTATTCTTCAAGAAGCAACTCAACCTACTCAACTTACACCATCTCCACAACGTCCATCGTTTATGGGAGGAAGTTTCGAAGAAGCTAGGAGATTACCCGCACCTACGTCATCCCAACAACAAGAGACTTACAAGAAGATATACGATAGATTGACACAATATCACGGATTACCAGATTCGGCAGCAAAAGGTATAGCTGCAAATGCTCAAGCTGAAAGCTCCTTTAATCCCAACGCTATTGGCGATAATGGTACCTCCGAAGGTCTTTGGCAATGGCATGGTACTCGACGACGTGAGATGCTCGCATACACTCAACCTAGAATTGCTAGAGGAGAAGATCCTGTGATTGCACAGACAGATTTTCTAGTTTATGATATGAAGAAGAACTACAGAAGTACATACGATAGATTACTCAGAACTAACTCAAGTACAGAAGCTGCTGAAATTGTGTGTAGAGAATACGAGAGGCCTAGAAATGTTGAAACAGAGGTCGCTAAACGTAGTCGTATAGTTCAATCATATAGCTAAAACTTAGTTAAGTGGAGAGATATAGATGGGAGCAATTACAAAAATAGTATTATCAGATCGTCCAATCTACTACTTTTACGATAAGTTGCTTAAGTATATTTGTCAAGATCTATCGCCTGTTGATGTTCTTTGGCATTCAATGGAAGGCTTCTGGCCGTCCTATCAATTACCTATTCAATTAGCTCTTGCTGATTCCGCCCAGACGATCGTGATAGATCAAGTTGCTGTAGTAATACGTCCTCAGACTATCGAAATCGAGGAGAGAAGTAACTTTACTTGGAGATTGAATGCATGTACGCTCTTTAGTCGCTTGTTAAATCGACCATTCTACGAATCTGAGCAACTTAGAATGTTTTTGAAGTTTCTGAGAGTACGTGGTACTGTAGAACTTGAGATAATCTCAGATTCTCCTGTGTACGCACACGATTTGATGATCACAATGTTAGAGCGTTGGAATAATAAGTATACTTATATTGATTGGACACACTATCCACTAGTCTTACCTATTAGAATAGTAGCAGAACATGCTCCTGTTTGGTATCAAGAATTAATATCGTCTCCTAAAGTAGAGTACATCTATATAGGAGCAACTGGAGAGCATCACTACGGCTTTCGTTTGCCTTTACGACCATTAATACGTCTAACAGGCCCACCCTCTTATTCGATTGCTGAAGAACAGAGGTATAGTTCTATATATTCATTTGAATATATGACTTCTTTGCCTACTGTACTGATCTGGGAAGATAAGAGAGATACTGAGTTTATTGACTACTCAATTTCTTATGCATCTCTCAGTTATAGAGAATTGTTTGTTTTCTCTCAAGTGGTAGGTCCAACAATTGATGTTGTAGGAAGCATGAGACTCACTAGCAATCGGTCTTTGTTCACTATCATCTTCAATCCAGAAGTGTTGGTTTGGTGTGTAGTGGACTTACGAAACAGGCGTATGTTAGATAGTACGTCTGCTGTCGTTACTGTCACACAAGTCTCTTCTACAGAGTATCAGATAACTGTAACTATCGATAATTCGATCAATCTTGAGGAGAACGAGATATATTTTGTCTGGGGTAGGAAGATATCGTGAGAAGAACTCCACATTCCTTTCCTTCGTATTCTAGTCTTGCAAGTTTTATCAAGTGTGTAGAGAAGTTAGCTAGAGGTTCTCTTGAATATCGCGAGTGGCTCAAGAGAGTTAGAGAACAAGGTGGATACAGATGTCGAGTATGCGGGTTGACGTTAGATGAAACATCAATAGAAATACATCACACCCCTCTCACACTTTATGATATTGCGGAGTATGCTCTCTTACGGTTACCAAGTGCTACTACTTTACAATGTGCGAACTACGTGATGTATTTACACGAGAAAGATCTTGTTGGCTGGATTCCTCTATGTAAGAGTCATCATGAAGCGGTACATAACTTCAAGTGTGCTTTCAATATAAACGAAATTAAAGGAGGTTGGAGAGAGTTGTTGACTGTAGTGCCAGATGATATTCGTCATAGAGCCCAAAGTAAAATCAATTGGTTGGAGAAGTGGTCGAACATTCCTAAGGAGTGGTAATGAACGATAAATATTTGCAGTATTACCCTTGGCCATTACTAGAAGCGGATAACCTAGTTTTTAGGAGTATGCTTCTTGATGATAATGTGTTTGCTTCTCTCCCAAAACTCTATACACAATCTCACTCTGTAAAGACAGTAGACGAGTTATCTCTACCAAAGTATGTCGACCAGATATGTACAGAAGAATTGAAAGGCGATGCAATTATGCCATTCGTCTTGCTTCTCAACGGTGAGTCATCTAGTTTCTCGCGTCCACTCTATCTTCTAGTTCCAGAGTATGATGCTCTATGGAAAGTACTGCTTCAAGTACCTACAGAGCCAAAAGCAATCTCGTTAGTATCTCCACAACCAAAACTATCCGAAGAACTCGATGCTGGCATAAACGTTGTAGGTTCAAGTTATACTAGAATAGATTGGCTATTTAGCGTTATAGATTCGATATATGGAGGTGAGCAACGGTAATGCAAGATAAAACAGCGTCACTTAGATATTTGATTCTGAAGAATATTGATTTGTGTTCTTTGAGTGCAACTCACGCCTACCACTTAGAGAACCTAGTAAGAAGTGTTGCTGAGATAAGAGATGAATTGTTAGTGTGTGGTAGTTCAGATATTTGGGAGAAGTATGTGAGTCTCTTTAAGAATGAGAGTGTGTTACATATAGGTATACCCTCTAGTACAAATGTCAATAAGTTCTTGTACAGAGTTAACTTAATACCTCTTCTTCTTTCTATACGGGAGCAAAAGGATTTATATACGCGTCTATTTGATTCCGTATGTGAAGTCATATACAAGAAAGTGTTGGGTGTGTTAACTCCTGTGTTACCAAAAGATTTGTGGCCTAAACGAAGACTAGTAGCTCTACTCGTATGGTTCACTGTTATCTCCATTATAATGCCAACATACAAGTTTTATCAACTTACGCATTCGTTGCCTAAATCCTTGAAGTATACAGATATCGAGCTAAACATTCTGCAAAGACACGCTGACGGAAATAATATACCTACATTTTGGCTGCAATACATCAAAGAAGAAGTACTTGAGAATAGATTATCCACAGTCTCATTATCATACGTCTTTAAGCGTTCTAGGTTACATGATCTTACTCTTACTCTAGATTCACTATATGGTAGATCTTATGAGTGCCACAAGCCGTTCGCTTACCATCTGTTTCTTGATCTCATTTTTGAGCTACTTAGTTTACCATATTCTGCAAAATTATGGAAAGAAGTTGTTAGTACTTTTGAGGCGATAGTTGAGAGGGCTATAGTACAATGATACTTCATAGAAAGGCTGCAGATAGTACTTCTTATTTTGGTATTTATAGAGCAAAAGTGATTGACAACAGAGATCCCCAGAATATAGGTAGAGTTAAAGTTATAGTTCCTTCTCTTGCTGATGAGAGCACAGTTTTATGGGCTAGACCTGTAAGTGTGTTTGGATATAAACCAACACACGGTTCTCATGTTGTACCAGATGTAGGTTGTTTTGTGTATGTCATGTTCGAAGATGGAGATATACGCTTTCCGGTGTATGTAGGTGGAGTAGTGTTGGAGAATCAAGCGATGAGCGAGTCTACACAGGATGGCTCATCGGAGAACGAACACGTTATCTTTAGAACTAAGAACGGTTCGTATATAAAGATATCTGACAACAAGAATAAGATCACTTTTAAGAGTCCTGCGGGTAGAAAAGTAGAAATAAACGACTCCGGGAATAAGATTACGATAGCAACTAACTCATGTAGCATAGAACTGTTGGATGATAGTGGAACAGTAAGCGTAACAAGCTCAAAACTAGTGGAAATTCGAACGAAAGCTATTCGTGTTATTGCAACAGGTGGAGCTGGAGGAAGACCTGTAAGTATACAAGGAGATATCCAGGTAGAAGGTAATATCCAAGTAGAAGGTAATATTTATGCTACAGGCACGATAATCGATAGTGGTGGCAATACAAACCACCATAGCCACTGATGAAAACTGTGAACAAATTGTATAGATAATAAATTTTAGAAGAGAGGTAGAGTCATGCCAATATCTCGTTTAGTATATCAGAAACTTACAACGTCTGTGATAGATACGGATACAATTTATGCTAAACGTGTTTGTGTTAATACAAATAATGCCACAGGACGTCTAAGTATCCGAGGCTCGAAGGCGGTTGCAATAACTAAGGTAAATACGAATACTACACTTACGAAAGATCATTATATAGTGTTAGTGGATGCAAGTTCTGGTAATGTTACATTGAGTTTACCAGATGTGAATACGTGTATAGGAAGAGAGTATAAAGTTCTGAAGATCGATGGATCGACTAATGTTGTCTTATTAAATGCATACTCAGGGCAAAAGATAAATAATCAGACGTCGATTGGTATAAATATTCCTTTCTCTGGTATACGAATAATAGGACGGCGTGATGGTTGGTTAGTTGTAGGCGGAAGTAGTGTAGGCGGATCTCCTACTCCTCACTTTACCATCAACCTAACTCCTACATCCATAACATCTCCTCCCAATAGATCCACCAACCTAACGCTCACCATCACACCATACAATAACTTCACAGGCACAGTTAACTTATCACTAAGTGGTGCTCCTAGTGGTGTATCTATAAGTCCTACAGCTGTAAATGTACCTGGGCCTGATCCTGCTGTTTTCACAATTACATTAACAATAGGGAATGTTGCACCTAATACATACAATATAGTATTTAACGCTATAAGCGGAGGTATACACGAGTATGCAAATCTAAGTTTAACAGTACAACAGTATGGTTTAGGATCGAATTATGGCTACGTATGCGGAGGAGGGAATCCTGACACCTGGTACTCTACCATAGACCGCTTCCAATTTCCATTTAATAGTGGTACAGCAAGTTACGTAGGTAATTTGAGTGGAAGTAGAGCTCATTTAAGTGCCAACAACAGTAGCATATATGGATATGTATGCGGAGGATGGGAGTGGAGTGGTAGAAACTTTTTCTCTACCATAGACCGCTTCCAATTTCCATTCGATAGCGGTACTGCAAATCACGTAGGTAATTTGAGTGGGAGTAGATATTGGTTAAGTGCCAACAACAGTAGTACACATGGATATGTATGCGGAGGACGGAATGGTAATAGTAGTAGCTATTACTACTACAATCTCTCTACCATAGACCGCTTCCAGTTTCCATTTGATAGTGGTACCGCAAATTATGTGGGTAATTTGAGTGGAAGTAGATGTTTTTTAAGTGCTAACAATAGCAGTACATACGGTTATGTATGTGGAGGATGGGGTGGTGGTTGGCTCCCTACTATAGACCGCTTCCAATTTCCATTTGATAGTGGTACTGCAAGTTACGTAGGTAATTTGAGTGGGGGTAGAATTTATTTAAGTGCTAACAACAGTAGTACATACGGATATGTATGTGGAGGTTGGGATGGTAGTAGCTTGCTCGCCATTATAGACCGCTTCCAGTTTCCATTCGATAGTGGTACCGCTAGTCAAGTAGGTAATTTGAGTGGAAGTAGATTTTATTTAAGTGCTAATAATAGTAGCACACACGGCTACGTATGCGGAGGTTGGAATAATAGTAGTATCCATTTCTCTATTATAGACCGCTTCCAATTTCCGTTTGATAGTGGTACAGCAAATCAGGTAGGTGATTTGAGTGGAAACAAAGCAGCGCCAAGTGCTACAGATGGTGTAGACTTTGTAACGATGTTTGTGTGATCGAGAGTAAAATGCTAATATGGAAATTCTTCTACTACAAACATCTTCCTATAACAACAAAGCTTACTGTTTGGTATGAGTACTCCTATCCTATCACATTCTACGAATACGATCAGTCCGTATATCGAATAACACAAACAACAACAGAATTACTATTTCCTTCAGCAACACTCCTACGATCTACTCACGCGGATATGTACAACCATTATCTTTGTATACAGACACAATCTACTGTCCGTCTATATGAGATTCCTACTCTTAATCTACGTAACGAACTAAGTTTGCCTACCGATCTTGTGCCGCTTATAGCTACCAATAGTAGAATAGTATGTAAGGATAGGTATGGAGTACCTACGCTTTATTGTTTAGATTGGGCTAACAACATTATTTATACGCATACGACTCCAGGTACTCTCTTAGCGTACGCACACACAATTCCTGCAGACTATTACGTTTACAAAGACAAGATTGTATATCGCTCAAACACGGACAATACAAACACTACTCGTAAACTACCTTTTTGGTTACTTACCGCTACTATCAACTTTATTCTTACGGAGCCATATTGTTTTGGTGTAAGCGAGAATGGTAGAATATTTATGGTAAATTTGTGGAGATTGTTCTCATCAGACCAACCAGGCTGTATGTGCCAACTTAGTATTTATAACTATCTGTATAGAGCAAGTATTGGTTTTGATGTCTGGTCATCAGAAGATGTTAGTGTTATCATAGTCAGTAAAGCTTTACTTGAGAAAGCTATGGTTATACAAAAAACAGATCGTATACTATCGTTTCCGATCTTTCAGTAGGTTATCGGAGCTGTATATTGTAAGAACAACTTTATATAGAGATAGAAAACATAGATAAAAAGGAGTTCAGACTACGATGGAACCGAAGAGAGATCTCGAAAGTTTATTTTCGTCTTATGTAGCAGAATTACGGAATGCAAGTGCTCCGGTAATGAAAGAGGTTGTCGTTAAAGCTGAGAAATCAATCCCAAAGATACTCCACTCTCTCTATAGAGATGTCACCAGAGATATTATGTCTATTTATTTATTAGGTTATGCACTCAATTTAGAGTTTGCCACCCAGGTAGCACAAATACTGAAGCAGAAAGGAATCTCCCTCGTTCTATGGGCTCGATTTGTCGCGCTTATGGGATACATAATTCCGCTCTATGCGGCTATCAAAGAGAATAAGAAGAAAACAGAGAAAGCACTGAGAGAAAACATAAATCAGTTACACATATTTGTTATCTCATTGAGACAAACTGAGAAATCACCCTCTGTCAAAGAGAGCTCCGGCCACATTTTAGTAGAAGGCTTTCTGAAGAGTGTACTTACAAAAGTAAAGAATGCATTCGTAAATGGTGCAAAGAAAGTAGGATTAGCTATCGTAGATGCGGCATCAGCAATCGTAAGTATATACAACGATATCTTCTCACTCATAACATTACCAATTCGAAAGGTAGCAGATCGTATTCCTGGCGGTAGCTTTCTATTGCAGAAAGTAGATCCTAAGTGGTTGACACTCATAAGTGGTTCTCCAGTGCTTGTTGGTGTAATCTCAGTACATAAAACACTGACGTCTCCTATAGTGAGACAAGGTGCACAATTGGTAAAAGATTTTCGGAGTGGAGAGCTATTTAAGAAGATAGATAATCTGATAGGTTCGTTTATGCAAGAGATACCTGAGAGTGATTGGAAGGAGATAGATGCCCTCTTAGGTTCAGAATCTGAATCGTAGGCGTAGTACCAAACATTTTATTATAGATGAGTGAAAAACTCTTTGACCTAGAGGAGGGGGGTGTAAATGTGGAATTCCAACAAAGCGGTACCACACTAAAGGTAACCTTCCCGGAGCAGAATAATCACACTATAGAACTGAGACTGTCTACAAGAGTCTTTCGTAAGTTTACAAAAACTGTATTAGAGTGGGTACGCAAAATACTGGTATATGATAAATCATTCAACGAATACTACACAAACTTAATGTACGTATTCTCCCAAACTAGAGACATACGATTGGTACTAAACGAAGAGTTTATACAAAGATGTCAAGAGATAGCAAAACAATATATAGCCGAAAAGATTAATATTGTTGTTACAGAAGGAGTCTTAACAAAAGAGCAACTTATACAGTTATACGAAGTTGCGTTTGCTCTCAAACTTGTAGCACCTTTTCTCTATACAACAACACTTTTGGAAGAAGAAAGATCGGTGCTGTTCAAGAAGCTTGTGTCACCTCTTATCGATAACGGAGTCAACGAGTTTCTATTCGAATTTGTCAGACTAAAGTTTCTTGCTAGAGCAGGAGCATCTCTATGGTCTTGGATGGCAAACAATAGATTCCAAGACATTAACTATCACGTACTAAACACATACAACACTATACTTACACAGATTCTTCTACAGTTGGTACCATCTCACAACCCAATGGCGTATATCAAGAGTGTTGTGGAGTACTCTATTTACTACTTACTTACAGACGTATATGATGATGTTAGACATGTAGAGAGTGAGCTCAAAAAAGTAAGATATATGTATAGTTATTCTCTCATACAAAAGCACGCTGTTAAACACACGATATCGCATATCACTGAAAATGTAAAGCAGATGTGTGGTTTGATTAAGAAGAATCCTCACCGTACTTTTAATGTTAAGCCTATCATGTATATAACACTACCTTTCCTGACCAAACTGATGGATGTGTCATACGTTTATTTTAGCTCTGTTAGGAATATTTACTATCTGAATGTTTACGTATCTGTTTTCCTTGAGAAGTATGCTTCTAATCTTGTAACTCTTCGTCAGTTAACTAAATGTTTTGCTACTCCCACACAAAATAGATTCAAAATAACATCTTTGTTAGAGCAGTTAACTCCTCTTTATGAGCTAGATCATCCACTGAAGAGTGTATTTCAAGAGACACGTGTGTATGATACTGTAGTGAAAGAACTACTAAGTTATGATTACTGGGATCTATACACATACCAGCCCATACAGATAAATCATACAAAGTTAGTACGAGAGTTAACAAAATTCTATGAGGCACTCTATACGGACAAGTGGAAGTTGATTTTCGATACATTAAGAAGCAACAACTATGATCTCGAAGTCGGGGGTCTATCATGGAAGGTTTAGACAAAGAGCTTAAACGTGTCAAAGATGAGCTTACCACACAAATCTCTAACATAAAACAGATAGTTTCTCATCTACAAACTAACTTAGAACGACAACTTACAAACTACGTAGATCCAAGAAGTAGAGTAGGAATTGCAGAGCTGCTTCAGTCATATGCTCAACTTCATAGAGTACTATTGGATCTCAATAAGCAATTAGTTGATATACCTGAGAAAGCACTCACTATAAAGAGGAAAGAGAAAGAACTGACTATGGATACAGATGTAACGTCTATCAATATCCTACAGCTACAGAAAGTGCTCCACCAAATAGGTGTGCCTATAGGACTCTCGATTCCTTCTGCGACACAAGAAACATACCACCAAGACTCTACTACGAAAGATTAGATAACGATTAACATACGTGAGGAGAAATCTAGATGGACTCGAAGTTTGTAAAAGAAGCACTCGAACAGATACAAACACCAAACACTTCTGCTAACATAATCTTTCGTACGTATTTGTCTAACCTTAAGAAATTTCAATCAGACTTACTACTCTCTGACTACCAAACGGATAAAGTGTTGGCGACAGTAGATGTCGCTTTAAAGTTTAATGCTTTGATAAGGACGCTTGGAGATCTTACCACACAATCATTTCTGATGACAGACTCTGATATTACAGAATGGTTTAAGTGTTTGGGATTCGCTCCTGCAAAGTATCAAACACTAAAAACAAAGCGGAAGCTGTTAGGCATTATACCATTTGTTTACAAATCAAAAGGAGCGTGTGCAACTCTAGAATCTGTATTGAGATATACACTATTGAGTGAGAATGTGACTGTTTACGAGAGAGTAATTACGAGTGACAAAAAGATAAGATGTTATAAAGATGGTAAGATTCTTGAGAATTACTTAGTAGAAGATATAAATATACTCGATAACGATCCTTACTGGTGGCTCCTATTGGATGAAATCAAAGAACCATATCCTCATTTTCTACCTTATATTACAATCACGAGAAATGTAAACATTCTTTCTTCTCTTAGTAAACCAACGGTTACAACAGAGTTTGATATTCGGTCGTCTCTCTATTTATACTTCAATAGAAACAGAGCATTGGAGAGGATATATAAAATAGAAGGTATTCCTACATACGTTTCGTTAGTAGAGATATATCTTTTTCTTGTCGTTTTAGGTGCTAAACTACATTCGCTCTTAAGAAGTTGGTATCCACAGTATTATAGTACTCCGTTTTCTGATCTCACCTCTCTCGTACCTACTAACAACAGTCAACGGGTGTTAGCTATTAACGAGAACGATGAAGAAGTAACGATCTCATCTATCAGAAAAACACTCGTAGACTATTACGAATTTGAGAGTACACTATTGTTAGGTGCTCTCACTACTTATATTTCAGAAAATTGGGATAACTGGAATAATCTGACTATCACAAGTTGCTACAATTGGTTGAGAAGTGAATGGGAAGCATACGATACATCAAAAGATGCAATGTTGTGGGAGTTAGCTCGTCTCATTGTAGAAAACAAAGATAATCTACGGAATCAGATTCTTTGGTACGAAGCTATATCTCTACTTCAGCCTACTCAGACTATCGTTACACCTTTTACACACTATAACTTCTACCACAACTATCTTCCAAGATATTACAATAAATGTAGTCATACTGTGGGAGCATATATTACAAAACTGATGCAGTCTACACATTTCTCATTCACAACCGCTGAAGAGTTCTACAGGTCTCTTCTCAGATATTTCAACCAAGATTTGGAGATGCTCGCGATCCGTATACACGAAGGTCTTTCAAGTGCAGCACCTGCAGAAAGAGTGTCTTATCTAGCCCAACTCTTTACATGGTTATACGATGTAATGTCAACATTGTCCTCAGAACTTTGTAGCACACTTTTAGTGCCTCAAAGCTCTGTGTCTCCTATGCTTGACTTTATGAAGCCTCACTATGTAAGAACACTTGAAGGTACAGTTGTGAAGACTTTCGAGATAAATAACGATAACGTGTTTCTCGTTGATTCTGAAACTGTTACACAAACAGAAGAGTTTGATCTTTGGTGTGGTCTCGTTGTAAGTCATTATAGATATCTTGCTGCACCTCTTACACTGACACGTATTACTAGAGAAGAGCTTTACAATCTCGATCAGGTATGGACAGCTCTTAACGAAGGTTACACACTCGATGAGGACTCATTCATCTTGTTCAGACATTTTTGTGGAAAGACTTTTGCTCTCAAACCTCCACGTCCACACTATCAAGTCTATAATGCGGCTTGGGACATTAAACACGAGGAATACGCTCTCATTACACAATTACCTAAGATCGAAGATAGAAGAGAGTATGTCATACTAAAACCTACATTCTGTCAAGAAGCAATGACATTTGCTCTTCAAAAGATCTATGTGCCTGAAGATATTAAGAACGAAGTGTTGCCTCAAGTAGGTTATCTAAGAGTAGGAAGTCAAAACATACGAATAAAGGAGACTGTACCTCCAAACACACCAAAAAGTCCGACAAACGAGCGTACTAGGCTGCGGAGTTTTGATTGGTGGAGTATTCAAACTCTACAAAATCTTCTTTCAGGTACGAAAGAGTATTATGCTAGATACGGAGACGATATGGTTATCATACAGAGTTACAAAGATGATGAGCCTGAGTATAACTATTTGATAACACAAAACTAGAGTAATAGAGGTGAAGAGAAATGGTTAAAGGTTACGTACAAATTTTTGATACTGATATTTTGTTGACACAAAGAAGGAATCTAGTTACATTAGAAGGCCGCCACTTCTTTCAGCAGAAAGCAACAGATTTAGGAGATCTTGTCAACTTTAAACTTACGCATTTTGCTATTGGTGATGGTGGTGTAGATCCGCACAACTTATTCCTTCCTGTGATACCACAAGAAACAGACACTTCTCTCAGAAGCCCTATAATCTTAGACCAAGCAAATAATCTTACTTACTTACCTTTTACTTCAATAACACACTATAATAGAACACAAACTGTCATCGAGATTCGGATAGAAGCAGAACATGGACCAGAACAGTTCTTTTATAGTGAAGCAGGTTTATTTGCGTCTAATCCGACGCGTGATGTATTCAAGCTTGTAGCGCGTGTAACATTTCCATCCGTTTATAAAGATAGGAGCAGACGACAGACTCTTTATTGGTGGCTGTTCTTCTGATAACTGAACAATAGATAGATAGCAATTAACTTAAAAGGAGCTTTATTGATGTACTATCCTATCTTACTTGAGGCGACACCACGACAGCATGTATTTAGGGCTTTGGGCGCAAAGTTAGGACACATGTTTATTTCTACTAAAGGAGAAGCGGGTCTGTCATATTACGCAGAAGTTGTATTTGAGACTGCGTATGCGACGGTATCATTCTTAAGTATACAGTCTGCAGAATCTTTTGCGTTAGTTCTCTATGGTGCACAGCGCGCAAAGAGAGAATTGAGCTATTTGATCTTTTCGATGATCGGGCCTATACTTCAGAGACTTCAGCATTTCGTGTACAAAATCACAGGTAGGTTCACGAGACAACAAAAGAAGTATTTGCGTCCTAAAGTAGGACCACACTTTGGCTTCATCTCCACATTTGTCTGTTTCCTTATTGGTGTGACTCTTGGTTATCTTATATGGAAACTCATAAAACACACACCATCTTCATCTAACAAAAGAGTCATAAAACCTTCTAACGAGAAACTCATAAAGCCGAAGAACGTCCTCCGCATCTTACTTCTCAGCTTCGTCACTGTAGGCTTACAAGTTTTATTAACTAATTTGTCATTAATAACTACCGTCAATAAACTTTCGAGGATTGTTCCTTGGCGTACGATTAATGAGACTTGGGCTACATCCAAAAGTAAGATTCTGAATGCAGTTTCTGATGCTTTTCGTATCGCACTTTCAAAAGTACCCGAGTTACATAACTACAAACTACGTCTTATGCTCGTTAAACTTAATAGCAAAACAGATCTGAACGCTTTCTACATGCCTTTAGGGCGTTCTGATACTCTTACATTTGGTATACTGGGTACGAACTTCTGGTCAAGTCTTTTCACTACAAAAGAGATAATAGCGGTTCTGCTACACGAAATTGGGCATGCGCTTACGATCTCTAGAGTGAGTACATTCACATATCTACTCTATTCCACGATCGTTTCACTCTTCCAAGCAACTATAAGTGAATCACAGACGAAACTGCGTTTTTTGCATACGATGTTGATCGATTTTGCGTATGGCTTGCTTATCGCCTTTCGTAATATGCGGAATGAGATTTATGCAGATAGTTTTGCTGTAAGTTGTGGCTATGGCGAGTATCTCAAAAAAGCATTAATACGACTTACTAATATATACTCAGAACAATCAACGTTAAGGGATGAACAGTCCAGAAACACTATCGTTAAGCGATTTGTACCTCATCTTGAGGATGTTAAAGATCGGCTTGAACAGATCGATAATGAGATAAAAGCTTATCTCGAAGTACAAGCAGAGCGTGCAAAACTGAAAGAGAAACTTCAACAGTCGCTTCTACTACAGCAGAAACAAAAGTAAAGCTAGATCGCTAACGATCTGATTAATTGTTAACTACTGTTTGTTTTTGCTGAGTTCTTGTTTTACTTTCTCGGTAACTGCGTCTGCAAATTTTTTGATCTTTAAGAAGTGGTTAGGTGAGTTCCTAGCTATAAGATACATGCAAATCCCACCAACAACTACTCCTACGATGAAGGCAATTATCATTACTTATACATCTCCCTTAGAAGTTTCTATAATGTTTGTTTTCTAGTAAATATTTTAGGTATGATGTGATCTCGACTGAACAAACTTACGAAATATATGTCCGTTCTAATGAAAAAAGTGTAAGAAAAATGAAACCACTAATTGTATCTGAACATATTATTTACCGTTCTTAGGTAAGAGGAATAACACAAGAAAGATTATAATACAAACAGATCGTTAAATGGAGGACTGTAATGCAATATCAACTATTATTTGATTCACCAGATAAGTTTACAATAACAGGTACTAAACTGTCGTTCTCATCGTCTAAATTACATCTCCTTCCGAATGAGTCTATAAGTACGAATGCATCGTATTGTGAAGATGGTATAACACCACCAGCAGAGAATGGCTACGCAACAGGTTACGAATACTCAACTGCCAATCCAATCACATCGCTACCTTATACTTTAGGAACCAACAAAGCACTAGTTATTGATCTTGGTGCTCTATATGTGTTACAACAGTTAACGATTACTACAGACGGGGGTATGCTCACAATCTCCTCCTCTCAAGACAATTCTACATGGACAGGTATTCGTCCTTACACTTCAGTAGCCGCAGGAACACAGACCATCAATCTCAATAATACGATAGGAAGATATGTAGGAATTTATGCTCCAGAAGTTACTATCGAAGGACTACGAGTAAGCTCTGGAATCACGTTTCCTACATTTTGGCAGTATGTAGTACCTACAGCTGCAAACAGAATTGTTGAAACCAGAGGTATCCGTATTGATTCAGTGTCAGCCACACTATTTGAGCCCGCAAACACAGAGCTCAGATTCTTAGTCAGCTTCAATAATGGACAGACTTGGAATTACTACAATTCTACTAATAGTATGTGGGTAGAGACAGATCTTAACAACATAGGAACACACGGAATGACTTGGTCTAATATGGTGACATATTTGAGTGGAAGAGCAGTTGAAAGCGGACAGTTAGTTATAGCAACAGGACTTCGCTCATCAAATGGATCAACAACGCCATACATTGTCT
>Ga0308409_1000330_pt1 | contig 26459 bp, 44 predicted proteins | sample HotsprSampleMSe4_FD_203469 | JGI IMG/M metagenome (GOLD analysis project Ga0308409, IMG submission 203469) | Hot spring phototrophic mat microbial communities from Mushroom Spring, Yellowstone National Park, Wyoming, United States - 20060912_MSe4 ... | reverse complement strand
TAACGAGCCGTCCTTGCGCATTCGCACCGAGTATGAATGGTGCGCCTGCGCTTGAAGGATTGAAGGTGTGCACTGCGGTTATTGTGTCAGCGGTTCCTTTTCGCACGTATGATGCGTCGTGGTTGTGGTTTGCGGTTGCAAATGCGTTTGCATGTTGTCCGTCAACTGTATCCGCATTTAAGCCTGTGACGAGTTGTCCTTGTGCGTTTTCGCCAAGAATGAAAGGTGCGCTTGCGGTTGAGGGGCTAAAGGTGTGTACTGCAGTTATCGTATCTGCGGTTCCCTTTCTTATGTATGAGGTATCATGGTTGTGAGTTGCGCTTGCAAATGCATTTGCGTGTTGTCCGTCTACGGTGTCCGCATTTAAGCCTGTAACGAGTTGTCCTTGCGCATTTGCGCCAAGAGTGAATGGTGCGCCTGCAGTTGTTGGGTTAAATGTGTGTACAGCTGTTATAACTGTAGGGGTAGATTTCAAAACAAATGCGGATATAGGAGAGCCAGATAGCCATCCCGCATCTACAATTCGGTCCTCTTTTAACGCTCTGAAATTTTCTCGTATCTCTGCTGATGAAAGTGGACCTAACGTCGCGGGTTTGTTTGGGTCAAAGGGCATTTACAGCACCTCCTGTCTTATTATACACTATTGCGAGGAAAATGTCAATCTGGTTCGTATTTCCTCGAGAATATGTTGAAGTTCTTCTCTCGTTTTCGCATTTCTTATCTCTTCCTTTTTTGAGGAGTTCCATTCTCGTATTGCTTGTCGCTGTGACAATTCGAGGGCATAGCGCGTGAGTAGTGGCTCGATGTCCTCGCCAAGCGCCTGCGCCTCCGTGATTTTGAGTAGTATGTAGTCGGTTGGTGCAAGGAGGCTAGAAATAATCATTTTGAGTTCCATTAGTGCATCCCGCTTCATCGTCTCGAGTTTTTCTTGTTCTGTTTTTATGCGGATCTGACTATTATCTAGAACAACGTCGTCTGGTGTTTCAACCTCGAACTCAACGGCTCTCACATTTGCGGGTACCGATTCTTTAAAAAGCGCACAACAGAGCGTGCCTTGCTCGTTTACATATGCCCATACACGCATTCACATCAACCTCCTTATGATGATTTCCCCGCTTGCGGGGGCTGGATAGACAATTGTGCCTAATGATGTCCACTCGGTTGTGGTGTCTCCCCAGTCTGTGCTTCCTTCCCAATAAAGAGGGTAGTAGCCTTCCCAACCGTAAAGGTTTGAGATAGTGCGAACATTCTTGTATTGCTTTCGATTTATTATCCATGCAATCGTAACAAAGAATGAAGAGCCGATGGAAAAGCCCGGGTCTTCATGCCCAGAAAATGCAGCGTGCCCGCCTGAACTACGATATATAATAGAAACACGAAAGTTGTTATATGCTGTGTTGTTTGGAAACAATCGTACTCTTCCATAAAGAACATGTGAATTTGTGCCGGTGTTACTATTAAGCAGATGTAACTCATAAAAAGTGTCATTCGTTGTTGCAATTTTTAATGGTACCGAAGAAACATTATTGAATATGATATACGCTTCCTCCCCAACTTTAAGTAGATAGTCTTCAGTAGCATTCGTTAAATCGACTCGAGTGAAGCGACGTGTAATCACGCATATCACCTCAGGCGAAAAACAATGATTGTGCCGGAGGAATTCTGTGGAAACACAATAGTTCCTAAACTCGTCCATGGCGTTGTTGTATCACGCCAATCTGTGGACGCAACACCAATGATTGGCCAGCTACTTGGAATTCCATAAATGTCAACAATTGTTCTTATGTTCTTATATTGTGTGCGGTTAGTTATCCATGCGGTAACCGCTGAAAATGCAAAACCGGTTTTAAATGCAGATATGCACTTGTAATCATGTGAGAAACCACTACTGTCCCGCCAATATTCCGCAACCCAAAACGCGTTTGTGTATGTTGTGTTGTTTGGTAACAAATAAATTTCCCCATTAGTAGCGCCGCTTGTTCCACCTGTATTTGAAGGTATTATGTGAAGCTCGTAGTAGCTATCAGCTGGTGTTGCGATGTGGAGGGGAACGTTGTTTACGTCGCTAAAATTTATAACAGCAGCGATGTATGGTTGCAGTAAATAATCTGTAGTTGTGGAAGAAAGATCAACGTTAGGAAAATTAAGCTGAAGCACATTTTCATTCAGCTTTTTCACATCGACACTTAAATTTGCCAGCATTGCAACAGCAATAGGGTCCATGCCATCACCTCCTTAGTTGCGAGAGGCTGTAATCTGCGAGATTCTACCATTTGTGTATGTAAAGGAATATGTCGTAGTTACTCCGTTAATAGTGTACGCCGCCTGAGAAACAAGGCCAGAATTGTCGTAGGAAAGCGTAACAGTCATGTTTGTGCTACCACAGCTTCCTGTCATCTGCGCAATTCGATCGTTGTTGTAGGTGAATGTGACGTTTCCGTTACCAAAGAAGGATTCTTCTTTTTTTACAAGACCAGACACATGTACCCCGTCTACAGTATCCGCGTTTAAGCCCGTTACGAGCTGTCCTTGGGCATTTGAACCGAGTATGAATGGCGCGCCTGCGCTTGATGGATTAAATGTATGTACTGCAGTTATTGTGTCTGCACTTCCTTTTCGTACGTAGGTCGTATCGTGGTTGTGTGTGGCGGTAGCAAATTCGCTGGCATGTTGACCGTCTACCATGTCTGCATTTAAGCCTATGACGAGCTGTCCTTGCGCGTTTGTGCCAAGGACGAAAGGTGCGCTTACAGTTGTTGGATTAAAGGTATGTACTGCGGTTATTGTTGTTGGTTCATTCTTTAGTACAAAGGATGAAATATGATATCCATTTAGCGTGTCTGCATTGAGCTCGGCTGTCAATACTGAAATTTGAATGTTGTACAAATGGGCGAAGCCCGTAAGCTCTATACGAACTTTGAAGTAACGAAATTCTGTAATTGTTGTCTGATGTGTGATACTATCGAGAAAGAGGAAAGGATTTAGTTCTTCCCAATTAGACCAAGTATTTCCATCTATTGAACGAGAAACATAAACCTTTGAATTTCCTGCGTCGGAATTAAAGCGAACAGAAACAATGCCTGTTAAGACGTTGATAGCATCAAATACATCAGATATCCAATACCCAGATGGAAGTGGAATATCCCAAGTAATTGATGAATTGTCCCAATTTGCGTTTTCATTATCCCATGTCACGCTTGTTCCTACGTAGATGTGATAGTAACCAGCTTCGTAAACTATGTAGCAGTTGCTTGCGGAACCAGAATTGAAAATTCCGTCTGTGAGTAAGTATGTAATGCTTTCGTTTCCTGTTAGATGGGCTCTAAGAACGGAGAAATACTGCATCAAGTTACCGTAAAGGGTTGATTCGAGCTTATCCACAGTAATTGAGTTGGCGTGAATGTGATCTGCAGAAATTGCGCCCGTGAAAATATGTTCGGCGCGTATTGCTTTGCTAACGATATGTTCGGAGCGGATACTGCCCACAGCAATATGCCCACTTAGTATAGCGCCAGCTGCAATGTGGTTAGCTTGTATTGCGTTCGCTTGTATGTGATCCGAGGTTATCGCGCCGCTGACAATGTGCTCCGAAAGAATGCTGTTTGCTGCAATGTGATAGCCTATTATCGAGCCAGCAACGATGTGATCACTTTCTATGCTGTTAGCTTTTATATGTCTCGCTTCTATGCTGTTGTCTGCGATGACTCTTCCAGTAACCGCGCCGTCGCTAAAGTGCTGTTCGAGCAAGGAGCGAAGTTTTATCATTTCGGAAGTCACTATGTTTTCATCAACGAGTTTTTTGATTATGTCTCTCGACGTGAATTCATCAACTAATTCCTTCTCTTCTTCGAGCGCACGTAAAATGTCCTGAATGGTTAGGTACGTTCTCGATAACTGTATCCCGTATCCTACGTAGAAACGGAGGGATTTGCCAGGTTGTGCACGGTTCGAGAGATATAGCTTTGTGAACGATGCATTGTGAACAGACCCGATTCTGTGAAGCGGTATCGGGTCCAAGTCCTGACTATCTAACTGTATCCATGCTTCACCAGTACAAATATCGACGGTCAGCTCCGTCCCTGCTATTACGATCTCGTGCCCATCGCGCGGTTCTGAGAGATCGAATTCGAAGACTTCAAGTCTCAAGTAGATCACTCCATCTGTTCCGGATGTGCTCTAGTGCTTCCAAAAGCTCATCGTAAGAATAAGTATCTTCAAAACTCATACCACAGTTTACTGCGTAAAGAAGAAACTCTCCCTCCATGAGCTCGTTGGTTATGTAGAACTCCGTTATACCCTGCGATATGAAAATCTCGCTCACGCGCCCTAAATTTATCTTGTGTCCGTTCCTCGTAAATGAAAAATAGACTCCGTCGCGCGGAGTCGGAATAAAGAAATATTTTGCAAGACACACATAACGCTCGTAATCTCTCCGCTTCGAGAGATCGAATCTAAACAGTTGATAGCGTTTCATTCAACTGACACGCCTCCCCTGTCGATTATTATGTCGACATTTACGTTGGCAGCATTGGTTCCGCTTAAATTGGTAATCTTTATCAGTCCAGCAGGGAGGAATGTGTCCTTTATTTCCAGAGGGAAGGGAGAAGAAACAGCAAGGCTGTATCCGCTTCCGTATGCACCAATTGCTTCATAAGTTCTCGTATACGTGTTAAAGCCATAAAGCTGCTGCGTAGATTGAGGGGGAACAACATCAGAGAGCTTTGAAAAGCTTACAGAAACAGGGCCGTTTGTTTCAATCTTAAGTTTTGAATAAAGCTCGTTGTTAGATAGCGCAATTCCTAATGATTCGTTTGCGCTAAGTGAAAATGACACACTTGAAAGAACGTAAGACTTCTCGCGAGAAAGAATAGGAACATTTGTAAAGCGAAGCACGCATTTTCCTCCCAGTTTCGTGTTGTTGGAGATGTAGATCAGTTCATCATCTTCCAGTTTGAGGTAACGGATCTTGCGAAGGCTCAACGGTTTCGCTCGTCTGTCGCCAAGTTGGATGAAAGCGTCACCATCGCAGTATATCACATAGAGCGTGCTTCCCAATGGCGCTAAAATCTCCTGATCGCGCGATTTTGAAAGATCAAGTTCTACTTCCGTGTACCTCACACTATCACCTCCCAGCTAAGGCGGCTATAAGTACAAGAAGCAGTATAACTGGTATAATTTTGGAAGGATCTATCTTTTCCACCTCTGTAGATACAGGTGTAGCATTTAGTGCCGCGTAAGGTGTAATTATGTAACTGTCACTCGTTGGTACAACAAGAGCAGAAAACTTCACACGCCGAGTAATGGGCTCATTGATTGTAAAGTCGTACAGAAAGAATACACTGTACTTTGAGGAGTACTTTCTCGCAATTCCGCCAATGCTGCTTGATGTCGTTGAATCGTATATGTCGTAAGCAAAGAATTTGCCATCCTTTTCAATGACTCCCACAGCATGTCCTGATTCACCCCGGAGCATTAGAAGAATATAGCTCTTGTGCCCCATATGAGCGCCAAAACATGCAACTACTCTCGAAAAATCTTCACAATCTCCGCTTCTTACCATAAGAGTTATATCTGCGCTCTGCGGGCTATCAAAAAATTGTTGCTGCCCATAAAACGCAAACATCATGTCGTCGCGGTATCGTATCAGTGTTAGAAGATAAGCGAGCTGTTTTTCAAGACTGCCTCTCACTTTTTCATTTAAATATGCAATAGCGCCTTTCACTGTTTCATCTTCAATAGGTTTTCCGTCAACGGTGCCATAGTAAACTGAATTTAAGTACTTCTCATATGCTGGTGGAAGATGATCAATAGTGGCAGATGCGGTTTGTGCCGCGATTATGGCAAGGCGGGGCATTTTATTTCACCTCTAACTTCTTGATCACCTTCTCCAACTTTTCGTTCATCTTCTTGAGAACATCACGAGTGGTTTTCATGTATTCGTCAAACACCTTTGCTATTTCCATCGTCTTCAACGTTATTTTGTTCAGTCGATCCGACGGTGGCAGTGCTATCATCATCTTCACCTCCTATCAGCTCCATAACTCTATCGATTTTCTGGTTGAGCTCAAGCATCAACTTAGAAGAGGTAAGTATGAACTGTTCAATCATGTTAATGTATTTCTCCACATATTCATACACATTCGAATAGTCCACGTCAACCACCCCTTTCACGTTTGCAAGTGCAAGTTCGCTCAAGTAATATTGTAGTACATTCTAAAATTTTGTCAAGCTTACTACTGACTAATTCCAAAGAACGCAGAAAAGAGTCAGATATGCGGATCCAAGACTCTAAGCCAATACGAACCTCGTGGATCAGCTTCATAACCTCCGCGTTTTTCTTTCTATCCTCCGCGTATATCCACAGAAAATAAACCGCTACAAACGTAGGAAAACCAAGCGAGGTTAAGACCGCTACTATGTCTGAAAGCGTCATGAATTATCGCCTCGCCACCATCATTATAATCACAACAACAACGACGACACCTATAATACCAAACAACATCATCTGTTGCTGTTGCTTCATCTTTTCTTCCATCTCCTTCATCGCTTGTTGGTATCGTGCAAGCTCCTGTCTAAGTATCTCCTTCTCTGCGTCATTAGCAACTTGTGCTTGTCGTTGTTGTCCCATACCCAGAAGTTGCGATAGTCCACCAAAGAACGCCCCGAGAATACCAGTAACTATTTCCATTCATCATACCCCCTTACCTTCGGAGTAATACGATTATGAGAACGATAACCAAAATCGCAATTATAACAATCAAACCATAGGACATATACTTTGTGTCTTGCGGCGGCTTAGGCTGATCCTCGGCAATCGACGGCGTTCCAACCTGCGCCCTATTCTCCGTCTCCTTTTCTATCGCTTTTTCAATCACTTTGTTCTTCTCTTTCTCCCACTTTTCGCGTAGACTCCTTGCAAAGTCAGCCATGCGTTCCAATTTTATTGCATTACCTGTTGCGTATACACGATGCTCCGTAGCATCATTATAAAGCCGCCATGCTTCATTTAAAAAATCCTGTTTTGTTTTCAGCCCATAATAGCCACCAGAAGCTTTATAAAAACTGTCAGGTATCGAGCCCATTATGTTTATAATATCATTATAGTGCCATTCTGCTTCTTGGATATAGTGTTCATCTGGTATTGGTTCCCCTTCTAAACCTATAGATTTAAGCCAATCTCTTATAGGCTTAAACAGATTATCCAAAAAATTCCCCTCCTTCTTTTCCTCTGTTTTTGATGCTATGGTTGCGACAACCGTTGGTGCAGACGGTGTTGTGCTTGTCGTAGTCGTAGGTTTGGGGCGCATAATTTCCTCTTCGAACGGATCTGGCGTTATACCATACATACCAGACGGTCGTGCCGGGGTCGGCTCAGGCTGAGTTTGGTAGTACCTATTAGCCTCTACTCGCTCCCTCGGTATGGTTGCGACAACCGTTGGTGCAGACGGTGTTGTGCTTGTCGTAGTCGTAGGTTTGGGGCGCATAATTTCCTCTTCGAACGGATCTGGCGTTATACCATACATACCAGACGGATGTGATGGCGTCGGTGCAGGCTGGGTTTGGTAGTACCTATTAGCCTCTACTCGCTCCCTCGGCACAGTAGCAACGACCGTTGGGGCGGTAGACGTAGATGTAGAACCACCCCATCCGCCTATAGTGTCGTCCGCTGTGATAGCGACGCTCGTACTGGGCGGAAGGGTGCTCATCCCGCCACCGGAAACATAGCTGGGAGTACTTGGTCTACTTGAACCACCGGGAACATATATAACGTTCCCATACTCATCAATTTCGTAAGGCGCCATACGTTACACCTCCATTCATAGTACAACGGCGAGCACGATAACCATTATCATCATCATTGCTATCATGACTACATATACCCAAGTCTCTCCGCTTTTGTTGCCGTTTGTAGGTGTCTTTGTAGGTGACTGTGAAACGGGACGCGTAGTCGGTGCATAAATGGGCGTAGTTGTGCTCGGGAAATAGGGTATATTAATAGCCCCGCCACCGCCTACATATTGATAGTCCTCGCCGGGTGTTAAAACATAACCAACATCGATTATGTCTTTAGGGGCAATATTGCCGCCTCCACCGTCATCAAATAGAAATCCCATTTTTTCACCCCCACAAGAGAAGGGCGAACGCGAGCCTTCTCACGTTCGCCGCAACAGGAGAACAATTACGAGAAGAAAGATAACCATACCAAACATTATCGGCAGCCAGCTGGGAATGTTTGTTGTTTCACTCGGCGGGGGCTGTGCTGGCTGATTGGTAGAGATCATTGATTCTCTATACAGCGATTCTGCTTGCCCCACTTTAAAGCTCAGTGCGGTGTATTCTTCCCATGTTATGGGTGCGCCTGATATTATCTTCTGAATCTCGTTAGTTGTCAACCCCGCCGCATACAAGAATTGAGAAGGAGTAGATTCGACTCTTCTTCGCAACGCACTTACAACATAACTTATAACGGGCACTGGAGGAGTTGGATTAGGTATTCCACCGGGGGCTGTGTCTGCCATACTTACACCTCCTAACTTACAGCTTCATGAGAATGGCAATGGTGACAACAATGACGCCGATATAAAGAGCCGCCAGAAGCCAAGTAAAAGCTACGCTATAAGCAGGTTTCCTGACACTCACAAAATTCATGAGACGATTTCCGAACTTTCCTACCCAGATAGCGCCCACTATGAAGACAAAAACAGGAACAAAAGTACGAATATACCACGGAGCACGATCTTCGTTCTCAATTGTTGGAAGCTCAATTTCTGGCATTTGCATCACCACCTTATTGCAGACGGAGTATGTTTATAGTGAGGAATATTAGCATGAAAATTAACCCTGTGGCCATTATTGGTCGTACAACATTTCCTCCCTTTACAGCCATTGCCTCAATGAGTCTGTTGATTGTTACGGTACCAACAATAAATACAATAGTAGCGCCAACTAATCTCGCCCAAGCGAAAAGCTTTTCATTCGTTGTCTTATCTTCAGAAATGCCTCCCATAATGGCACCACCTTTTACAATGTCTTGAAGTATTGCTTCAGCGCTTCTCTAACTCCGTAACCTCCCTTGCTCCTGTAGAGTTGCTCTGCAGACGCCTCGTCCATCAAAATAACAGGAATCTCGATGAAAGATTCTGGTCTCTCAAAGGATATGATTTGATCAGTTTTCACCCTAAATTGCAGCTGGAAGTCTTCAAGCGCAGGTATAACTCTGCTCACCTTCAGCCTTGCAGACTGTCTAACGTCAAACGGGTCAAGCGCATTGATGTAGCCAAGCTTGCCCTCAAGAAAGACCCTCGTAATTGTTTCTGACGTGGCCGGGGCAATAATTGCAAGATCAAAGTAAACGTTATCAACAGAGTAGAATACTCGCAAAACCTTGTTCGCCTGAGGAGAATTAAACGTGAACCTCACAGTTTTCCTTGAGGGGTCTGTTGCAACAACTTCTCCATTTGCAATTTGCGGTGAACCTCCACTTGGTTCATAGACTCCAACAACATTCTTCACCCCCTCAGGAACTTCGCTCACTCTGAGAGGGAGAGTAACTGTGACTACACCATTCTCCCCTATATCACCAGAAACCAGAGTCTTTTCATACTTTGCCATTATGTTCCCAACAATCGGTCTTGTGGGATCAAGAAAGAGCACAGTTTTTAGCGGAACTGTGTAGCTAAGTACTGGCGAGAGTTGTACGGGGTTCGTGAGGTTCGGTGTGTACTGGAAGTCGCTAACCGTGAGTGATACCCTTTGCATCATGGCCAATCACCTCACTTTGCGGTTTCGTAGATGTCGAATTCGAAGTCTGAATCTGCCCAGCTCAGCACGAAGTTAGTGCCGGACGTCTGAGAAATACCAAACCAAATTTCATAGTCCTCATCCAGAGTGTAGGACTTAGCTATAGAAAGCTTCAACTCGCCTTGATACTGTATGTTCTTCTGGTTCGCCAACGAAACCAACGCCCAAGGTGAGTAGCTATCAACCGTGAACCATGTCGGCGCAGGAAGCGTCGGATGTTTGAAACCAACATGAATCTTCGCGGTCCTCGGAAGCTCGTTTCCGTTTGCAGCTCTCAGTTTCATAAAAATCAAAGTCCTTGCAAGAATCGTCCAGAGCGCCTTTCTCGGAACCCTAAAGCGTATAACTGGCGTAATCACGTTAGGAAGACTGGGGATCGTCACAGTTTCCGTTCCACTCATCTTCGCATCTTGATCCACCTTAAAAGCCTGAGTATGGTACTGACTCAACGTTACCTTGATGGGATCTGCCATTAGCAATCACCTCCTCACTTTTTTTGCCCGCTGGAACTGCTTTCCATCTTTACCTTAGCATATTCGTAAACCACAGTTGCCGTATACGCAACACCGCCGATTCCAAGACCAGCAACCGCAGACGCAGCAAAACCCTTAAGCTTCCTACTCAAAAACCAGCCAAGTAGGAAGAATGCAACACCTATACCCGCTTTCGCACCCACGATAGCGTCTCCTTCCAATTCTTTACTAAAATTCTTTTGCACAGCGTCTGCTGCGGCGCCAGCCAGCAAAACTCCCATAAACGCTCCCAAGCCTTCAATCAACAAAGTAAACATGCCCCAAGCACCTCCTCTACCTTCTTTTACTCCTCGACCTTCTTGCTCTCCTTTTCCGCCTTCTCTTTGCCATCAGTTTACACCTCCACACAAGTTTTCTAATATAATATTATACCACATATGTTACCAGACTGCAAGCTCATTCGCTGACGTGACTCCACTCTTTCCAGTGATAAAATCAACTACATAACACTTATACAAAGGCAAACTGGCCACCTTTGCCGCATTTATTCCCATCGCCCGCAGCTTCTTTAGTTCGTTTTCTTCTGTTATTCTAAAGAATATGCCTACATGCGCCTGTTTCAGCGCAGTCTTACGTAGATCGATTACTTGCTGCGTAACTAAAACAACATCTATGGCGCGCTTCCTTCCACCGCGTATCAGGCGCTCGAGTTCAATCGGATAGTTGTTCTGTGGGAAGAACTTGTGAGCTTCATCGATGTAAAAGACAGTATTTCCAAGGTAATAAATCACCGAACAAATTTCGTTGATTATCTCATTCTGTTCATCTTCGAGAAGGTTTGTAAAAACAAAGCCAACGTTGTTGTACTTCTGTATTTCTGCCGCATAGTTTATCTTTTTGTAGTTGTTGCTGTCAATCTCAAAGACGTAGAAATTTTGAAACCCGCATATTTCATCCAAAACTTCCAAGTCCTCTTCCTGATCAGATATCGCTACCAGTCTTCGGTTCTTCGCAAGCATGTCTACCAGATGAGCAGCAAAGTAAGATTTACCAGTCCCAGTCTTCCCCATTATCGTATAAATCAAGCTATCACCTCCTTACGCCTTCTTCAACTTCGCAAGCGCATCCATGATGTCTTCTACGCTTTTATTTTCCTCTTTCTTCTCACTTGTTTCACCCTTCTCTTCTTTCTTTTCTACTTTCTCCTCCTTCTTCTCTTCCATCTTTTGTATCTTCGTATCCATATTCACAGGCTTTGCTTCCGCACCTGTTGGCAGGAGGAAGGCAAGCGCTATAAGTATCCCAACACCTAAAATCAGTGTCTGTTCCGGTTGCAACATTCTAATTGGCACTTTCTGGAGAGCTGAATCGAAACCTATGAGCTTCAAAGAGGTTGTAGCAACAAATTTGTATCTTTCAACAAATTGCCTCCTTGTCTCCTCATCCAGCTTTCGACACCTAATGTAGCCTGCAACTTCAGCCGCTAAGCCAACAAGCTCTTCTGTTGTCAAATCTAACTTATACCCTTCATCTTCCTCCTCGGGCTTCGGTTCTGTTAATAGCGGCTGTTCCTCTACAAGCTCCTCGTTTACACTTGCCGTCGACACTTTTGTTATCAAGCAACCACCTCCCACATACCTTATTTTATCACAACTTCATTACAAAGAAAAGCATAATAGCTGCCATTATTCCAACGACAACCCAAACAAGTATGATTTTAGTGTCCCCCTTCTCCGTAGAAGAAGATACTAAAGCTCTTGCTACATTTTCTGTTTTGCAAGTATCAGTAACTACCGGTGTATCAGTCGTCTTCACGGACTCACTGAGCTTGTCTGTATTCACACCAGCAAGTTTGTTGTTCTCAAGTAACAGCTTCTCAAACTCTTCAAAACTCATACACATCACCTCTGCTGGTTAATAGGATTTTTCCCCTCGCTATAGCCCTTATACGCATAGTACAGATAAATCGCATTCATTGCGCCAATACCAATCAGAGAAATGATGAATGGATACTTGTTCCTTATCAAAAAGCTTACCGAAAACGCAAGAATAAGCCCGAAGATAGTTGCGAGAGCACAGCCCGTCGTTATGTCCTCCTTCGTCTTCTCGTCTGGAAAGCGCTTAATTGTGAAAATAGAAGGATTAAAGGCACTAAAGAAGTGCGCAACTTCCGCAAACGTCAGAACGCTCAGCGCAACGGTTTCAGGGTTCACATCCCACCCCTCCTAAACATGAAGTACATAAAGACAAAAGCAGCAATTATGATCACAATCCACAGCCAGCTATTTTCTTTCTTATTCCCTCCCTCGCTCGCTATTATGGCATAACCGGGATGAAAATGCATACCGCCACCAGTAGCGGGAGACAAAGTTATCTTCTCAACTCGCTCCTCGACATCCTTTATCTCTCCAAGCTCCAATGTCTCAAGTGACAAAAAGTCCTCAATCGCACTTCGCTTAGGCGTGGTCGAGCCCAAAAAGAGATAGCTGGCACTGAGCGTTGGCCCTAAAGAAAGGTGAGATATCATGAGGCTCAAATATGCCTCAGCTGTGGGTCTATCAAAATCTTCAGTAGAGAAGTAAAAATACGCTACAGTATCAACTGTGCTGTCAATGAAGTCGTTAAGTTGAAGCTCATACCTCAAAGACGGCTCCTTAAACCCACCCTTCGAAATGTAATACTCGCGAAACTTCCCAGACTTTTTAGCTACGTCGTACTTTGAAAAAACAATGTCAACAGCGCGATCAAGTGCAGCGTAATAGCGAATTATCGCCTGCCTTTCCTCAGCAGTAATGCTTCCAAGCGTTAAAATTTCCATTTAACCTCCCTCCTCACGGCCTCCAAAGCTCAGCGCCAAACATAGAATTAATTTCATCAATCATGTTCTTTACAGGATTCGCCGGTTGCGAAACTGGTTGCGAAACTGGTTGCTGTGGCTGCATTACAGACACAGATGGTTGAGAAGGAGTCTCTTTCCGCTTAAACAGCAGACCAATCACGATTAACGCGAGAACACCAATAACCACATAAATAAACATCGGTTGGCTGAAGAGCCCCGCAAGAAAACTCTTGCGCGAAGAAGATTCAGCAGGTTTTGCTTCTGCCTGTTCCTCCTTTTTCTCCTCACGTTCAGTCACAAATCGCCTCGACATCTCTCGAGATCGCTGCACATTCTGTTTCACAATTTCCCGGCCCGACGTTTCCAACAGTTCCTTCTCTTCACCAACTGTTTCTTCTTTTACTGGCTCGCTCTTAGGCGCTTCTTCTTTCTTCTCCTCAGCCTTTTCTTCTTTCACTTCCTCCTTTGCTTTCTCCTCCACAACCTCCGCCTTTGGCTGTTCTACAACTGCTTCCTCATGCTTTACTTCATCTTCCTCAACTTTAATCGTCTTGCTTAAATTATAGAGCTCATCAACAACCTGTGGCATATTTTCGTCCGTCAAAGATGACAACACCTCCTCTTCACTCTTTCCTGCAGTCTTTAGAAGCTTTCTCAATTCTCCCACATATTGTCTTGCAGTTTGCTTGCTAACTCCTTCCCACTGCGCAACTCTTCCGCCTTGTTCCTTCCGTGCCTTAAGATACTTCAATGCCGTCTCAATCGACTTCTTAGTAATAGTCTCACCTCCCTCATTAGTTTCCCATAATCCGTCCTAATCCACTAAGAAAAACTCCTGCAGCAATTAGTATCCCTACAATTAATAAAATAAACCAAAATGCATTAGCGCTTGACGAATCCCCTGGTAAATTTGGAACAAGCGGTTTGACCTCTCGTACAAGCAGAATTACTTGATCAACAAAGAAAATAAGAGCAATTACCAGAGCAAGCGCAGCGAGTACTCCAAGCCAGCCGCCAACTCCACGAGCTTGGATTATAAGATCCGGCCCCTCTGGATCTGTTTTTATAAAGGCAACATCCATTGTTCCTGAATAAACATAATACTCGCCTTCTTTTCCTTCCAAAGTAAAACTAATATTTCTAACTTCCGCCTTCCACCCATAAACGTTATCCCGCATTTCTTTGTTAAGTCGTTCCTCAATGTCCTTTTTCTTTTCCCTCACTTCCTGTTCCGTAAGCCCCTTTTTCCGCTTTCCCCCTTTAATCGTAAACGTAACAAGAGAGTCCTTCTTCAAAACAACAGTCTCAGTAACCGGCGGATTCGGTTGTGGCCCCGGCTGCGGGCCTGGCTGCGGTCCTGGTTGTGGCCCCGGCTGCGGGTTCGGGGGCGGATTCGGCGTCGGCGATGGTGACGGCGACGGTGACGGTGATGGTGACGGTGATACAAGTTCAGCTATACTTACATTTGTCCAGACAACCGTATGAGGTGGGCTCATAAATGTCTTTTCGACCGCTTTTGCCAATATGCTTGTTTCTGGCGGAAGAAACATAGAGGGAGGAACATCAAATTCGTAAAGCGCAATTACAAACGCCTTCGGTTTCTCAACGCGCGGCCAAATATCTAACTCCGCATCAATAGTGTACAGATGCGCATTTGCTTCCCCTCTCTTATGCACACAATTAAAGGCAACACATTCAATGCGCCAAGAGGGTGCTTTACTATTCAGCATATCTACAAACTGTTCTTTCAGCTTCGGGTCATTTACTGTTAAAAACCGCGGTAAAACGAATACAAGTTCAAACTTCAGCTTCGTAGCCCTATCTATAAGCACATACCTTTCCGCTACTTCACTCACGGGAGCCACCCCCTGATATTAATTATAGCTTAGCGTCGGGACATTGTAAAGATGAGCAGCGCTATAACTCCCACTACAATTACAATCCACCACGGAAACTTCTGACCCTCCTTTGAGGGTTTAGATGGATCAGTCGACGCCTCTGGTTCTGGTGACATAAAATCTGCCACATCGTATTTCCAAGTAACCGTAGAAACTGGTTTCATAAATAAGGCTTCAAACACATCGCTGAATTTAATTACTTCTATTTCTGGAGGAAGAAATAATGGAGCATCAGTCTTACTTGGCGCAAAAATAAGTGGATTAAAATTTTTTACCCGAGGCTGTACAATCAACTCCGCCTTTAACTTATAGAAAAAATATTCATTTGCATTAAATGAAGGTTCCCATGAAAAACTTGTACAAGTAATTTGCCAAGAAGGCGCATTATTATTCAACGCCGTCTCAAATTTTTCCTTTAGCTGCGAATCAGCAACCGCTACCTCCCCTCTAAAACTAATTGAGAAATCGAATTGGATCTTCTTTGGACTATTTACAAGCATACGCCTCTCACTCACAGCACTCACCCCCAGCTTTCAATCCTTCATAATGAAAAACAACGCCACAACACCTATCACAATCACGAGCCACCATGGAAATGCTTTCTTCTCGTCCTTCTTCTCCTCGCTTACGGGCACTATCGTGTCGTCAGTAACTGGAGTTTCTGGTTCCGGTGTCACCGGCCACGGCTGCGGTTGCGGGACAACTGGCGCTGGTTCTATTGGAAAAACTGGCGTTGGTACTGGCGGAACAACTGGTGGCACAGGCGGCTGTGGCTGAGGAACAACTGGTGGCACAGGAGAAATCGTTCCACCCATAACCACAGGTTCCAAATACTCGCCTGTAGGGAGGCGGAGACGAGGAGAAATTTTATAACGAGCACGAGGACTCGTTGGTAATTCAAACATAATAAACATAGCTTTTTCAGGACTCCCCAATAGCTTCATAGTATATTCTCTCCAAGCATCTCTCCATCGTAAACGCCGTTCTCCCTCGGCTCGCACAAGATTAGAAGGTAATATTGGAGCATCAGGATCATAAGGATCTTCTAATGGTCCTTCATATTCCTCCACTAAAGACGGTATTTCAGAAGTTTTAGGTATGCGCCCCCATAAAAGCCTCGTTATCTTTCGGAATGTGTCAAGAGTATAAGGATAAGACGATGCAAGTGCTTCCCTAAGCGCATTCTTCAAACCTTCAATCTTCTCCCTGCGAGGATACGAACCAACAGATATTGCAATCGCAGAATAAGCGGGAAACTCTGGCCCCCATCTTCTAAACAAACTAAGAAGTTCAGAATCAATAGCTCCTACCTGCTTCTCAAAAAACTCAGTATCTTTTATCCGGTACGTTCCAGTAAACGTATAAAAATAATCCCAAGGACCGCCCTTGATCAGAAACTCGCTTCGTGGTACCGGTTCACGGATAATTCCGGGTAATGGATTGACCCATTCAAATTGATCAAAATTATCCATACATTCCCCTCCTCACTTATTCTTCATCACGAAAAACAGAACCACAACAGCCACCACAATCACGATCCACCATGGGAACTTTTTCTTCTCCGTCTTTTCATCCTTCTTCTCCTCACTCACAGGCACCATACCACCAACTGGTGTCTCTGTAACCGGTTCCACCGGCAACGGAACAATAGGAATTTCATCAGGTGGCGGTTTAATAGGAAATGGTTGTGGGTCAATAGGAAGCGGTTGCGGTTTAATAAGATCACCCCAATGAATTATAGCAGGGCTTACTTCCGAATAAACTAAAACTCCAGGCGAAAGCGCGCCAGTTATTTCATCCATATACACGTATTCCCAGTAAACAGTAGCAGATGGAACGTTAAATATTTTCGCCATTACTTCATTAAACACTATAAAATTCGGTAATGGCTTCATCTCCAAATCTATTCTCGGCATAATATCTAAACGCATCTCAAATTCCCGTTCAATTAAATCACTACTATTCGGAACAAAACAAAGTTCGCCAACAATTCCTTCACGTGGACGCACAACTAAGTCTGCCATTATTCCATAATAGGACCCTCCTCTTTTATACATTCCGCCCTTTTTCACAAAACTTGTACAAGTAATCTCCCAAGAAGGCGCTCTAAAACGCAATTCATTTTCGAATTTATCTTTCAGCAGCGATTCATCAATCATTTCAAGAGGTTCATTAAATGCAACTACAAGAAAGAATCGCAACTTCTTTGGTATAGTTACAGTTATTTCCCTCTTCATGACTGTCCGAGGATATGTAGGGCGAAGTAAAGAAAAAAATCTCTCCCAATCCTCTCTCGAAAGGAACGGCTCCGGTTTAGGCGGCTTCGGCAAAATATAATTTTCAGATACCGCCGGTGAAATAAGCGGTTGCGGCTTAAGAGGCACCAGCAACGGTTCAAATGGTATTTCCTCAATAGGTGGTTTAACAGGTAACGGTTTTGGTTCATACGGCTTGACAATATCTACATTAGGCTGTCCAGTTATAACTTGTGTGCTCACATGTGAAAAAAACCTTTGCAGAGCATCCTCAGGAAGTGACACTTCGCCAAGAAAATAAGGCATACAATCCCCTCCTCACTTATTCTTCATCACGAAAAACATCATCACAACAGCCGCCACAATCACGATCCACCATGGGAACTTTTTCTCCTCCTTTTTCTCCTCCTTTTTTTCGTCCCTGTTGTCCTCTGCGATAGGTTTCACATGGCCACCACTACTCGCAGGCAGTTTAACAATTTCACCGTTGGGAGCTAAATAATCGCCAGAGGGAAGACGGAGATATGGGGAAATTGTAATAAGTGCATATTGGTCCGAGGGAAGATCGCACAAAAACTCAAATTTAAAAAATAATCCGCTCCTTCGTTTAAGATCCGCAAGATACTCCTCCCATGCCTTCCTCCAACGCTGTCTTCTTTCTATCTCAAATCCTATTCCCTTGCGAGTTACCCCTTCCGCATCAGGATCAATAGGATCTCTCATGCTCACCCAGTTTCTATAATCAATAACAGCCAAAGTAACATCATTAGGTCCATATTCACGACGCACCCAGCCACGCTCACTTCCTAATAGAATTTTTGTTATTCTCATAAAGTTTCCTTCACTATATCGATCCGGTGCAGTAAGCTCTTCCTTTAGTGCCCTAATTTTCGTCCTACTCGGATAGGAACCAACAGATATCAAAAACGTAAGCATAGATTGCGTCGTTGGCTGCCAATCCAATATTAACCGCAAAAGCTCAGCATCAATAGAACCTATGTGTCTCTCAAGTTCTTGCCGCAACAAATATTTGTCTCCAACTGCGAACTCATCATAACCCGGGCCGCCAACAACTAAAAAACCCCGATAAGGCTGTTCGTCTCTTGAAAAAACAGAAGAGACCAGAAAATCACTCATTTTCCCCCTCCTTCACATCTTCTATCTTATATATTATACCACAAAGTTTGAAGAAAATCAATCAATGAAAGCAAAAGGTTTAACGGCGCCATCAGGAAGTACCTGACCCTTTTGGTAAACGCGCTGTAGCTTTTTGATGAGAAGACGGTTGATGTATCGATTAATAATGCCCTCACGAATATGCGAAGCAAAGCTGAGCCATTGTGTCTGTAGAAACATCGAGATTGGCTTATACTCCACACGTACATCGAGGCCTTCCAGCAGTTTCTGAAGAGAGACAACACCAAATTCGTTTTCCTTTACAGCAATGTAACCGCTGTCTATCACATACATACCGTTGTCCATTACTATCTGTATGCCATGCTGAATGCACCTCTTTATGAATTCGTCCTTATCCCTCCCTTCTATCGCGATGATCGAATCACCCGCAAGCAGCCCCACAGCATCTTTGCCTACGCCCTTCAACTTTATCTCTACGCGGTTATCGTAGTAAAGCTCATAATCCTTAAGTCCATATATTTTCATAGCAGGCACGACTGACTTCAACTCCAACATTCCTAACGCATCTCCCACACACCCCGATGCCTCAAGTTGCCTACGCCCCTCTTCATTCACAAATACCGAATCAGTATCGCAGTAGTACACATTCTCCCATCCCGCAGTTTGAATGTATTTACACAACTTTACCCATGCATACGCAGTCACAAACGCGGCTATCGCAACAAATGAGTCCTTTGACTCTCCCTCCGATGTGCTCATCTCCACAACGCCCGCATACGTGCGCATAGATCGCCTCTTCCCTGTCTCAGGCTCTATAGTGATACGATAGTCAACGTAATTCACATCATCAATATTGCCCACATACTTCCAGCGCGGTGATTTCTGCCCAAACTTACCATAAAGCGAATTCAATAGTATTTTATAGAACATGAAATTCGTTACATCCTTTTCCTGTTCAGCCTTAAGTTTACGTTCATAGAAAAAGTTGACATAGTCATCAAATATTTTTTTACATTGATAATACGCTAATGCGTATATCTTATGTATTTTTCCCCCATTCTCGAGTAAATAGTCCATCTCTACACTGGTCAATACTGTTCTGAAACGACCAATAGGCGCCATCAAACGCTTATCCTTATATGGTACTATTGGAAGATAAGTCTCAACTTCCACGTCCGCGATAACCAGATAACCATTCCTTCGAAGTCTATAGTAAGTGTATAAATTTGCATTCTCAATATATTTTACTAAGCGTACAGGATATTCATTATCTCGCATCACAGAAGGATACATCGACTTTACATCATATAAATACACAGGGCCTTCAATGTAGCCTAATTTGAATGCTTCATTACGTCCTCCATGATATGCTTTCCGTTCAAGTTGAATCACGCGTTCATCCGCATGCACGCATATATCAGTATTCATGAAATGGTTCACGAATATACTCAACGCCTGTCCTGCAAGTGTATATCTCATCTCTACAAACCCGTGTGAACGTAAAAAGTTCACGTATGCATCATATACTCGCTCAACTATCTCAGTATCTCGCTTACAATACGAAACCCACGTATCAAACGTATCATCTTCATTTGGCATAACATACTTACCAATACCAACTATACGCCCCAAATCCGCCAGTCTCGCCTTGAACCAGTTACCCAAGTTTACAAAGACTATTTTCGACTTCTGATGCCTAAGCTCAAGATAGAACAGCCCTTTGTCTACTATAGGTGGCTTGACAATCTCCCAACCGTATTTGAAAGCATACTCAAAGCCGCCGATTATCATGAAGTCAAAAAAACAGTTGTGCGCAAATATGTATATTGTTCTATCATCACGAACGAACGCGCTACGAATATAATCCCAAAAGTCTTCGCGGCGGAGAATAAGCTTCTCTTCCCGCCGCTCATCATCACGATATATCATGTATCCGAACCAAAATTCGTGAATGATTCTATCTTCTATGCGATAATATTTTGTCTCAGTATCGAAGAATATCAAGCGTTTGGGATAATTCTCTTTAAGGCGCGGCTTCAGGCGGTGCCAGTATGTTCCCATACTATCACCTGCCTATAACTTCTTTAGCCACCTTCCTCAACACCGCGTCTGTACCCTTATAGCCCTTTGCGCGATAAAGCTTAACAAGCGCATTAACCGAGTTGATCCTTGACATGTTTCTTTTGTACAGCTTATTAAGTATCCTTCTCATGTAATCTTCACGCTGCACAGAATATTTCATAAATGTATTAGTCACTACACGCCTAAATTCTCGGGGAACAACATAACCCTTTGAACGAATGTGAGTATATACATCCTCAATCTTGACTTTCTCCCCTTTATGACGCAACATAAATTTCGTAACAAGCTTTTCCAAATATCTCTCTACGTCTCTACGAAACTTACGTCGATACTCGCCAACCTTCCTTCCTACCACTGCTGCGTTAACACGTACACTCCTATCCTTCAGCCGCGCAATGATCTCGTTCTTATTCAGTAGTGGTTCTTTCTCCAGTATCTCTTCCACCATCTCTTCAACCCGTGCCACGCTTTCGAACCTATACACAAACCGATAAACTGCTTGAACCGTTAACCCACGATATACCACCGTAATAGAAGGAACTCGCTCAAGCTGTCTATCCCTAACGTCAAGAAAGAACAGCGCAATATCAGATGCAATATCTTCGGAGTCCAACGAAACATAATGCCATACGGAAACCCGCATAACCTGCCATACGCCTTCGCCTCTCTTTCTATACTGAAAAGAATCACCAACTTCACGCCCTTGGCTTTCAATTACATATCCAACGCCACCAAAAGGATCTATCGCGTCATAGTAAAAATCAACGTCACTACGCCCCTTAGGTCTTCCCCCCTTCTCACTATACTGCACACTAATCGAATCAACTATTTTTCGCGCCTCGTTAAAACTTATCTCTTCACCATGCCCCTTCAGAAAACGACGCAGATCTTGCGCGGAAATGTTGTCTACACCGCGCTTAGCAACATAATTATCTATCAATCCACCATAAGATGGAATGTTGACTATCATTCTCAATGGCTTTACATCCGACAACTGTTGCAACGCATCATTGTAGATCTGCTCAAAATCCTCATCGAACAACGGAAGGTTTTCCTTTACCATCGCCCCCAACCCTCCTCTCGTAAATGATCACAGGAACCGATCGCTTCAACAATCTGCGTGCCCTCCTTCTTGCTTCGGCTCTATCTTTAAATACCCCATAAACTTTCCCGCTCTGAATGTTCACCACCACAAACATCCTACTCACCTCCATTATAGTCACAAAATAGCGGCGGGTAAACCCGCCGCACAAACTATCAGAATGGGGGCTGTTCAAGTTCGCTTTCGTCAAAGTCTACATTCTTTCTGTAGACTGTGTAGATGATGTTCTTGTACATCCGCCCTGTCTTCGACTTCTTCATTCCCCTATTCGCGATGGCTACAACGTCCCCCGGGTTAAGCATTTCTTTCTCAAGATCCCTCAACGACGACACAAGAGGCACAAGCACGTCTTCTCCTGTCTCAAGGTCCTTTCCCCAGAGGGCTCGAGAGAATTGCGTATCGACGAAAGCTTTGTACATAACAGCTTTCTGCTGACCTTCCTCAAGTTTCAAAAAGTTCCTCACTTTCTCCTTAACCTCAAATTTCTTAACCACAAACACCACCTCCTTCACACTTCGTGAATAGTAAAGTCATGTTCTCCCAACCACGATACGACCGTGTTCACTGATGAGAAGCATTCTGCAATCGCTTTCTCAAGCCACTTAAAGAATTCATCCAGCTGTGCCAGCGTCATAAAGTCTGTTCTCACGCCGTATCCGTTATCTTCCCACTTAACGCCCGCTGGCTGCTTTTCTATTATCATCTCCGAAAGCATATCGCCAATAATTCCATTACCCTTAAAGGATATAGTCCTCAATCCATCTCGCTTCACAACGCCATCGAACGTTCCCACGTAGATACTCTTGTCATTGACTCTAAATGCTAACAGTTTCTTTGCCACTGTCATCAACCCACCTCCTCGCTCTCAAATTCGATATCTGGTATTCCCTCGAAATCTCGTGCATACGTACTCTTCTTAGGTACTTCAATTGTAATCATGACATAGTTACTCATCCCATACTTCCCTCCTTCACACTCAAATAATACCACATCCTTGTTACGAATAAATTGTGCCAATGCTGCAAGGTTCATTTCTGACCGTTCATACACTAACGCGTCTCCGTCTTTTACAGCAGTTCCAAACACATCGCCTTTAGGTTCAAGTATTTGGATAGGATCATAAATCCTCAGTTTTATCTTGAAAGGCTTATAACGAGATATACCGTAAATATGACCCGATTGCTCCAAAAGCCCTTCCAACAGTGCTTTAAACCACTTTTCCAAATCTACCACACGCAACTTAAATATTCCTTCCAAATCAGTGCCTTTTCGATACACTGCAAGCACCATCATCACCTCCCTTCATTTTACAAAGAGATATACAACAGTTCCTACAGCAACTGCCGCGATAACTGTCCACACAGTATACCTTGACTTTAATGCCGCTATCTCATCCTGTAGAGCCTTGTTTTTCTGTTCGAGCAACGTAATCTTTTCTTCATATGCTTTTACCATTCCCTTGAGGTTACGAACCTGCTCCTCAAGGTTGGCAATTTGAAGTTTGTAGTTCTGGTTTAAATCCTCCAGCTTCTGTATATAGTTTGCGAGCGCTATAACCGCCTGCTCATCCATGTAAAACCTACCGTTTTCCTCCCTTATCACTTTGAATTCTCTTGAGAACATCATTAAGCTTAGCAAGAGCATCATCAATATTAGTAATTTTGTCACGTTTCTCAATTTCCTCACCTCCCTTTTTCAACCTTTCAAGTTCCTTTTCAAGCTCCTCCTGCTTCTTTTTGCGCGCATCAATTTCTTTGTCTATTTCCTCAATATGCTTGTCAATATGATTCCTTCGTGGTAAAACTACGTATACAAGAAATATTAGTACACCAACCAACGAAAGCAGTATATACAACATATACTTACCAGTATACGATAATATGCGCTTGATACATCTAAATGCTTTAACAATGGTATCCCTCAGCACCTTAAGCGCCCGTATCACCTTCATCACCTCCTTCAGGCTCACGACAATACAAAGCTCGTTGCGAAGATAACAGCTCGAAAAAGATGTTCATGTAAAGTTGTCGCGAATGCTCGGTAAGAATGAACTCGTTGCCGTTCTCAAACCTAATCATCAGCACATCATTGTCTTGGTCGTAAGCAATAACTGATACATGATCTAAATTCACCATAATGTCTCCTACCCTCAAAAACATCTCATCACCTCCTGAGGGTATGATACCATATTCACTTTGCAAACCAATGAAATCCAAGTAAAATCCTTATGAATATATCCAAATAACGGAGGCGGAAGTAACTTACGGGGGCAGATAAAAATAAAGTTCCTTCAATCCATCAATTGAAACAAAACACTACACAGCATATACTATAACATAAAATAAAGTTCCTTCAATTATCAATTGAAAATAACCCCTCGTTTACGCCCACCATCGCGCCCGCGACCGAACAAAAACAAAAGCCCCGCAGGCGCGGGGCGCTTGGTGAAGTCTATTAAATTTTACTTATTTTTTGTGTTTCTATAGTCGAGAATAGCTTCAAGGCACATAGCGAAAATGCATGCGAGGAATATAATTACGGTGCCTACGTCCATAAATAAGCCTCCTTTCAATCATCCCCTACAAGAACTGTTTCTTTTACATTTTGTAACACGTACATAACAGTGTCGAGATTAAACTCGACAACAGCCTTTCGCAGCGCGATAAGAGGAATAGAATACGGAAATACGCGCCGCCTGTACGCATAAACGCCATAAAGCCCAATATTGGCTTCATAGAAAAACGACGCGAGCCAGTCGTCTTTCCTTGTTTTCTTGTCCTTTATACGCTGAGAAAGAACAAAGGAAAACGGTTTCGGCACATTGCGATAAACCAAAACGCGACCCTTCTCAGCAATAGGTGAGATGCTTATTATCTCGTCCGGAGGCACAAAAATCCCCTCCGGGGTTACGAGAACCGTCTGCCGGTCTGGGGTGAGCATTGCCGCCAGACCTCCTTCGCCAACACGAGTAAAACCTACCTCTTTCCATTCCAACATACTTCTCCCTCCTCCTTTTACCCCTCGTGGGGGTTGTTTTCATCTTCCCTTTCATTCGATCGGTTCTGGTATGAAATTCTTTTGAAACATCTTTACAAATTCATCTAACTTCGGTACTTTTGAAATCGACTCCCCCAAAAAGCGATACATTGACGTAAAATCTGTCCCGAAATGACGGAACGGCCATGGTAGCATATGCCACTCAGTTTCATAGACAAACACTTTATAAACCTTCGGATTCCAAACGCTCGGGTCAACCGCATAAAAGGCAACACGAAAAGTTTTCTTGTGCCGACAAAGCTCCAGAAAATAAACATAGTCATAATTTAAAAAGTATGTAAGTTCACGCTTTCCCACCTGTAACGGCTTCAAGAAAACGCCACGTTTCGGGTCAATCGCAATAACAGCGTGCCACGAAGAGGCCGGTACTTTGACAAAATACGCAACGCTTTCACCAATCTGTTCTAAACGATATTCTTTTACAAAAGTGTGTTTTTTCAAAAACATATTTTCACCTCCTCTCCCGCGATCCAGACCACCAAGGTCTCGGCTCTCGGAAAAACCCACACCGTCCATTTTCTCCCAACAACATTAAACATGCTCTACCTCCTTCCAGGGGCATCTGCCCCCGCGTTTTTACAATAAAATCATACCACGCAGCCCCTCGCCTGTCAAGTTACAGTTCTGAAACGGAAATGTGAAAAAATGATTAACTGCATATATTTCCAATATGTTACAACGAGTTTGCGATTTTATGCACTATGTTCCATTACACAGATGTCAAGTAACGAAAAAGTAAAGATATAATTTCGGTAAAATAAACATAAAGTTTCTGTAATTCCGTCCCTCTCTCGCACGAAATGACACGATATTGTAAAGTTTCTGCAAATATTCATTTTGCGTGTCCCCTATATTATAGCATAACATAAACGTAAAGTTCCTGTAATTACTCATTCAAGGGCGCCCCTTCCGAGAAATTATGTTACAAAAATATTAAAATAAAGCCCGCCTCGCATGGCGGGCGCAAACGGAAAGGACAGGGCATCACACGAGCCCCGCCCACCCGGCGAGCGGAGCAAGAAACACGTGCCCCGTGCGCGAGATCTCCCCGCGGACGGGGACGGGTTTGCCCCCATCAACGGGATGAATAACACCGACAAAAACGCAACTCCCGTCAGCGCACTCCAATACTCGCATTACTTTTATATGACCCTCGACAGTGAAGAGTTCCCAGCTATCGAGAGCAGGCGGGGGCGGGGTGCGCCCCCGCACATAAATTTTGACAACCCTCATCACCTCACCCCCCGAAGACAACAACCGATTCTCTAACGCTAGTCAGCACATAATACAGGTAATCTGCCCCATAGCCCAGAGCCGAACACAGTGCGATCTGGGGGACAGAAAAAGGAAAAACCCTTTTCCGTCCCCCGACAAAAACATATCCGTCATCAATTTTCTGAAGCCCCTCATAAATATACGCTGCCACATCTTTTTCGCCAACCTCCCGAGCCAAAAGCCCAACCCCCTCGGGGAGAGCATCATACAGAACAATATACGTGCCCTCCCCGTTCAGTTTTAAAACCTCTGCGGGCGGTACAAAAATCCCCTCCCTCGTCACCAAAACAACCTGCTTCTTAGGGCTCAAAATAGTACCTAGTCCCTTTCGCCTCGCAATAACGCCTTCTCTGTACCACATGATCCCGCCTCCCGTCTTAAGGGCTATACGCCCCCAGTGTTCATTCTAAGAATAACACACAACACCTCGCTTGTCAAGTTACGATTATGAAACGGAAATGCGAAAAAATGATTAACTGCATATATTTCTAATATGTTACAATGGATTTGCGATTTTATGCACTATGTTCCATTACACAC
>Ga0308409_1000326_pt1 | contig 26613 bp, 34 predicted proteins | sample HotsprSampleMSe4_FD_203469 | JGI IMG/M metagenome (GOLD analysis project Ga0308409, IMG submission 203469) | Hot spring phototrophic mat microbial communities from Mushroom Spring, Yellowstone National Park, Wyoming, United States - 20060912_MSe4 ... | reverse complement strand
ATGGGTGGGTCGCATGCATGAAGTGTTGAAAATCGAAACTTGGACAACTGCAAAAGCGAATATACTTATCGAGCATCATGGTTACATTTGCACACGTGAGAAGCAGCGCGAGCGGTTGCTTCGCAACTTACGTGGTGTAGCGCAGACGTTGGATGACTGCTGGGACGACGCCAGTCTGCGTGAGCACTACTTGCACGTGATGCAGAGTAATCTTGATGCCTATTTCAGTATGTTACACAATCATTGAGATCAAGATATGCCAAGCGTATTACATGGCGGACGTTACCTTGTCGTGTACACTGCGACACTTGGTGCCACACCGTCAATTGGATCGACGCCTGTGTTCACGTGCGACGCTCAAATCAAGACGCAGGTGGATTACAACGCTACCGAGTCGCACAAGATTGATGTCGAGCACATCAAAGACGATTCTGGTTTGCAAAGCTTCATCGATACCTACGTTGACATTACGCAGACGTCTGATGTGGAGACCATCACATTTGAGGATGGTTCCAAAAGCTCAAGCACGCCTACTGGCAATGCGTTGTTGCTCATCGTCAAAGGTGGGCTCTCTGGAACAGCGCGTAAAATCTATACAGCAATCGTCAAGATTGACCCATCGTCTGGCTCGTGGAGTCAGGAGGGCAACAAGTACAATCGCCCGAAGCTCGCGTTCAACAGCGTCGAACCTGGTGGAGTGGTGACAGTGCCGACCACCTATTACACAGGCATCGCTACAACGCCAGGACAGATTACGTTCGGGCTTGGAAGCGTCAAGTTCGGCAAGGTTCACTACGCCTAACGATGATGGTGCGCCGAGTAATGTAGCCCGCTATTGGTTATACATACATGCCTTTCAGCTCTTTCCACTTCACTGCAGAGCTCGGCGCACTATTATTATTCACAATCACAACAATAGACAATGAAGCTCACAACACCAAAGCGCACAATTGAGGTAACGCTCCCACGACTAACGCTGCGAAATGAGTCAACGCTTCGTCAGTGGTACAATAGATTGCAGGACATTGCACGCGAGCATGCGCTGACTGGCGACGTGTTGGCGCGGCTGTTGGTCGAAGCGCAAAAGCGCGACTACGACCTAAGCCATCTCATCACGTCGAGCGGTTCATTGACAGAGTACGCTCAACAGCATGACGCTGAAGAGTTGCGCGACATGATTCTCGATATCATCAGCGGTGATGTTGAGTTGGTCAAGCTACTCATCTCCATTCAGCACTACCCGCGTACGCAGCAGGCATACTTGGCAGGCGTTGAATTCTTACGCGACGTGTGTGGTGTTACGCTCGATGAGGATGAATTGCAAGAGACGCCATACGATGAGGTGGCTCAGATAGTCGAGGAGTTTTTTCGATACTTGCGCTGATGCTTATGCTTACGAATTGCACATAAATCGGACAGAACCCCTTGCAACACTCAAGTATGTTGACGACTACGGTGATGAGCTTGAGGACACAAGCGCGATGCACTTACTGCCAGAGCATCTACGATGTTATGCATTGGCAGCGATGATAGCAGAGGCATTGCACATTGATTTCGAGACTGTGCTCGATTACGACTACAAGCATTGCATTGACCTACTGCTTGTAGTGAAGGCGCGAACGTGGCGAAAGCCGACCCGTAACCCATACGAAAAGTACTTGTAGCGATGGCAACAGCAGCGGAACTTATCCTCAAGATTGAGGCAGACGTAAAGAGCGCACAGGCTGCGATTGAGTCTGTGCGTAAGTCATTGCACGCCGCGCAGAAGGATGCACGCATTGTGCCATCGCTCAACCTTGCAACCGTCAAGCAAGAATTTGGCAAGGGTATCGCCGACATCAAAAGCAAATTCCAGGAAGGATTCAGCAACGTTGGTAGTGGTGTTATCGGAGAAGTCGCCAAGAATTTAGGCACGCTTGTCAATCCTGCTGGAGCAGCGATTGCAGCGGTTACTGCATTGGGCGGGGCACTGGTGGAGGGAACACGTCGAGCGCTGGAATTCGAGAAGGGCTTAGCCAACTTAAGTGTCATCACAGGCATCAGTGGAGACGAGCTTGAAGCGCTCGGTGACAAGGCGAAGGAGATTGCATTGCGCTTCGGCGGAGATGCAACGTCGCAGCTTGACTTGATGTCAATAGCGCTCTCGAAATTGGGTCCCGACCTTGCAAAGAGCCAAGAACAGTTTGCGGGCTTCATCGAGAACGTCAACATCTTCGCGAAAGCAACGGGGCAAGATGCAGCAACGGCTGGTCAACAATTGATGGACGTCATGTTGCAAGTAGGCGTCAACACAAGCGACGCCAACGAAGTATTGCGTGCAAGTGGAGAGTTGATGGATGTGTTGGCAAAGGCAGCACAGGAAGGGGCAGCGGAAACCTCAGCGCTTGCAGAGTCTTATCTCCAAGTGGGATCAACTGCTAAGCAGCTCAACCTATCCTCGACACAAGTTGCGGCAGCGCTTGAGGGGCTTGCGTTTGCAGGTAAAAGTGGAGCAGAGGCAGGTGTTGGACTTCGCAACGTACTCACGTCACTTGTCAAGACAAGTAGTGCAGCCGAGAAAGCACTCAACTCAATTGGTCTATCCTCTGCAGAGCTCGGGAAATCGCTAAGCGAGAAAGGTATCGCTGACACATTGCAGCTATTGCAAGATGGACTTCAGAAGCTCGGTTCTGACGCAGAGCGTAGTGCTCTACTCGTGCGTGTGTTCGGGAAAGAGAATCTTGCAGCAGCAGGCGGTCTGCTGAATAACCTCGACAAAATCCGAGAGCTCCAGAAGCGTATCGAGTCTGGTGCACAAGGTGCAGCGCTGAAGCAGGCAGAGACACGCATGGCAACGATGGGAGAGTTACTCGAACGGCTCAAGACAGCAGCTGGTCTTGTATTGGAAGCGCTGGGGAGTCAGGTGTTGAGGGTTGCGAATATGATTACAAGCGCATTCGGTGGTTTAGGGACAGACTTGAATGGCATCGTGAAAATTGTGCAAGATGTCGCATCAGCGATTGTGACAATCCTACAACCGCTCATTGCGTGGTTCGCGGGGCTCAACAGTCTTATTATCGGTACGTTGAGGGGGCTGATTCAAGGGTTGCAAGATGCTTTTAGTGGTCTCGGTGGAGGCGTTAACATTTTCGGCACATTAGCAGATGTGCTCAAGACCGTGTTCTCCGTTCTGTCTTCGATTGTATCGGCGGTCGCAAGGTTTGTCGGGCTAATCGTTGGTGGGGCTATACGATTGGTAATCTCTTACTACACGATGTTGTGGAATGCAATTAAAGCGGTCGTCAATTTCATCGTTGAACTGGTCAACAAATCAACGGTACTGCAGGGGATTTTCTTGGCGCTCAAAAACTACGTGCAGTCGGTGATTGACTCATTCGTGTCGCTCTACAATTGGCTCAAAAAACTAATCGGTGGGCAAGACGACACCGCGAAGAAGAGCGAGCAAGTTGCACAGTCACAACAGCAGGTTGCCGAAGCGACGAAGACAGCAGCAAGTGAAGTCAAGAAAGCAAGTACTGATTATGCAGCACTTGCTGCACAGTTAGATGCGGTAGCGCAAAGAGCAAAACAATACGTTGATGCCGTCAAGCAATACGTTGACCTTGCCGCTAAGCAATCATCACTCAATCGTGGCATAATCTCTCCTGACACGCAGACACAGTTAGAGGCAGCACGTATTCAGCTTGACCTACTGCAGCAGCGACTCCTCTCATTCGCACGGACGGCGGGGATTGAAAGTGCTATTCGTAAGATGCTCGCCGACCCTCTACAACTTAGTGTTGATGCGGCTAAGCAATGGGCAGAGGAGATTGCGAAGGCGAATCCCATCGTCGTCAAGGCACAACAGGAGATGCAGGCGGTCGCTGATGCTGAAGATGAGACGGCGGATAATGCTGGTAAGGCGGCGGAAGCTAAAAAGAAGTACCAAGAAGCACTATCGAAGGCAAAGAGTGAAGCGTTATCTCTCCTCAACGAAGTAATCAAGCTGCGTCAACAATCGCAAGAGTTAGAGATTCGCGCAAACGTAGAAAGTGCAAAGCGTGAGCTTGATGCAGTATCAGAGGAGCTCTCCAAACTATCAGACGTGACTATCGAGGTAGCACTTGATAACGCTGCCATTGACGCGCTGCGAAGCAAGTATGAGCGCACAATCGAAGACCTTCGAGCACGATTGCAATCGCTAAGAGTAGGAAGTGATGAGGCTAACGTTGTCAAGTCGGCGCTCGAAAAGGTGCTATCGAGCTACGACAAGTTCAACAAGCAGCTCGTTGAGAAGACAGCAGAAGGTGCCAAGCTAAGGCGAGATGTGCAGCTTGCTGCAATCAGTGATGAGGCAGAGCGTGAGCGACAGGAGCGACTGCGACGGCTCGATGAGGAAGAGCAAGAATGGTTGCGCAAAGCGCAATTAGTACAAGCTGGGGAAGAGACTATTTACGCCATCCGTGAGCGTTACGCGGCACTGCGCCAGCAGTTGATGGACACAGAAGCGCAGCGCTGGCAACAGCTCAACACAGAGATGCTACGCACGAGTGATTCGTTTTTGACATCACTGACTAACGCGTTCGGTGCTGCATTTGTAGAGGTCGGGCGCGACGCTCAAGAGGGCATGAAGTCATTCAATCGAGCGATTGCGAGCGCATTGATTGACTTGCTCGAAGCGATGCTCCCTGCGTGGATTGCTGGAGCAACTGGCGCTGAGATTGGCACCAAAGGTATCATTGGCTTCGGGACTGCTGGTGTTCTCGTTGCCTTGCTCAAGACCTTGTTCGCGGCTGCTCGTGCAGCATTACAACGTGGGTTTGCGTCTGGTGGGTTTACGGGTTATGGCAGCACACAAGACGTTGCAGGTGTTGTGCACCATCGTGAATATGTCATACGTTACCCGTATGCTGAGCGCTACCGTGAAATCCTTGATGCAATGAATAAGGGAACATACTCTCCATCGGTCGTGATGGTTCCCACTGTACAGCAAGTAAGAGTTGAGCTCACAGGCGCTCTGCAAGTGCGCGCAAAAGGCGATTGGATTGCTGCGCAACGGTCGGTTGCACTACGTGCGAGGATGGCGTCATGAGTTGGACTTTGAAGCTCGTCGCAACAAATGCATACATACAGACTGACACGGCTGGAGCTGTCGATAATTCGACGATTCAAACGCTCATCGGCTCCAGTGCTGCGTATCAGCAAGACATGCTCGTCTATGCCGCCAATCCTCAGCGCACGCTCAACACCGAAGCCAACATTATTGATGATGGAATTGCAATCGCAGCTGGCGAATACGTTGATGAGATGACGCTCCATGTGCTGCCGTATCACTTCCCTAACGATGATTCTGCGAGGCAAGCGTTGATGGATTACCTCACTTCCTATTATTGGTACTACGTTCGGAACGGTAACTATCCAGCGTGGTGGAACTCACGCGACCCCTCAAAGTGGTGGGCAGTCAGAATCGCGGCGCTTGAGCACGAGCATAAACACCAAACGGGCGTGAAGTACTTGCGTGTGAAACTCTATTTCACGCAGTGGTAGTATGGCAACGTGTCTATGGACAGACCATCCATCACGATTGTGGGGACGTGTGTGCATTGGGTTCTTCCCAGCGGGTGCGACGAGCTATACGTACGAGCGCATGTCGTATGACATCATCGACCCCACCAAGACCAAGCTCACAGCTGGATTCGAGTCGATGATTGGACTTGAGAGAGTCCCGCAATTGGAGCTCTCTCTCAACGTGCGTTCACAGTCGTTCGGTGACTTGTTGGCAATGCTACAAAGCGGTCCAGTGCTTGTGAGGATAACTCGAGAGATACCATCTATTATCGCAGGTAAGCAAGTGTTCCGTCGTGAACCTTACTCTGATTATGATGACACCGAATCGTTATGGACAGGCGTTGTCAATGCAAGGCTTGAAGTTGACTTGATCAAGGACGATAGTACAAGGCTCGTGATAGATGAGGCTGCTCATTGGGCGGCGAGCGAGTGCACGGGTGAAGACTACTACAACGCAGTGATTGCACAATCGTCAGCACATCGCATCACCAACATCGACGACGTGTATGAGATACATAGAAATGCGAACTATATCATTGGCTACTTTACAATTGGGAATTTTATTGATAAGCCCATCAAGGAAATTCGGCATTGGGGACCGGGCGGCAATTATAACTATACACGTTGGCAGTTTACATTCCAATCGTTCACAGAAGCAATTGTCAACAAATTGATGAACACGTTTCCACCGTTTTTATTGATCGGACAAACATTAAACACTTGGTGGATTGGGATCTTCATCAATAATAATGGTACACTAATCAGCCAACCATTAGATAAAGTTTACATTCCAACCGATTACGACACAAGTGACCCTAAACGAAAATACTGGGGGCTATCAGCATACATCAATCGTTGCGGCTCGTTGCGTGAAGCAATCAAGGAGATAGCAGAGTCACTACTTCAACGAGCAGTGTTACGTTTCATTGGAAACACTGTTCGTTTTATCATGTATCCGTATTTTGATTTTGAGCAACTATCGGCGAACTATTCATCTGCTGCTCTTGTCTCGCGCAAGTTATTTGCCAACGTGATTTCATCCTGCACAGTGACCGCCGACCGTTGGGGACACGAGCGAATCAAAGAGTACACGATTCGACGTGATAACCGCTACAACGATTACGGGGTAAGACTTGCATTCTACAACATCGTGCCGTATGGTAAGAACTATCTCCGTATGGATCACGCTAACGAGTGGCGAGCGACTCCTCAAGACATAGACTACGAAGGCTTGCGCAACGTGTACGTGTTGAGCGGTGGGCGATTGATACGTGCATGGTTGATTGCGCCTTACGTTGATGCCAGCCAGCACGTCAATCAAGTAATCAGCAAGCACGGGCTGATAATCAATCCGACGACTTCGATTTCGCCGAGCGACAACACAACCTACTTTCTTGCTGGCGCTGATGAGTACTCGCTTCGCAACGTAGTGGCTCGCTCTGTCGTTGCGTTGATGGGACAGACGTCAGCGGAGCTCCGCACGTACAAGATGCAAGACCATGATTACATGTCTCATCTTGGACGCAGTAACGGTTACGGCTATATGCTTGGCTACAACGTCGAGCTTGCAAGCGGTATCGCGGAATACACTCACTATAGAATAGGAACGACTGATTATGCCGATTGAAGAGCGTACAATAGGCGCACGCAAAATCCACCCGAAGCACTTGCTTGTCGACAAGCCTGGAGCAACGATTGAGACAGGGCAAGCGGTAATCCCTGCTCAAGACCGTGAGTGCTGGATTGTGGACTTGTACAGCGCAGTGGCACTAACCAATCCATCGGGCAACATCTCAATTGATGGCATCACAACATCACCAGGCATGACGGTGCTTGATGCGTATGGCTACGTGTGGGTAACGTCATCCACAGCGTGGACGGGCTACCCTCAACAGCCAACACCTGGTGACCTTGTGTCAATCTCACGGGGAATCAAGTACGGTGGGCAGACGCTCTTCGTGGGCAACGATTTTGTGCGCACAGCGAACGCGTCAATTGCTAATGGTTACTCGCTTCCCGACCCAATCCCCGACGCTCCTGACAACTCATCTCGTCTTGTTCCTTCGACGCTACTCTTAACCGATGAAAGTGTATCATTGTCACCTTACTGGCGACTCGTAGCAACGCAGAGTGGCAGCGTCTATCAAGTCTCTGCGATGGTGCAGGTGGTGACAACGTTCCTTGTTGCGCCGACGTGGCTCTATCTGGACATCTACCGTGATAACGCATTTTATTCACGCCTCGACGCACGTATCATCATTGTCGCAAATCCATCTATTCAAATCTTGACTGGCTCGCAGCTTGTTCACGGCAGCGGTGAATTCGACATTCGGCTGTGGGCGGATACATCATTTCCGCTTAACGTACCGACGAATTACGAAAGATTGATGCGAATCACTGCACACCGACTGCGATGAAGACGCTCATCATCTCGGATATACACATACCCTACCACTCAGAGACTGCGCTTGATTGTGCGTTTAGCGTTGCTCGACAGGAACGAGTGGAGGAGATTATCATCGACGGCGACCTCATCGACTGCGAAGCTCTATCACGCTATGACAAGCGTTATGACACCGTTGACTTCTCCCGTGAGATTGATGAAACGAAGTACTTCCTGCAAGAACTCCGCAAGACGTTTCGACGAGCGCGGATCCTCTACAAAGCTGGCAATCACGAGGAACGCCTCGAAACGTACATCATGCGCAAAGCTCCAGAGCTTGCTCACTTGAAAGCGCTGATGATACCTGCATTACTTGAGTTGCAATCACTCGGCATTGACTACATCAACGACCGTTCAGCTATCCAGCTTGGCAAGTTGTCAGTCTATCACGGTCACGAGATTGGCAGTGCTGCAAGTGTCAACGTCGCAATCAGCGTGCTCCGCAAAACACTAACCAACACGCTTTGCGGGCACTGGCATAAGACACAGCAGGAAATACTCCGCAATGCGGAAGGGCATCTCGTAGGCGCATGGATTAGTGGTTGCTTGTGCGAGTTGAATCCATTCTACCGACCAGTCAACACTTGGAATCACGGCTTCGCGATTGTGACAACTGATAGTGATGGATTCTTCTCTTTGCGCAATTACTACATCCAAGACGGGCGCATCTTATGAGCGCTTCTCGCCACGACGCTTCTTGAATGCATCCTTGAGAGCATTGCGAACACGAATGTAAGTGAGCAGTTCCACCTCCGTGCAACCAAGACGTTCGGCTATGTCTGCAAGTTCAATCACCATCGGCTTGCGTCCACGTCCTGGCTCGACGGGAGTAATCTCAAGGTCGTAGATGTAATTGTAAGCGCCTGCACGTGTGAGACGCATCAGTTGTGCGAATTCATGGATTGTCAACTTCATAACCAGAACATAGTTGATTCAACGTAAGCATTGATTCAGTGAATCTGTCTATCCTTTTCGTATATCGAACATCGTTGATAAGTGTATCATATCTCAAGCAACCGAGAAGTGTCTTGCGCGTCTGCCGCTGCACAACGATGATAACCGCCCACCTCTCATTTGTGACGTAGCTTTCCATCTTTTGGAGTAGCGTACGAGTCGGTTCGAGATTCTTTCTCGCCGTGTACTTGACTTGGATTAGAACTGTGCGTCGTCCAAGAGCGACAAGGTCGAAATCACTCTTGCTGCCTGCCGTTCGAAGACAAGGGATGTTGTAACGCTTCTCTAATATGTTGCGTATCTCTCGCTCAAGATTGACGCCAGACCTATAACGACGATTAGGCATAGCAGTTATCTCCATCGTTGTACCGTCTCAAGGCAGGGAGTAGCTCTTGCAATGCGTGACGTCGCTCGACGTAGTCACGTATCTGGGAATGGCGATGGTAGATGATGTAGGCGATGTGTATGCACGTTGGTGCTCCGCGCTGGTAGAGCACACAGTCACACGAGTAGAGCGTCTCAAGTGGGCTGTCCGACAACTTGACTTGCACGTAGTGATAGCGGCGGTTGTGTGACACCGACTCCACTGCATACGTTAGCACGCCACGACGGTTGTCGACATCACGTAAGTAATTACGCAAGTACAGTCGTTTTGCCGTGTCGAACAGCGAGATTGCTTGCTCGAGGGTAGTATATCTGCTCATAGCTTCTCCAAGAGGTTGTAATTGATGGATAGACGGAGCGTGGGACCGCTGACTTTCAAGCATTCCTGGTAGACATCGGGGTACTTCGCCTTTAGCTTGTCGGTGTCAACTGTCTTATAACTTGAGACGGAGTAAGACGCCACTCTCTTGCCTTTGTACGTTGCCTTCTCTGCGCCACCCATCATGAGTTCAAGTTCGAATTTCGCCTCGTCGAGAAGATGGTCGTATTGGTCACGCTCAATCTTCAAGCGATGGATTTTGCGCAGCAGTTCCTCGCAATCGAGCTCCACTACCTTGCCCTCTTCAATCTTGATTGACTCGCGATATTCCTCCGGGTTGTTTGCAGGAGGCGGGACTTGCGGGATAACGTGTTGCTCGTAGAATTGTAGTAACCGTGCCAACACATCCGCCGTCAGCTCATCATCAAATGCGATGGTTTCAATGTCGAGTTCTTGGTTCGAAAACGTAAAGACGGCGTAGGTACAGAGCGGCGCGTTAGCCAGCAGCATGTAGAGGTTGGCTTGGATGATGTATTCGTGTGGGATTTTCTCGTATCCTCGAGCGGTCGTCTTGATTTCGAGGATTGTTGACTCGTTGATTCGCCCGTCGATATAGCCATGCAACGGAGGAGCGCAGACGTACTCTTGGGCTTGCGTGCACATGATGCCGTATTCCTCTGCCAACATGTTTCGAACCCCATCCTCGAAGTAGCGCCCAAGAATCATTGCACGATTAGGCTCAGGCTTGACGCCTTCGACAATGCGACGGTAGGCATTGAGAGGTGTTGCATCCTCGAACTGCGACTCACCGATTGCCGACGACACAACAGAGCAACCTATCTTGGGCAGGTTATGCTGCTTTGCAAGAGCAGTCAAGCGTTGCAAGAGTTGCTTACTCTCATTCATGACTGCACCTCCTTAGTTGTTCTCGTCGTTTTCAAGAGCGTGCGATAGACTTCTGTGAGTTGGTCGTTGTTGAGTTCGAATAGTTCTGCTTTCCCATACGTCTTGTGGAGCCAGTTCGTGAATTTGACCTTGCGTACGTCGGAGAATTGATTGTAAATCTGTTGACACTCGTCAAGCATGACTTTGTCTATCTCCTCCTCATATGCATCGCCGAAGGTTAGTTCAGCGGGCGGCTCAGCTGTCTCCACAACTGTTGTGTCGTTGCTTGGTAGTGACGACAGTTGAGGCTCGGCAACCTCTGCTGCTGCATCGTCGATTGTGACTCGTTGAGCTTGTGGGACAGTATCAAGCTCGGATTCGTCGAGGATGCCAAGACCGACAATGGATAGAGTAACACGCCGCTTGGCTTTCGTCTCCGCCTTCATTATCGCATTCGCCAGTTGCTCGCCCTGCAGCCCTGCAATTGAGACTGCTCCTGTTGACTCGTCACAACGGCCGTCGGGTAATGTTGCTCGCGCCGTGACGACGTAGATATCGTCAAGGCGTTCACGAGATACAATTGTAATTGACACCTGATGCAGCCGCCGAAGTTGGTCTGTTGCGTCACGACGCGCGTACAAGGTTAGTCGTCCCGAGAGTGTGATGTACTCAAAAGGACGGGTGAGCGGATTGAGTCCCAGTGACTCACACAACGTCTTGTAGTAGAGCAGGCGCTCCTTAGGCGTTAGGTGCTCAAGGCGACCCTGCACAATCACTTTCTCAAGTGCCGCATCATCCAGCGGCTGGGGATTAGAGGGATACAGAACAGGTTTCATGGCTACACCAAAAAAGTGAAACAATTAAGTCAACTGGGATAGCGCAGCTTTAAGACGCTCAATTTCTTTTTCCATCGCTTTGAGTAAGTCGATTGCATCTTCGGTTGGTGGATAACTTCTGCCACTTATTGGCCATCCATATATCACAAGATCGCCACAATTATACAACTCTCCTCCATCCAAGAGTTGTATTATACGATAGACTTCGGTCTTATAGTCGATCATGGCTGGACCTCCTGAGTGGTGGATTGAGTAACCGATAGGTCAATAACACCCAACACATACGCATCACGCACAATTGCCGCGCAGTAGCGATGATAGTCGACATAGTCGAGCGGCAGTATATCACGACCCGTAATAACGAGTACTCTATCGCCCGGATAGTGCACATGATCAGGTACTCTGTCACACTGCTTGGCGGCTAGTGCATAGCAATCTATTGCGACAGCGCCATCAACATCGGTGGATATGTAATCACCAGGCTGTGCGTTGTAATCCGCATGATCAGGCGACACGACCATGATTGCAATCACAGCATTATCCTCGCGCCACTGGTCAACGACTTGGCAAGCAATGGGATGCAATTGGCGGAGACTAACATATTGCGACATGACTACACCTATATGATTAGTGGGACAATAATAGATAGATATTAAGGTTATTCAGAGGGGGCGCAGAGTGCTGCGCCCCACTCCTACTTACAAATTATGCATCGTAAGCGGTAAGATTGTAATGACGACGTTCGTAGGCATACTTAATATAGAGAGAGACCTGCTCGAGCTCCTTGTCGAGAAGTTTGCGCGCATCATCGTCTACATCAGACATACCAGTTTGCATACAGATGTGTTTGCGGATCTGATGCCACAAGTACTCATTAAGTGTCTCGGGCAAGTTGTAATATCGGTACGGTTCCACCGAGAAGTCGGGGTCATACTTACGGATAGCTCTTACAAGCATTTCTACGACAAGATCATCAGTCTCCTTGGCGATCTCGGCTTCGGTCTTGTTTTCAACGCCGAGCTCATTGCCGAGTACTGCTACCTTGCGGGCTTGCCAACGGAGCCAGCTAAGATTGCGATCCATATATGTGCTGTACAGCATGACTACACCTATTAGATTGGTTATACATACATGCCACATTGTGTGGCAATTCTTACGACGCAAAAATAAGTAATTTATTTTCGTTTGTCAAGAGGTTTTGAAAAATTTTTTTCTTTTTCCCTCTTGATGATTGTCACGGTGATTGCTATTACCGCGTCAATCTTGAGGTTTCCGGTTGCGAAAGAACAATTAACAGTCTAATTGTTACGACGCAAAAATAAGCAATTAATTTTGATTTTGCAACACTTTATGAAAAATTTTTTTTATTTTTTCGAGGGTAGTTTGGCACGGGGTTTGATAGGATTTTGCCATTTCATTACTCTGGCAATGGTGCGCTTGTAATTACAAGTGTAATGCGTATATTTGCACGATGGTAATATCCGCTCAACAACCAGATAAGCGCCGCGAGTATCGCAAGAAGCTGATCACGTTCCTGCGCGACTGCCACTACCTCGCCAACAAGCCAAGGCAGCGAAAGGATATCTTGATGATAGTCGAGGCGTTCTTCGAGCAGGAATCATTCTCCACATACGACGTCCAAGCGCTTGTTGGCAGGGGAACATCTTACAGCTATGCACGTAAACTCGTTAATCATCTTCTCCGCCTCAAGTGTCTCACGAAACTACCAGGACGACAATCACGCAAGACGCTTTACACATTCCACTCGCCGTCAATCATCAACCACATTCTCCCCACACACGCAACGAACCGCTCAGCGTACGAAGTTGCACCGCATAAGAATAATATTAGTTATTCCAAGACTAAAGAAGTGAAGCTTCGCTCCAATTTTTCATCCCATCAATCAGATATCAAGACCGTAACTCCAGCTCCTACCACTTCCAAGCCACCTGCTAAACGAAAACGAGAGTGCGCAGACGTCTACGAGCATTGCAAACACAAGCCTTCTCTCCTCAAAGAACCGCTCAAGGTAGATGAGCATTACCCATTCTGGCGTGATATCATGCGACATATACGTGGATGGCATCAAGAGCGAGGGCAAGAGTTCACGAAAACCTACTGCTCAATTCTCACGTGGTATTACAAGCAAGTCAAACCTACTATCTATCAAGCTCTCGACATCGTCCGCGTTGTGAACAATTACATCAAGCAAGGCGTCGTAAAAACGCTGCGACAACTAATATGGCGGATCACTTACGCTGTCAACCTCATCATGCGCAAGCGAACCATGAAGCAAGCATGGTTCTATCTACCGTCAGATCAGCGAGAGCCAAAGAAGAAAGACCCGCCAAAGCCTACATACTCGTCACCGAAAAAATCAGAATCGCGTAACATGAGAGACATACTAAGCGAGGTCGTTATTGCGTTGCAAGGCGACAAGCAAGAGCAACCGAAAGCACCTCCGAAGTACGTCGTGATTGACTCGTCGCAAACCTCTATTGCTGAGCTCTACAAGCAGCGGTTCGGAAAGTTACCAACGGATACCGCAAAAGTTACCGATATTACCGGAAAAAGTTACCGCGGACACGCCGCTAAACGCTTCCAGCAAAACTGGAACGAAGTATTCGGGCGCGAGTGGACAGAGCAAGACATCGAGTGCGTCCGCCAGAAACTCATCGCCTCCAAGCAAGGGCACCAAATCGATTCCGATAACACAGCGACCCCGCTCAAGGAATTCTGTGATGCGCTCTTGAAAGTGCTCGAGCAACGGTTATCGAGTTAGTATTTTCGCCATTGATTATGAGATATTTCATCGGCGACGATTGGACAATCACGTATGAGCTGACCGACCCTAACGGTCAGCCGATAGACGTGACAACTGCAACGGCACAGTGGCGGCTATATCGAGTTGGTAGTGCTCCGCTCGTGAGTGTTGCAGGCACGTGTGGTGCTAACGGGCGAGTTGATGTTGTCGTGCCATCGAGCACAACCTCGACTCTACTTCAAGGCATCTACACATGTGATCTCGTCGTCACACACTCGCCAACTAATAAGCGTACCTATGCGCAGACAACTATTACCATCCAGCATCGCCCATGACGCGGATCATCGTCAACGAGAGTCCCATTATTGCACGTGTGCGTGAGGTTGTCAAGGTTGACACGCCGCTTTCGGTGCCGCAAGCGAGTGAGTCGACGGCTGGTATCGCAATGATTGCGACGCAGGCGGAAACCAATGCTGGCACAGTTGACAACGCTATCGTCACACCGCTCAAACTTGCTAACTGGTCAGGACGGATCCGCAAGCACGTGACAACGATTGGTGATGGTTCAGCGACTCAGTTTGATGTGACTCACAACTTCGGCACGCGCGATGTTATCGTACAAGTGTTCAGAACGAGTGGCAACTACGACCAAGTTTATTGCGATGTGAAGGCGCACACCACTAACGTCGTGCGGCTCAACTTCTCAAGCGCGCCTGCAACGAATTCTCTTCGTGTCATCATCCTCGCGTAATCTATGCAAGACCTATCGCAACGTAAGCCACCGCAGCTTGCAATCCAAGCCGAAGACACATCGCCGACTGGTGAGAACGGAGCGCTTGTGTGGTCAACACAAGAGGGGCGGCTCCTTACTTACAACGAGGACGCGGGGAGATATGGAGTGGTGGGAGTAGATTCAGCATTAGAAGCTATTAAAATGCCGTCCGTAAACTATTACTCGTTTGTGGCATTGATCACATCTACGACGTTAGCATTGGCGGCAAATCGACAGTATTTTTTACCATTCTACCTGACCGAGGACAGAAGCATTACTGCGATGGGTTATAATGTTACAACGGCAGCATCTTCGGGATCAGCATCAGTTGGTATCTACAATACGCAGGTCGTTAACGGCATCTCGATGCCTTACCAATTATTGACGTCTGCAACGAGGATGAACATTACTACAACCGGCATCGAGACTGCTACTCCAAGTCCAAGCATAACGTTGCGTGTTGGCATAATGTATTGGGCATCGATCTTAGTAACTGCTAATGTTACCGTACGTGCGTGTGCACCAGTGACTCGTATGCTTAACATGTTTTTCAACTCTATCACATCGGTATATCTAAACAACAATACCGGCAGTCTCGTCAACCCAGCACCAACAGATAATTATATCGCACAATCGTTAACAGCACCACTCCTCATTTACACCTAACCATGCCCCGCCCGACTCGAGACACATGGATTGAAATCCGTGCAGAGCGCGAAGCTGGAGCGAGCTTCGGCGAGCTGGCGGCGAAGTACGGCGTCAGCAAGACCGCCATTGTCAAGCGTGCGAACAAGGAGGGATGGGGCGATGGGACTGATGTTGCTGATGTCATCCGTCGCAAAGTCAACGAGAAGCTCACTGGCACGACGGTGCCCGCCGACAAGAAAGCACAAGCGATTGATGCAGCGGCGGAGAGAGCAGCGGAGATTGTCAGGCGTCATCAGGAGGAGACCAACGCTGCACGTGAGCGTCTCTATGCAGGGCTCAAGGCACACAAGGCGGCAACGACGCGAGAGGAGAAGGTGCTTGCGTTCGAAGATTTGAAAGCGGCAAAGATAGCGGCAGAAACGCTTGCAATTATCCAACGACTCGAGCGTATCAACTGGGGCTTAGACGACACCAAGCCGAAGATGGAGATTGTCATTGAGCGTAGTTACGGAGTGATGCCATGAACGACTGGATTGCTGGCAAGATTGAGCATTGGAGTATTGATAAGCTCATTCCTTACGCACGCAATGCGCGCACGCACTCGCCTGCTCAGATTGACCAGATTGCAGCAAGCATTGCAGAGTTCGGCTTCATAAATCCCATCCTTGTTGGCAGCGATGGTGTGATTGTTGCTGGTCATGGTCGGCTCGAAGCGGCACGCAAACTTGGTATGCAGACTGTCCCCGTGATAGTGCTCGACCATCTAACACCAACGCAACGACGCGCACTTGTGATTGCCGACAATCGCATTGCTGAGAATGCTGGCTGGGATGTGGAGATGCTGTCATTGGAACTCGCGGAATTACAAGAGCTTGATTTTAACTTAGAGTTGACGGGATTTAGCGACGAAAAATTCGGATTGTTATCGTTGGAAGATAGAGATGAAGAGCAATCAGAATCAAGCGCTAAAGAAATTGACGTTGATAGTTACAAGATGATGCACAAGTGTCCAAAATGTGGGTTTGAGTTCAATGACAGTGGAAAAACCTGAGTGTGCGTGGAGCTTGAAAGACCTTGAGTCTGTGCCACGAAACGGACTTAAAGTTATGACCACATTTGCGGGTGGTGGCGGTTCCAGCTTAGGCTATAAGCGTGCTGGATGTGATGTAATTGCTGCTAATGATATTGACCCAGAAATGGCGTGGCATTACAAGCAGAATCTAAATTCGAAGCACTATTTTTTGTGCTCTATCAGAGACTTGATCAACAATGATCTGCCTGATGAGCTTTATAATCTTGATATTCTTGACGGCTCACCGCCGTGTAGTACGTTCAGCATGGCAGGCAAGAGGGAGAAGACATGGGGCAAGGAAAAATACTTCCGAGAAGGTCAAGCCAAGCAAGTGTTGAGCGACCTGTTTTTCGATTATTTGGCACTCGTTGAAAAGTTAAGACCTAAGGTTTCTATTGCCGAAAACGTCAAAGGGATGTTGATCGGCAATGCGAAAGGCTATACCAAAATGATAATGGCTCGGCTCAAAAAGATTGGCTACAGACCGCAATTATTTTTCCTCAATGCTGCTGATTGTGGCGTACCGCAAAAACGTGAGCGCGTGTTTTTCATTGCTGTGCGAAATGATATTGAAGTACCGCCGTTGAAGCTGGCTCCGAAGCATCGATGGATTAGCGCTGAAGAGGCGACTCGTGACTTGCAAGTGCTGACAGAATCAGAGCTTGCCGACACTGCGCCAACTAATATAGATCGTCTATTCTATCACTTGACAAGACCTGGTGATTCTTACGATACTGCATGCATGATGTTACGCGGAAAAAAATCGTATTTCAATTGGGTTCGCTTGCACAAAGACATGCCAGCACCAACATTAACTGCAAGACATCATGTATTTAGCCATTGGTCGGAAATGCGCAAGCTGACGTTTCGAGAAGTAAAACGACTCAGCTCATTCCCAGATGACTATGTTGCAAGAACAGATAGGATTGGCAAGTATATAGTAGGCATGAGTGTGCCGCCTAAGATGACAGAGCAAGTAGCGCGTGTTGTAATTGATCAATGGCTATTACGATGACATGCGTCATCCGCATTTCGCCGCTGTCTCTCCACGCTGGTCAGCGTCGCGTACTCGAGACAACTGCGCGCTTCAAGGTAGTAGCGGCAGGACGACGATTTGGCAAGACTCTGCTCGCAGTTGAGTGGCTCACGTTGATGGATGGCGGAGCAATCGAGGGATTCCCCGTTGCATACTTCGCGCCAACTTACAAGTTGAGTTTCGAGGTATGGGACAACGTTGTGCGCACGCTGCAATCAGTGACGCAGCGCTCATCTCGGACTGAGAGACGTATCGAGCTAATCACTGGTGGCGTGATAGACTTCTGGACGTTAGAGGACAAGGACGCTGGTCGAGGACGCAAGTATGCTCGACTTGTCATTGATGAGGCAGCACATGCGACCTATCTCAGGGAGGCGTGGGAAGAATCAATACGCCAGACGTTGATTGACTTCAAAGGCGAAGCGATGATAATCTCGACGCCGAATGGGCGGAACTACTTCTACGACCTCTACATGCGTAGTCTTGCAGACAAGGAGTGGGCATCGTTCCAAATGCCAACTTCGGCAAACCCGTTCATCTCTCCTGACGAAATCGAGCAAGCACGACGTGAGTTGCCCGACCTTGTTTTTCGGCAGGAATACCTTGCGGAGTTCGTCGCGATGAGCGGCGGGCTCGTCAAATCGGAGAACATCATCTACGCGGAGCCAACTATAACCGATGATGCGCAGATAGTCGTAGGTGTTGACCTTGCCATCAGCAAGTCAGTGCTCGCCGATTACACTGCAATCGTCACTGCCATCCATAAGGACGGTAAGGTTATCATCGCTGATGTGCAACGCGGGCGTTGGAACTTCCGCGAGGTAGTCGAAGTCATCAAGCACGTTGCGCAGAACGCTTCGCTGGTCGTCATAGAAAGCGTGCAGTACCAAGCGGCGGTTGTGCAAGAATTGATAGCTACAACACAGCTTCCAGTCATCGAATACGTGCCCGATAAGAATAAGATTACACGGTTTCTCCCATTACTTGCACGCATTGAACATGGGCAGGTGATGTTCTCGCATTCATTGCCACGATGGTATTTCGACGAGTTGTTATCATTCCCAGTTGGACAGCACGACGATTGTGTGGACGCGTCTGTCTATGCAGCACTCGTTCCGCTGAGAAACAACCTGCAAATCTTGGCTCTTTGATTTCGTATTTTGGCGAGAGTACAAAAGTGGCTTCAAGATGGACAACGAAATCGCTTGGCGCTTACTCAACATTGCGACCACGATATTGATTACGATGCTAATGTACACTATCAGACAGTTGGCGTCGGACGTGCGTAGTTTGACGCAACTACTTGGTGACTTACGTGATAGGGTTGCACGGTTGGAGGGGCGAACCTATGTCGAGTGAGAATAACATCACTCCCGTGCCACCTTATAATCCGATGCCTCATTGGTATCGAAAACGAGATGATGAGCAACGGCGCATACTAACAGAATGGCTGCGCCGAGATATGTACAACCACTATCGTACCAATCCCATGAGTCGAGACCGGAAAACAACAATCGCTGGTGTGCTTGCAGGAGTTGCAATGATTTTGCGAGCGCTGAACATCGCTGACATCCCAGAGTTCATCTTAGATGCAGTGACGGCGGTGGCGGTGTTCTTGCTTGGTCTCTTCGCAAGCGACAAGCGGAAGAATGGATGAGTCCATTTTCAATGAGTGCGTTGAGCTCGTCAAGCACTTCGAGGGCTTCCGAGCTAAGCCATACTTGTGTCCAGCAGGTTACTGGACAATTGGGTATGGCACTCGCTCTGAAGAGACAGCGGCGCCAATCACTCAAGAGCAAGCAGAGCAGCTTTTGAGGAAAGAGTTGCAAAAATTGCAACGGTCACTTGTGCATTACATGCTCAAGGATTCAGAAGTTGCGGCGCTATCATCGCTTGCTTACAATGTAGGATTATCGACCGTGCGCAAAGGCACTCTCTACAATGCACTCAAAATAGGATACAAAGACCAGTGGTATATGATCCTGCATTACTCAAAGTCAGGCGACAAGCGACTTCGTGGACTATTGCGTCGTCGTTGTGCTGAGCTAATCCTTGCGCACGGTGGTGATTGGCGCACGTGGAAACGCTATGACAAGAGACTGGCAGACCTATTACAAGACCATACGCTCGCATACACGATAGGCAATGAAATTATTCGAGGCGTTAAAGAGACGCAAGCCAATCGAGCAGCGTAGCTCGCTCGCGGCGGCGATTGTGTCGCAGCTGAATAAGGCAGCAAGCGGGAGCAATCTTGCCACCGTATGCGAGACGTATTTCGTTCAATCCGCAAGTGAGGCTCGTTATAATCACGATTGGCTTGACAGCAGTCTCAAGGACATTGCACGCTACTACATTACGACGGGAGCTGTTGCAATCCATCGTGTTGATGCAAGTGGTAACCTTGAGGCGTTGCCATACGGTGGAGAAGATGGATTTGCAGTGCGTGCAATTGGAGGAGAGCCGAAGGTTTTCATCCGCGGCAACGCAGCAAGCGATTACGAAGTTGTGACGTGGGGAGCACGAGCGTTGAATGAAATTGTTGCTCCTCGAGACCTTGCAAAGGATGAGTTGGCGCTCGACAAAATCGTGCGTGATTATGTGCAGACGTCAATCGCAGCAGATGAGTACTTCCGTCGTGCAATCATCCCTGATCCGTCTGTCGTCCTTACGCAAGAGTCGTTGAACCAGCTGCGCTCTTCATTACTCTCTGCCCATCTTGAAAGCAAGGGCGGCACGATGATTTTACCAGCACGCTTTGAAGTTCAATCGTTCGAACCGTTACTTGAAGCCCTCAATTTTGAGAAAATTGCACTCGCTGTTGAGTCGCGTTGCGCGGCGATTTACGGCATCCCCACCATATTACTCGGACTGCAATCGAGTGCTGCCCATTCGACCTACGCCAACTACGAGCAAGCAAGACTCGCCTACGTCCATAACATCCTTGTACCATTTTGGCAGGCGGTGGGTGATGCGGTTGCGCGACTTACTGGGGAGGAGATAGCGCTCGACCGCGATAGTGTACAAGCGCTGCAGGAAAGTGCTGTATCAAGCACAGTTGCGCTCTATAAGGAGGGCATTATCACACTTGATGAGGCACGAGAGCGCTTGGGTTATGAATCTGTAGGCAGCATTGAGACCACTCAACAGATGGTGGAGCAGGAGAGCGAGGAGCTTTGGTATCAGCGTGTGCAAGGTTCCTACTCTCTTCTCGAGCAGCGCATAGCATCAGCGATGAGAGCGGAGCTGTCGGCTATCGTCTCTGAGCTTGAGACAGTGGACAGTGTTCAGCGTGAGTTGATACTTCGTAGCGCAGGGCGACGCGTTGCAGCAAAGATTCAGCAGGCTGCATCAACGTCTGTGCGCTCGATTGTTCGTGACGCATTCCAAGAGGCGCGAAGCAAGACGGATAAATTCCTCGAAGATCCCGTCGCAAAGGTGGTCAGCTCTGCTGATAGCATCATCGCTGAGATTGTGGAGCACGACATGCAATACACATCGGCGACGCTCTACGACAAGTTGAGCGCTGATGCAGTGATTGACCTTGCACACGTTGCGCTGGTGGCACGGACACTCTCGACGACAATCGTTGCAAGGTTGCAGACAGAGACGTGGGCGACGATGAACCAATTGCTCAAGGATAAGCGTCGAACAATCAAGAAGTATTGGATTTCACAACGTGATGACAAGGTGCGTGACCATCACCAAGAGGCGGACGGTCAAGTCGTGCCAGTTGATGGAAAATTCAAACTTAGAGACAGCAAAGGTGGCATAGAGTTGTGCGATCATCCTGGTGATGCACGACTCTCGCCAGCCAATCGTATCAATTGCAGGTGTGTATTACGTCCACGAAGAGGTTAACAATGAACAATCGTCAACTCATCACATTAGCACTTAGAGAGGCAAGCAACGGGCGGATTGTGGCCTATGCATCCGTCTTCGACGTTGTCAGCCAGAGCGGCATCATCATTCGCAAGGGAGCATTTGCGCAGTCACTCGATACGCTCAAGACCAACGGCTATCTCCTCTACAACCACGACCGCGATGGCTTGCCGATGGGCATCATTGAGAGCGCGCAGGAGGACGATTACGGGTTGCTCATCACAGCACAATTCCACTCCCATCCTCAAGCGCAGTCGTTGCGACAAATCGTCGAAGAGCGCATTGCTGCGGGTGTTGAAGTGTCGATGAGCATTGCTTTCTACGTTGACGGTTACGAGCAGGATAGCGAGGGTCATGTTATCGTCACGCAAGCGCAGATTGTTGAGTGCTCCATCGTCTTATTCCCGGACAATCCCGAAGCACGAGTTATCACTGTTCAAGAGCGCAAGCCACTTCGTGAACAGATTCGAGATGCTATCTCTGCAATCGAGGCGGCAACGTTCGAGGCGTCGTACACGACTAACAGAATCAAGGCATTGGCACAACTTCGAAAGCAGGAGAACAGAGACATCAGCGACGAAACCAAATCAACAATTGAGACGTTGTCCCAGCACGTCGAGCGCCTTCAAGCAGCGCTGGCAAGCATAGCGCATGACTTGGACGCAAGCGTCCACGAGACTAAGCAAGAGGCGTTTGACATTAACGAATATGTTAAACTATTTGAATATGAATTACAATGACGACTAAACAACTTGCCGAACAACTACGAGAGCTCGCGCGTGAATTGCGTGAGAATTACCAACAAATGAGTGATGATGAGCGGAAGGCAAAAATTGCCACGCTCAATGAGCTGCGTAACAAGTATGATGACTTGAAGCAGATTGAGGAGCTTGCGCAAATCCAACAGGAGACTGACGTCAAGCCCATCACGCAAGGCAACAAGCCGCAGAAGAGCATTGTTGAAGCTATCATCGAGTCCGATGCTTTCAAGCAGGCGCTCACGACGCGTGGGATGCGACCCTATGTCGTGCAGAATGTGACTATCCCGACTCCAACGTACAGCTACACAACGCTCTCCCCCGCGCTTGTTCCGACGTCGCAGTTGGTGGGCACGCTTGTCTCTGTTGGTACGCGTCAAGCAGCTAATACGCTCTATGCGCGTGAGACCACAACATCGCTCAAAGGGTCGGCTGCTCCTCGATCCAAAGGTGCTCCCAAACCGACGACAAACATTACCTATGAATCGGTGCAGTCGATTGCGCAATCCATCGCACACCTCGTCAAGGTGGCGGAAGAAGACCTCAATGACATTGCAGCTCTGCGGCAGACCATCGAGCAACGAGGCATCAATCAGATTTTGGCGACCGAAGAAGACCAAGTCGTGAATGGCAACGGAACAGCTCCGAACCTGTTGGGTATCCTCAACACGACTGGCGTAGTTACTGCTGCGCAAGGTACCGACACGTTGATTGACGCGATTGTCAAATTAATTGGCACGCTTGAAGGCAATGGTGCTAACGTCACCACAATTGCAGTCAATCCGAGCAAGTGGGCTGACCTTGTGCTTGCGAAGGATACCACTGGTGCTTATCTCAATGTCGTTGTTGACGACCGTCTCTTTGGTGTGCCCATCATTCGCTCTCCGTTTGTCGCAAGTAACAAGGTCATTGTCGGTGACAATCGCTATGCAACCTTGTGGCGCGTACAAGGTGTTACCGTTGCCGTCGGAACGGAAGGCGATGACTTCGCGCGTAACCTCGTATCGATTCGGATTGAAGAGCGTGCTGCTCTTGACGTCTATCGTCCCCAAGCTTATGGTGTACTAACATTGGCATAAGATGCTAACGTCACTTGAGACGTTTCGTTCTCGATGTGGACTCCAGGGTACTGAGCTGGATATCCACTTAGACAATGCGCTTCGGGCTGCTCACCAGGAAGCGACTGCTTGGCTTGGGCAGCCCGTTGTGCGCTCTATTATTCAAGGCACTACTACATGCGTCCCGCATCAGATATCAGACAGGCATGTTGCGATTGTGCCAGCAAGCATTGACATCAACCTGCTGACGCTCTATCGAGACACTGACAACGTGGACATTGCGCCGCAGTGTTCAACGATGGGTAACGTCATCTATCTTCCGTATGAAGAGGAGCTCGGCACAACGTATCGCTACACGTTAGAGACAGGCTGGACGCAAGCAACTGCACCAATGCTTGTTGTTGATGTCATCTATGCGATTGCGTTCTATCTTCTGTTGCAGACGCAACTGTTGCAGTACAGCGCCGCTGGATTGACGAGCGAGTCACGAAGCGAGAGTGGTGCTGTCACCGCCTCGAGGAACTACGATGAGAAATACGTCCAACGTCAACTTGAGAGGCTAAACCGATGGCGCCTACTGCTGTAACAGAGTGGAAGTTACCACTTGCTGAGAGGATGAACCGCCTGGCACGGGAATGGCTTGTAGAGCGCGTGCCAGCGATTATGCAAGTCTACGTTGAGGAGCACTTCCACGCAGGACAGCGACCGGGACCGAGAAACCTAACAGATAAGCTCTACGTCAACACTGGACGTTTGGCTCGTAGTTTTGCGCCGTTCGCCCGTGAAGGTGTTCTGCGTGTGAAAGGTCTCAACGTCGAGTATGGCACACGTGTGCCTTATGCAGCAATCCATGAATACGGTGGGCGGGCTGGACGCATGAGACGTGCTCGAATTCCTGCGCGACCTTACTTGAGACCTGCGGTAAAGCGAGCACGCAAGGAGCTCGTTGAATTGTATCAAGCAATAATGCAAGAGGCATTGCGATGACAGCATATACAACATTCATCCGCTTACTCAATGACCTTCGTCGAGCGCTCGAAACAACAAATGAGAAGGCTCGACACGAGGAGGAAATCAGGGTTGTTGGCTATCGGATGGAACTCGAGGAAGCGCTCGAAGAGGGCGGCATGTGGAGAGCAGATATACTTGTCATCGCGAACACGACAAGCGACGTCAATACGATTACGTCTATCATTACTCGCATTGAAGACCTGATGTTGATGTGTGCCAAATTGGGCATCATCCTCTTCGTCCGCAGCATCACATCATTAGATGACACGACACCGACGACACGTAAATCACTTGCGGTAGAGTTAGAAGCAGCATGGCGCGACTGAGCATCGTCAACATCACGACGCTTGAGGATATGCAGCGACCTGCGTATCAGCAGATGCTGTCGTCGTTACCTCGAGGTGAGGATGTTGAGTGCGTGTCGCTTATCACCTATCACGATGAGCGGGAGCTCAAGGAGAGGATTGACGTCATTGAAAGCGGATTGCGTGTACGTGTCTATGAGGGTGGCATTGGCATCAAGCCATCGCTTGCAGTGGCACGTACGATTGTAGAGCAGCTTGCTCGTGGTGAGTGGTGCTTGTGGATTGATAGCGATGATCTACTCATCACTCCTGAGCGAGTAGTTGATTGCGTGCGCAATGCTCCTGGTGGAGTCGGTGCCTACTATTGTCACGTTGTCGGCATGCAGCAGATAGAAGGGCAAAGCACAGTGCTCTATCACGTCGAACAACCCCGACTTTACCGCAAAGGTGCAGGGCGATGGGTGGGTCGCATGCATGAAGTGTTGAAAATCGAAACTTGGACAACTGCAAAAGCGAATATACTTATCGAGCATCATGGTTACATTTGCACACGTGAGAAGCAGCGCGAGCGGTTGCTTCGCAACCTCCGTGGTGTAGCGCAGACGTTGGATGACTGCTGGGACGACGCCAGTCTGCGTGAGCACTACCTACACGTGTTGCAATCGAACCTTGATGCATATTTTGGTTTGTCTAACAATTATTGAGAATCAATTATGGCAAGCGTATTACATGGCGGTCGTTATCTTGTCGTGTACACTGCGACACTTGGTGCCACACCGTCAATCGGATCGACGCCTGTGTTCACGTGCGACGCGCAAATCAAGACACAGGTAGACTACAACGCTACCGAGTCACACAAGATTGACGTTGAGCACATCAAAGACGACTCTGGTCTGCAGAGCTTCATCGATACCTACGTTGACGTAACGCAGACGTCTGATGTTGAGACCATCACGTTCGAGGATGGTTCCAAGTCATCGGGCGCACCTACGGGCAATGCGTTGTTGCTCATCGTCAAGGGCGGGCTTTCTGGAGCAGCGCGCAAAATCTACACAGCGGTCGTGAAGATTGACCCAACGTCTGCTTCGTGGACGCAGGAGGGCAACAAGTACAATCGTCCGAAGCTCGCGTTCAATAGCGTTGAACCTGGCGGTGTGGTAACTGTCCCAACAACGTACTACACAGGTATCGCAACGACGCCAGGACAGATTACGTTTGGTTTGGGTAGTGTGAAGTTTGGAAGAATCCACTACGCCTAAAAACGATGGTGCGCCGAGTGATGCAGCCCACATTGGTTATACATACATGCCGTTCAACTCTTCCCTCTTCACTGCAGAGCTCGGCGCACTATTATTATTCACCATCGTAACGAGAGACAATGAAGCTCACTACGCCAAAGCGCACAATTGAGGTAACGCTGCCACGACTAACGCTTCGAAATGAGTCGTCGCTGCGACAGTGGTACAATCGCCTTCAGGACATTGCACGAGAGCATGCGCTGACTGGCGACGTGTTGGCACGACTCTTGGTTGAGGCACAGAAGCGCGACTACGACTTGTCCCATCTCATCACGTCAAATGGCTCGTTGACCGAGTACGCTCAGCAACACGACGCTGAAGAGTTGCGTGACATGATTCTCGATATCATCAGCGGTGATGTTGAGTTGGTCAAGTTGCTAATCTCCATTCAGCACTACCCGCGTACGCAGCAGGCATACTTGGCAGGCGTTGAATTCTTACGCGACGTGTGTGGTGTTGTGCTTGACGAAGACGAATTGCAAGAGACGCCATACGATGAGGTGGCGCAAGTCGTCGAAGAGTTTTTTCGATACTTGCGCTGATGCTTATGCTTACGAATTGCACATAAATCGGACAGAACCCCTTGCAACACTCAAGTATGTTGACGACTACGGTGATGAGCTTGAGGACACAAGCGCGATGCA